>PVMK01125188.1_pt1 | contig 36883 bp, 30 predicted proteins | sample 1853481 | NCBI WGS metagenome assembly PVMK01 (sample SAMN08533507, study PRJNA380276) | Marine sediment metagenome, whole genome shotgun sequencing project. | reverse complement strand
CCGGGCTGTGAAGTGTCACCAGGAAAACTTGTTAAATTTCAGCAGCTTACATAGAAAAGGGGCGATCCGGCACGGATCGCCCCTTTTGGAAGTTCGCTTACCTCACGACGAGCTTGCTCGTCGCTTGGCTGTGTGTGCGCGTATACGTTGCGTACACCACGACCGACTTTGTCTGGATTTCGAGCGCGAGGCTCGAAGGTGGGCTTATTCAGCCTGTCCTGCTTTGCGCGACACGTTTCGGCGCGATGCATTCCCCGTCGGGAAGCCTGCTAACACCCCGCATGAGCTTTTGGTCTCACTGGAGGAGCTTTGACCGACACGTCCCGTGCGCTGCCGTCGTACCTCGCGACTTGAAGGTCTCGAGGTACCGCAGGTTCGCATAGGTTGCCCTACGTGTTTCCTGCGGACGGAGCCCCAGCAACGGTTTGGGTTTAGCAAACCGCAGTGATTGGACTCCGCGACGACTCTCGCCGTACCTGAACCCTTGGTTTTCGACTCGCCAAGGGCGCGTAATGGGATGCGCTTCTAATGGATCCTGATGCTCATGCCGCACTCCGCTCCGTTACGGAAGCTCTCGCCTCGTATGCAACGGTGTCGCGCAGCATGTTCAGGCCGACGCGTGCAATCCAGAGTTTTAGTTTTCAAAGAGGGGCACCCGAACCTCGTGAGACTACCGTCACCGATGTCGAATCGGCCTTCCGACGGTGAGCCGACGGTTATCACCCCGTCGCGCTCGCTTTGGCGGGCGCTCGCTCCGCCTAAACGGACGAGCACCGAACCTCTGACGCGCCGTCACGGTCGTCGGGGAGCCCTAAGTGCCAGGTGCTTCCGACGGCCCGTCTAGAAACTTCGCGGCCGCAGTGTGGTGAAACAGAGCGGCGTCCCGATTCTAGCGCGCCTTCCACCGCTATCCCTCGCGTCGACGGCCTTAGTCACAGCTCTCGCTCGACTCGGCCCACGCATCAGAACACCGGCTTTTGCAATCCTCACGACCCACGGACACGGTCGGCGCTCTTTGCGCCCTCCGACGACGTGACCTTTCGGCCTCGCTTCTCCCCCGTGAGAGTGAGAAACAACAACTTTCGTTGTTGTGTCAGATGGGTTGATTCAAAGAACGTCGAGCTCGCTGTCGCGATCTTCCGATCCCTTTTGTCTCCGATCCACGAAAGGAGATCAACGAAATTCGCCCAACTCATCCACACCAAACAAGACGCGCGAAATTGCGTTGTGTTTTCAGGGTATGGCCACGTCGGCCGCCACCGCGGTGTTCACGGGAATGAGCGCCGGCGCGGTCGTCGTCGGTGCGACCTCTGCCGTGGTCGTGGGCATGCCGGTCCCGGTCGTCGCGGGTGCAAGCTCTGCCGTGGTCATCGGGTCGATGTCTGTCGTGAGCTCAGGCGCATCGAGCGGTGAGTCAAAATCGAACGGCTTGATGCGCGGAGTCATGTTGCCGAAACGGTCGACCGTGACCCACGCGCCGTCAGGCATCACGTACGCGCCCACTTCGCGGTCGAAACGCGGCAACGCAACGTCGATAGGCACTTTGACCTGGCCGCGAACTCGGCCGGGCAGAACCTCGACGGGAAACGGTTCATCGAAGACGAAGTTGTAGCCGCCTTTGTCAAACTCCATGACGTACGTCTCTTCCTCGAACTCGAACTCGCGGCGAAACACCATCGGCTGCTGGCCATACCGCGTGTGCGGACGGTGCTCGAGGACGAACGACATCAGTCGCACTGCGATATGGTTGTGCATACGGTGACAACCGTGCGAGTGGCGGCGCATGATGCTCATGTAGTCGACCGAGCCATGCGTGCGGATGCCTTCATCGCCGCCGACCTGCACCTTGCCATCCGGTGATCGGTAGGACCTACGGTGGTACGCGGCCACCAACCCATACGCGGAGGCGTAACTCGGCCCAGTGGTGTGGTAATCGATCTCGAAGTAGTTGCCGCGCTTTTTGCTGTGCCTCTTGTCGAGCATGACGCGGGGCGGTGTGCTTTCGGGCGGCACCCAGATCGGCGCAGCGGAAATGCGGCTCCACACGCGCTTGCCGACGGGCGACCCCTTGTACTTCCACATCACTGCGCCATCGATGTATTCGCCGCGCCACCCGCCGACGGTCGTCCCGAAACGCGCGAGCGGGATCTTCTGGTCGTTGTAGGTGACCGAGATCGTCAAGCGCGGACGGCGACTCACTGGCTGGGAGCGTGCCTTCCCTTCTTCGTCGTAGGGGAACTCATACCAGACGTCGCCGCGGTCGGTCGAGACGCTGAGCTCCATCACGTCCGTATAGTAAGGAGGAAGCTCGATGTTCTGAACGGCAACCACCTGCGCAGCGGCAATATCGCCAAGGGACTCGAGCCACGCATACGTCGACTCGGGGGTTTCGAGGCCGAATGACGCGATGAGGCGGTCGCGAAGCGCGGCTTCGAGGTTCGGAATCTGCAGCTCTTTGCCATCCTCGGCTTTGTAGGTACGCGGTTCGCCGTCACGCAAGGTCGACGTGCTGCCATCCTCGATGACCTGGGCGGCGTGCATCGCACGCTCGGTCAACACGCGAATCACCGCCTGGTGTTCGGCGGCCTGCGGCGACTCCCGCAGAACGGCCAGCGTGTCGTCGCCAATGAAGCCCCACCCGTAGACGCGATGCCTACGCTCGAACTCGGCAAGCGCTTGATGGGTGGGCCAATCGAAGAGCCCTGGCGTGTACTCGCCGCTGTCGCCAAAGAAGCCTTCGCAGTGGAGCCGAGCCTGTGCCGCGACAATCGCTTCGATCTCGGGTGCGAGGGTCTTGTACTCTTCGACCTTCTCCCACTCCTCGTCGTCGACGGCGTGTGCACGGGTGACTTGGTCGAGGCTCTCCATCTCCGCGCGCGTGACGAGCGCGGCCATCTGCGGCTTGAGCAACTCATAACGGGCCAGGCGGCGAGCGGGGCGGCGGCCGTTCTTGTAGGCGAGGAACCCCTCGAACTGCTGCAACGGTGCGAGGTCGAGGTCCGCAGCGCATTCGAGCGCCCGTACCCCGGTGAAGCGCTCCCTCAGCAAGTTCAGCGTGGGCAGAATGCCGTAGAGCTCGAGATACTGGTCCCTCTTGGCCCGATATCCGTGACGATCCTTCGGAAACTCTCCGCGTGCGAGGGCCAAATACGTCGAGCGGTACTCGCTCGTCTGACCCCGCTCGTCGGCAGACGGGGCGACCGTGAGGATGTACGGGGTCCAGTCCTCTCCGAGGTCGAGGAGAAGATGGCCCTCTTCACCCGCCTTGGCGCCATCGACCTGGCCCTGCGCTTTGCCGTCCTTCCAGAGGACGGCCGGTGCCTCGAGCACCACCGGAGGAGCTTCAGCTTCCGGAGTGGAGGTTGGCGCAGACTTGGCGTCGCTCGCGATCGGAGCGGACGCAGGGTCCTGTTTCGGTGTGCAGCCATAGAAGACTACACACGCCAGAATTGTCAACAATCCCAGGCGCAAATGGGTCACGACGTACTCACCTTGGGGCGGAACGGGATGCGGCGCAACTTTCGAACCGAGCAGGCTGGACGGACCCGTAGGGTGACGTGCTAGATGGCGCGTGGATGGGCTATGTCGATCGGCGCAAGGTAGGTCTGGTCCTTACTCCGGCACTGTTCCTGGCAACTTGGTTTGCTCCGCTCGGACTGGAACCACGCGCCCAGCACCTCGCTGCGGTTTTCGCCGCCGTGATCCTCGCCTGGGTCACCGAGGTGCTGCCGATTTCGGTGACCGCACTCCTGATCGCGCCCGCCATGATCGTGGTCGGCGTCACCGACAGCCGCAACGCCTTCGCGCCGTACGCCGACCCTCTCATCTTCCTGTTCATTGGCGGTTTCTTCATCGCCCGTGCGATGACGCGACACGGTCTTGACCGGCGCATCGCTCGGTCCCTGACGCAGCTTCGTATGGTGCGCGGCTCTCCGGTTCGCATTCGGATGGCCTTCATGATGACGGCGGCGGTGCTCTCGATGTGGATCAGCAACACGGCGACGGCAGCCATTCTGATCCCCATTTTTCTCGGCACCCTTCCCGAGGAGGACGACGCGAGCTCCGGCAGTGTGCTCGCCATTGCGTACGCCGCGTCGGTCGGTGGCATGGGGACCCTAATCGGGAGCCCACCGAACTTCATCACCGTCCGTTTCTTGCAAGAGCAGACGGATGCGCAGTTCGACTTCGTGCAATGGATGGGCGTCGGGCTGCCGACGGCCTTGGTCCTGGTCATCATCATCGGGTTCGTTCTGCAATGGCTCGCGCCCCCGCCACGGGCGGAGCCCAGTGCAACTCTGGTCGCGTCGCCCTGGTCGCGCGGCGAACGAGTGACCGCATTCTGCTTTGGGTTGGCGGTCGTTGGATGGACTGTGCCGGGTATCATGCGTGCAGTCGGGGCACCCCATGCCGAGGAGGTTGCGCGCGCGCTCCCCATCGGCGCCGTGGCAATTCTCGCAGCATCCCCCTTGTTTCTGATCCTCGACGAGAACCACAAGACACCCGTTCTCCCATGGCACGACGCGGTGCGCATCGATTGGGGGCTGATTCTCCTTTTTGGCGGAGGGCTCTCACTGGGTGCGCAGATGTTCGAGACGGGGTTGGCTGCGGCGATCAGTCAGTGGTTCTTGGGCGTGACGGGCATCACCTCGTTGTGGGGACTCACCGCAGCCCTGATAGTCTTCACCGTCTTCTTTACCGAAGCGTGCTCGAACACGGCATCGTCGAACATGATCGTGCCGCTTGCGATTGCAGCGGCCGTCGAGCTCGGCGTCTCCCCACTGCCACCCGCCTTGGCCGTTGGCCTCGCCGCGAGCTGCGCCTTCATGCTGCCCATCGCAACGGGACCGAACGCGGTGGCCTATGGGACCGGGTTGCTCGAGTTGCCGCAGATGATGCGCATCGGCTTCGTGCTGAACATCGTAGCCGCACTGACTCTCCTCGCAGTGTTGTATGGACTGAGCATCTTGTACGGATGGGCGTAGCCTTGCCGTTTTGTTGAGAGCAGCCGCAAGGGTGACTCATCCTTACAGTTCCCCACTTTGTGAGAGGCAACCATGGGAACTACGGGAACTGTCCCCTTTCTGCTGAATCAACTCAGACCACCCTGCAAAGGTGGCGCCGCGCTGACGCAAGCGGCGGCGTCCATCGCGCTGTCGCAGGGACAGCCGCAAACGATTGTCGACGTTCTTCACGGCCGTGCGTTTCGCTACTACGCGGAAGGCCTTCGTCAGTATCTCGCGATTCGCACAGGGTCGACTAGCAGGGCGGACCACTACATCTCCAAGTTGCGCGCGTTCGTTGCCAAGAACGACAGCGACGACTTGATCCAGGCGCCGGGCGTTCGCGCGCGGCTCTACCGGGCCGCACGCGGGTATCTGCACAATCAGAGCCGTCCCCACCAACCACCGACAAAGGGGGACCTCGAAGAGCTCCCGTGGCGCGCCCTTCCCTCGGCGCATTCATCGGTGAGCCCGCTCAACGGCCTGCGCTTCGACCTCAGCGCAGAGGACTCTGAGCTCTTGGAGCTCTGCCACGCCCGCGAGCTGAGTATCGACGAGCTCGCCTTCGTGTACGCGAAGTCGCCGGTCGAAATGGAGCAGCGTGTCGAGGCCGCGATGGCGCGTGCGCAACTCATCTTGGACGAACACGGCATCCGTGACGCAGACCGATTCGGGCGCGTGATCGTCGAGGCGTTCGCGCTCGAGGCCGCACCGCGGACACCGGGTGACGAGAACGAAGGCGTCCAGCCCCTACCAAACGGGACGATCGTCGGCGGGCGGTACTCGATCGAAGCCCGCGTCGGCCAGGGCGCGTTTGGCGACGTGTACCGCGCCAAGGACACCGAGGTGCCAGGACACGTCGTCGCCCTGAAATTGCTGCATCAGGCGGCGCATTCGAAGTCCGCCAAGCAGTCTGCACTGCGCGAGTTGCGGCTCATCGCGTCCGTGTTTCACCCGTCGATTGTGCAATTCAAGGACCACGGCTGGTTCGAAGAGCGGCTCTGGTTCGTCATGCCCTGGTACGACGGGGAAACGCTCGAATCCCGTCTGCAGCGCGAGCCGCTGAGCCGTGCCGAAGCGCAAGAGATTTTCCAGCCGCTCGCCCGTGCGCTTGCAGCGATGCACGCGGCAGGTGTGCGTCACCAAGATGTGAAGCCGGAGAACATCTTCCTCGCGCGCATTCCCGGGTTCGGTGAGGACGAGGTGACACCGGTGCTGCTCGATCTCGGTGTGGCTGCGACCGAGGCGGAAATGGTGGTTGCAGGAACGCCCACGTACTTCGCGCCAGAGGTTGCCGCGCAGTTCGCCTCGGTCGAACGAAAGCCTACGGTCAACAACAAAGCGGACGTGTTCGCGCTGGCTCTTTCGCTTCGCAACGCGCTCGAGCCTGACACACAAGAGGACATCGCCGCAGGCGCAGTCGACACATTCATCGAGTATCGGTCCAAGGAGACCCCGAACGCGCCGACGCGCAAAGGGCTGAAGTACCTCACGCCGTTCTTCGACCGTTGGATGAGCTGGGATGCAGAGCTGCGGCCTACGGCCGATGAGCTCGTGGAAGAGCTGTCCGCACTCTCGCTCCCTGAGGAGCGCCGGGAGCGGGTGAAGACGATCTTACGATGGACGATTCCGATGGCGCTTGCGCTACTCGGAGCATCGGGCGCCGCCGTCACCGTCTTCTACCAGCAGGCCGAGACGCAACGCGAAGTGGCTCACCGCGCCACGCTCACCGCTTCGGACCTACGCCGCGACTTGGCCGACACTCGTGAAGTCGCGGAGCAGCTCGAGCTGCGCTACGAGCAGAGCCGCTTGACGCGAACCGAGCTCGCCAAGCGACTCGCGCGCACCGACGGCAAGGTCGCTTTGCTGAAGACGCAGATCAAAGACGAAGAGCGCCGCCTGTTGCGCACCCGAGACAAGCTTGCACAGAATCGTCAAGAGAAGGCGACGATCGAGCAGCACCTGTCCGAAACCGAGCGGGAGCTTTCTGGGACGGAACGCTCCCTCGCCGCGACGAATCAACAGTTGGCGACCACGGAGCAGCAACTCGCCGCAGAGGAAGAGCGAGCGAAGCGCATCGAACGGAAGCTGGAACGCGAAGGCGACCGGCGCCTCGAGCTTCAAGGCGAAGTCGCTGCACTCGACGCGCGCTTGAAAGCAGAGGCTGCGAAGGCCGACGAACTACAGGACGCCGTCGCCCGGGCCGTGGCCGCGCGTAGTCGGGCAGAGCTCGAGCTCGAATTTGCCGAAGATGAGCTCGAGGCCCTGCGCAATCGCGCTTTGCCGCATGGGCCGGACACCGAGTCGGACCCGTCGGTCGACGAGCCTACCCCCGATAGTTGAGGCTTCGACGGCGCTACCGGCGCCCCTTGTAGCCCATCATGTCCTGCATGGCGGACTCGCTCATCTCGGCGATCTCCGCTTCTTCGGCCAGGCGCTCCGCGCAGTCTTCACAGACCTTGATGCGACGCCCTTCCGCCTTGACGGAAACGACCTCGTCGACCTCGTCCTTACACGATCTGCAAACTGGCATGGTTTCTATCTCGCGCGTGGAAGAAAGCGGCTCATCGAGGGAAGCACGACGTTCTTGCGAAGCGCCTGCGCAGCCCCGCCGAGGCCCGTGGGGAGGGCACGGAAAGCGATGTCGAGGTGCTTCGTGTCGGTTTCGATGCCATGAAGGGTTACGAACGACGTGAGCAAGGACACTGCGCGGCGCACGAGAGGGTTCTTGCCGATCTTTGCGTCACGCATCAGGTCGAGCACGATTCGGTTGCCATTGGCTTCGGCCACGATCGGCGATCGACCGGGCATGAAGTTGAGCAGCGTGCCCGGGTTCGAGAGGTCGAGCGCCCCGGATTTGATCAGCGCAGCAACCGGAGAATCGGAGTCGCCGTTGAGCTTGAGCATCACCTCTTCGAGCCGAAGCGCGACGCTCAGCTCCTCATCGTTGAACACCACGCGCTCGACGAAGATGACCGCGGACGCGCGGATGGGCGTGTTCATGGCGTCGACGTTGCCGGAAAGTCGGAGCCCCGGCGGCACGGAGTCGATCTGGAAGTCTTCGAGCTTCCCGGTACGCTCGGCTTGCTGACCAAGCCACCGAAGGGCCGCAAGCGGGACGCCGAATCGAAGGCCCAGCGCGCTGCGCACGGCGCGCCCGAGTTCCTCGGGATGTAGCCGCAAATAGGAACGGACGGCGTCGACTGTTTCTTGGGGACTGGGCATGACCCGGGAGAGTCTAGTGTTCCGACCCGCCCGCGTAAACGGTCAAATCGTCAAGGCACGCTAGCCCGGGATAGGAATGGTCGTGGGGTCACAAAAACCTCGGCCTGTGCCGAGATCCGTACACGCCGCCTGCCGCGGGCACTCGTTGATGATCTCCGGATCGCAGATCTCCTCGCAGGTCGGGCCGTCCTTCCCTTGGGTGTCGAACTCACAGCTCGCACCTGGGATGCACACACAAATGAGACCGACGGCACAGTCAAGACTGAAGTCGCAGATCTGGCCGCGCACCCGCGGGAAGTAGTCCACCTTTTCGAGATCCCCGGGCAGGCACACCCATATCTCCTCGGAGCCATCAGCGCCCCCCGCGCCACCTTCGCCGCCTGCGCCCCCCGTGCCAGCTGCACCGCCTGCGCCTCCGGCACCGCCTGCACCACCGGCACCACCCGCGCCAGCTGCACCGCCTGCACCACCGGCACCGCCTGCACCACCCTCGCCAGCTGCGCCGCCTGCGCCGGCAACACCGCCTGCGCCACCCGCACCGCCCGCGCCAGCTTCACCGCCGGCACCGCCGGCACCGCCAACACCGCCTGCACCGGCTTCACCGCCAACGCCGCCTGCACCGCCCGCACCCCCCGCGCCTCCGGTCCCGTCGGGCAGCTCCTCGGAGCGGACACACGCCTCGCCGTCCTCGCACCTGACTGTCTCGGGGCCGCACTGCTTCAAGCAGTACTTCCCATAGACCGTTTCCGCGCAGATCGATCCGCCGCGGCATTCAGACGTATCGAAGCATGCGTTTCCGTTGTTGATCGGCTTCACGCACGCGAAGAGAAGCGCCGGCATCAAGGCGAAGGGCAAAAGCAGGGCTCGGGCGGTCATCGAGACGGTATGTAGCAAGAGAGGCGGGACGGCGCGATTTTTGTACAGTGTGGACGACCCCTACACGTGCGCGGCGGAACCCATCAGGGGCTCCACGCGGTATCGCTTGGCTTTGCCGTCATAGACGAAGAGCTCGGCACCTGCATCTAACGGGTCCCCCTCGAGCGCTGCTTTGTCGGGGCGAAAACCGTCGGTCATCGGAATGCGTTCGACGCGCTTGACCCAGGACGGGCGCTCGCTCGGCTCCAGCTCAGCGGCAAATTCATTCCACGCCTGCAAATCCAAGCGCTCGTTGCCGTGGGTGGCCACCACTGCGACTGCGCGATCGGCGCCCTCGTGTTCCACCCCGTACACCGCCGTGGAACGGAAGGCGGGGAATTGGTAGAGGGCATTTTCGACGGCTCGGGTCGCGACGACACCGGCCGCGGTTCGGAGCATTCGGCTGCTTCGGTCGACGAACCAGAAGTCACCGTCGACATCGCATCGCAGCACATCCCACGTGATGAACCAGGTGTCGCTGGGCTCGAAGACTCCTTGCAACAATCGCTGGCCGGCCTCGTCGCCTCCGGTAAAGCTCGCGGGCTGATGATCCGCGTCGAGTCGCGCGAGCAACATGCCCGGCTCGCCGACGTCGCAACGAACCAGGAAGCCGCGATCATCGCGGAGGAACTCCTCAGTGTCGAAATCGTATCGGACGAGCGCCACCTCTGCACTCCCGGGCAGCGGGCGACCAAGAGCGCCAACCTTTTCGCCCGACGCGTTGACTAAGACGGCGTTGCCTTCGGTAGCAGCATAGAACTCGAGGATGCCAACCGGACCGAACCGATCGACGACCCTCCGCCACGCGTCTCGCCGGAGCCCGCTGCCAGCAAACAGGCGAATCGGGTTTTCATTGTCGGCGGCGGACGGCTCAGCGCTGAGAAGCTCGCGCAACATCTCGCCGGCATAGAAGACCACCGTTGCGCCGTATCGTCGAACATCTTCCCAGAATGCGTGCGGGTCGAACTCGGTCGCGAGCGCCAGGCGCGAGCCTCCGACCAACCCGCCCCCGACCGCGACCAGCATGCCGGCGGGGTGGTGAAGCGGCAGGCAGCAGTAGACGGTGTCGCCGGGGGACAGCGTGCACGCAGCCGCCGCGCCATAGGCCGAGAACGCCCAGCGCTGGTTGGTGATCTTGGCCGCGCGCGGCTTCTTTCCTCGCCCCGCCGTGAGCATGATCAGCGCCAGGTCGCGCGCGCACCCCGGGTTCGGCTCGTACCAGCCGGGAAGCGCCACCGTATCTGGGTCGATGAGCTCCATGTCGATCACGCCCGACGGGAGCGTTCGCTCTTCGCGCGCGCCACCGAGCACGAGCACCTCATCGCACAACTCCTTGGCCAAGGCCGCCCTCTCGGGGTCCGCGATGAGGAAGCGCGGGGCGGATCCATGAATGGCCTCCTGGAGCGTGGCACTGCTTCGGCCCGGACTCAGTAAGATCGGCACCGCGCCCAGGCGGCTCAACGCGGCCGTCGCGGAGAGGTAGCTCGGACGCGGCCCCATCAGCACGGCGACCGGCTCACCCCGCCGGACACCGCAACGGATCAAACCCCGCACGACGTTGTCGACTCTGCGATCCACTTGCGCGTACGAAAACGCCCGTCCTTCCCAAAGGAAGAAAGTGCCCTCGCGATTGGACGTGGCCTGCTCCGAGAGGGCGAGCCCCAAGCTCACGCGAGTGTCCGGCTGCATCTGCTGCAAAACGCTGAGGCGCGGAACCTGCCAACGAAGGTTGTCGAGCTGTTCACCGAGGCCCGTGGCGGACCGGCCGAGTCGTTGCCACAAAGCGCCGACCGTGCCGGCGGCGGTTCGATAGAGGAGCTCGACGTCGAAAGCGACTTCGTCGAGGTCCGCTTCCTCGAGCTCCTCGAGCTCCTCGGGCGGCCGGGGGGCCTGGAAGACCGAAGGCTCAGGGCCGGCGCCTTCACGCCATCGAACCCAGCTCGCGACGGTTGGCCAGGCGAACGACATCGCGTGCCTGCCGACGACGAGGCCGAAATGGCCGGCACGCATGGGCACTTCAAACAGCTCAGCGTTGGGAGCAGCGCCGCGGATGGCGCGAACTGCGGACTCGTTGGCAAACGAGTCCCGCTCGCCGACGAAGAACATCACGGGACAGGTGATGTCCGCGAGCGTAACCGCGCGGCCATCGACGACGAAGCCACCAGAAAGCATGCGGTTGTGGACGACAAACTCGTCAACGAACTTCTTGAGCGCAGGCCCGGGCCAGGCCACGAAGCCTTCGCCACCGAGGAAGCGTCGGCGCGCCTCGCGTTTCTCGAGGGCCTGCCGGTCGTGCAGCTTTCGAACGAAGTCCATGAGCTGGCCGACTTCTTTGTGAGCCGAAAGGAGCTTGAACCCAGTGCTGGTCATGGCGCCAGGCAGGCCTTCGAGCTTGTCCAACGGCGCGCCGAGCGCGCCCTGCGCGAGCTCGAAGATACGGCCTGCGATGCTCTCTTCAATTTTCGGGAGGTTTCGATGGATGTCGACGGGGCTTCCGAACGTCACTAGCGAAGCGATACCCCGGGACGCGCGGTACGCGGCGGTTTGATAGGCGAACATCCCCCCTTGTGAGTAACCAACGAGGTGAACGTCGTGGCCCGTCGCATCGCGAATCCAGTCGATGCCATCACTGACCGCCTGGATGTGATCGTCGAGGGTGCGCTTCATGCCTCCCTCTTCTTGCTCGGGCGAGCCGAAGTCGATCACCCAAACGTCGAGCCCCAGCTGCGTCAACGCGGTGACGCCGCTGATGTCGGGAGCCACGTCATAGATCTCCGCGGTGAGCATCAGAGGAGGAATCATGAGCAGCGGCCCGTCGACGGTCGGGCGGTGTGCTTCCCCACCATAGCGTCGCAGCCGCGCAATGCGCATCTGATGGGCGACCTTGTATGGCGCGTGCTCGGGGTCGGTGAAGTGTCCAAGCCTCGCGAGCTCGAGGGCGTTTTCGGCGGCCATCGTGACCCGGCGAAATGGCGCGCGCCAGCTTGGTTTTCGGCTTCTTTTTGACATCGCTCGAATCGTGACCCTAGCACCAAGCGAGCGGGAGTTGGAGCCTCCCCTTCAGCATGTCACAAACGCCATCGCCCGATGACCCCCCTTGCTTCCATCACGATGCCCCCTTTCACTGACGCCGAGCTCGTCGTGCTGCGACGAATCGAAGGCGTGCTCGCGCGACATCCATACATGCGCGCGGGCCTCGGCGGGGCAGGTCCCATCGCCAAGGGGCTGGACGACGTCCTGAGCACGAGACTTGCGTTGCTGCATACGGAGGGGTGCGCCACGGCAGGCTGCGAAACCGCAGTCCTCCTCGGCAAGCTCAGAGGTTGGGAAGCACAACTAGCCGATGCGGTTATCGATGAGGAGGGTTCGGACGAGGCCCGTCTTCAGTACGAGACTACCCTTCTGCTGCACCCCGAGCCGCATACGCCAGTGGAGCGCGGCGCGGCTGCGGCAAATGTCGCCCATGTCACGAGCGCGTGGGAGCGGCTGCGCGAGAACCGGCCGGCGCGCTCGATTCTTTCCGAGAGGGTGCGGCAGAATCGTGACTTCTTTCGGCACGGCGCCATGCTGCCATTCTACTGGAGGAGGCGGCGACGGATCCGCAGGCTTCTACCGCAGGTCGTGCTCGAAGAGCCCGCACTTCGCGAGACATTCTTTGCGGTCGAGCAAATCGGTCCGCTCGTCGACAATTTCGCGTTCAAGGGCGCGGGCGGGGTTCCGCTCTCGACTTCGATCGCGCTGGCGGACATCGCATTCTTCTACATGCAGCTTGCCGATGAGTTCCTCGACGAGCTGGCGACTGCGGCCGGCGGTCACGACGCCGCGGGGCGTCTAGTCCAGTCGGTGTATCGGGACGACACCTCCGAGCGTCCGCTGTGCGACCTCTCACTAGCCGACCTTCGGAAGGCCGGCGTCGATCCGGATGCGCACACGACGAAATTCGGAATTACACTGTCCGCGCTGTTCGACGCCCTCGACGAGTTGGCGGTCACGATCGATGCGCTCGTCGCCGACGCCCACGAAGCCGTCGCGCATGCCACGCATCTATTCTTGCACCATTGTTTCCAGACGTACTTGGACGAGGCCGGGCTTTGCGGAAGCACTGTCGCGCGTCGCCCCGACCAGCTGCGGCTCCGCGACACGGCCTGGCACTTCTATCGCAAGAACAACATGGTCATGATGCTCTGGCTCGACCTTCGGGCGCGGCTGCTCGGGCTCGAACCGGCAAAGCACGGCTCTGCAATTCGCCGGTGGGGATATCTCCTATCGGCATTTCAGATATTCGACGATCTGAAGGACATCGCGATCGACCTCGGGAAGCAGCCAAGCTACCCGCTGCAGATCGCGGCCAACGACTTCCCCGCGGAGTTCGCGTGGCTCGAACAGCGCTTCAGGGCGGGGCGATTGCCCGTCACGCGCGACGAGGTTCCAGAAGTGAACCTCCGAGCAAGCGGAACGGTGCAGCAATGCATGCGATGGAGTCGGCTCATCGCGCTCGCTCACTTCGACAATGCGCTTCTCTACGCCTGGGACCAGCGGTGGCGCAAGAGCTGGACGCGACGCCGCAACTCGTTCAACCCCGCTGGAACCGCAACGACGGGGGCGCGAGCACATGCGGTCGACCGCCTCGTCCGCTCTTTGTCGGCGATGCGCAACGCGGACCCGACGCCGGCGGTGAACGACGAACAGCTCGCGTTCGCGCTCGACGCAACGGCGTACGAGGGTTCGTGGCAGATCTATCTCGCGTTGTTTCCCGACATTCGCGCGATCTATCGCTTCGCCACCCTGCGCATGTGCATGACCGCCCAAGAGAAAGCGCGGGCGGCCCGCCAGCTGCTGCGACGCTACCCTCGCGCGCGAGCAAACGCGCTAGTCGGCCTCGCCGATACTGATGTCGACCATCAGATCACCGGCGATCGCCTCGAGGCTTTCTCGAAGTTGATCGAGGTCTAGCGTCCTCGGCGCGCGAAGCCTGGCCATCGCCTTGAACAACGTGTCGCCCGACCAGGGCGCCCCATCGCACTCGGTGTTCAGCTCCTCGACGTTGACGCCGCGCGCCGCGAGCGCTTCGGAAATCTTGTGAACGATGCCCGGGCGGTCGCCCCCGATCAGCTCCAGCAGAATCACCTGCCCCTCTTCAACCGCTTCCTCGACCCCTCGCTCGATCACGACACGAAGCCCGCCAGCGCGTAGCGCCTCGAGCCCCGTCGACAAGGCATCCACCCGTGCTGCCGGCACGCTCACGCGGAGAATCCCCGCAAACTCCCCGGCCAGTCGGGACATCCGGCTCTCCACCCAGTTCCCGCCGTGCTCCTCGACCACAGCCGAAACCGACTCCACCAACCCAGGCCGATCCTTCCCGATCACGGTAACAACAAGCGACTCCATAGGGGACACTCTCGTACCCGTAATTGCCCGACATCACAAGGCTTTTCAGGCAAGGATCGCAGCGCCTTCGCCTCGCCCCAACGCGGGCGCTGCGACCTTTGCCTGAGAAGCGGCTAGATCTCGCGGGGTTAGGACCGTAGAGAGTGTCCCCGTGTTCGCGAAGCGTACGCAAGAGGTTGAGCCGTTCCTGGCCATGGAGGTCATGGAGCGGGGGATGGCGATGGCACGCGCCGGCACGCCGATCGTTCAGCTTGGGGTTGGGGAGCCTAACTTCGATGCGCCGCCGGCTGCTGTTCAAGCTGCGGTGGATTCGCTGGTGTCAGGCGAGACGCACTACACCGACAGCCGTGGACTCTTCGTCCTGCGCGAGGCGATCGCCCAGAACTGCGAGGAGCGACGTGGGGTTGCGGTGGACCCGGACCAAGTGGTTGTCACGAGTGGGACTTCGCCAGCGATCTTGCTGTGTTTGAATCTGTTGGTCGACCCGGGCGACGAGGTCATCCTCGCGACGCCCCACTACCCTTGTTACCCGAACATGATCGCCGTGTGCGGTGGCAAGCCGGTGCTCGTGCCAACGGGCCCGGAGGACGGCTTCGTAATGGACGTCGCCAAAGTGCGGGCTGCGATCACGCCGAGGACGCGAGCGATCTTTCTCGCCTCACCTGCCAACCCAACGGGCGCCGTCCAGCCGAAAGAAGTCGTCGAGGAGCTCAGTGACCTCGGCATCCCGATCCTCTCCGACGAGATCTACGATGGCCTGACCTATGACGACGCCAAAGTGACCTCGCCGCTGACATTCACGGAAAACTGCTACGTGCTCGATGGCTTTTCGAAGCGCTACGCGATGACGGGGTTCCGCCTGGGCTACGTCATTGCCCCCAACATCGCGATGCGGCCCTTGCAAAGCCTCATGCAGAGCTTCTTCATCTCGACGTCGCAGTTCGTCCAGCAAGCGGGCATCGCGGCGCTCGCCCATGGCGCGGAACACGTCGAGCACATGCGCCAACAATACGCGATCCGCCGACGCATCCTGCTCGACGGACTTCGAGAGATGGGCCTTTCGATTCCGATCGACCCACCGGGCGCCTTCTATGTGTTGGTCAACATGCGTCACTTTGGACGCGACTCGTTGACGCTGTCCTTCGACATTCTCGACGAAGCTCACGTGGCGCTTGGCCCCGGACGCGATTTCGGGGAAGCCGCGGAGGGTTTCGTCCGCTTCAGCTTCGCGGCGTCGCGCGAGGAAATCGAAGAGGGCCTGCGCCGGTTGGCTCGCGTGATTCCCTCACTCTGACGATCACTCCGCCTCGCCGAGAAGCGCGAGCAGAGCCGCTTCATCGATGATCTCGACGCCGAGCGACTGCGCCTTGTCGTGTTTGCTTCCTGGATCGTCTCCCGCAACCACGTAGTCGGTTTTTTTCGAAAGGGCCCCCGACACCTTGCCTCCGGCCGCCTTGATTCGTTTCGTCGCTTCAGTGCGCTTCAAGGTAGGCAGTGTACCCGTCAGTACAAAGGTCTTGCCCGCCACATCGGCCACCTCGTGCACATCTGCCGCTCTCACACTCAGGGTCACGCCGACATCTGCCAAGCCCGAAAACAGTTTGCGCACGGCCGGGGCATCCAGCTCGTGGAAAATGCTATCCGCACTCTTGCGCGCGAGCCCATCGATCGCACCACGCTCCGCAGACTTCGCGGGCGCCACGGTTTCGACGGCATCCTCATCTTCCGCGACGTATCGCGCCGCAAACTCGAGCAGCGCATCTGCGGTCTTGAAGTACGCGGCTAGGTCCTCGGCCATCGTCTCGCCGACGTGCCGAATCGCCAGTCCGTTCAACACGCGCGCGAGGCCACGCTCCTTGGCTTCCTCGAGGCCCGCCTTCACGCGTTCGGCGCTCTTTTGTCCCATCCGATCGAGCGCCGCGAGCGCATCCACCTCGACACGAAACAAGTCGTCCGGCGAGCGCACGCCGAGCTTGCCGACCACCTGATCGACGAGCACCTCCCCCATCCCGTCGATATCCATCGCCCGCCGGCTCGCGAAGTGCCGTAGCCGCTCCCGCACTTGGTCGGGGCAAGCCGGGTTCGGACAGTAGACGAAAATTTCTTCGCTCACCGTGTCGGTGCCGCAAGTCGGACAGACATCAGGCGCCACGAAGCGCTTCGCTCCGCGCTTGCGCTTGCCTTTGTCGACCCCGACCACTTGCGGAATGATCTCGCCTGCCTTTTCGACCATGACCGTATCGCCGACCCGCACATCCTTGCGCTCGAGCTCGACAAAATTGTGCAGCGACGCGCGGCTCACCGTCGTCCCAGACACAAACACCGGCTCCAGAATCGCAACCGGCGTCAGCTTGCCCGACTTCCCCACGGACACGTCGATGTCGAGGAGCTCGGTGGGTTTGCGCTCCGGCGGGAACTTATAGGCAATGCCCCAGTGCGGATGATGCCCGGTAGCCCCGAGCCGCGCATACACGCGGAGGTCGTCCAGCTTGATGACCATCCCGTCGATGTCGTAGTTCAGCGTCCCTCGGCGCGCGTCATAGTCTTCGCAATGCTGGAGCGCCTCCTCTTCGGAGGCGGTTTGGAAGACCTCACTCAGGTACACCTCGGCGCCGCGGTCGGCCAACCACTGCAGGGTCTCACGCTGCGTTGAAGGAAGCTTCACGCCATCGTCCCACGCGACCTGATAAAAGAACGCCCGAATGCCAGTCTCTTCGAGGCCGGCCGGATCCTTGCGCTTCATCATGCCTGCACAGCCGTTTCGCGGGTTGATCAGCGGCTTGTCGAGCGTCTCGTTGAAGCGCGCGAACTCGGTGAGCGGCCAGTACAGCTCGCCGCGGATCTCGAGCTCGCCCTTGCCAACCCTCTCGAGCTTGGTTGGGACGGTGCCCAGTCGAGCCACCTGCTTGGTGATCACGTCGCCCTTGCGGCCATCGCCCCGAGTCACCGCACGCCGTAGCACTCCATCTGCATAAAGAAGCGACACCGAGATCCCATCGACCTTCGGTTCGACGATGACCGGGAGCTCATCGACCTCCAGCTCTTTTCGTCGTCGGCGGAACCACGCCGACAGTTGCTCCGAGAGAGGCATCGGCTCGCCGTCGCTGTCACGCCGGTTCGGTGATAGCTTTTCGAGTGACAGCATCGGCTCGCGATGCTCCACCGTTTCGAACCCGGCGGTGTGGTCCTGTCCCGGCCCAACATCGAGCCGGTCCGACGCATCGAGCCCGAGCTGGTCCACGAGCTCCTGATATCGATCGAGCAAGTCGTCGAACGCGGCGTCGGTGATCTCGGGCGCCCCGGCCCGATACGCCGCTTCGTGATACCGAATCTGCTGCGCGAGCTGCTCAAGCTCGACTTCCGCACGCACCCGCTCACCCATCCCCAGATCTTGGCAGAATTAGCCCCTTCTAAAAGGAGACGATTCCATTTTGGAGGGGGCAAATTGTCGTCTTTTCGGGTGATGTTGTGACAATGGGGTTCGGCTAAGGCAGCTTGTCTAGTTGGGGATGAACGACGAAGGGCAGCGTCCCGAAAGCCTCGGGGAAGAATCGAAGGCTCGGTACGAGCGCGAGCGCGATGCACAAACGCGCCTTCGCTCGCTCGGCGCCCTCTCCCACATGCTGCCGGCACTGGCCTTCATCTACGCCGCTGGCGCCGTCCTTTTCCTGGTGTCGCCACCGTTCACTCCCAACACGCCCCACGTCTTCATCTGTGCGATTTCCTCCGCGCTCGTCCTCCTGGTGTGGGCCGGGATGCGTGCCGACGACCCCCGCTTCGACACGCCGATCTCCGTAGCCACCATCTCGATAGCCGCCGGCATGGGACTCACCATGTACGCGGTCAGCGGTGAGATCAGCAATACAACTACGCTTGCCATCGTGATCGTGACCGCGGGCGCCCTCCTCTATCGTTTTTCGATGTTCGCAGTGAACGTCGGCGTTGTGTTCATCGGCTGGCTTCCTCTCGCGCACGGCGCGGCGCCGGGCCCATACAGCCTCGGGCTGTTCCATCTTTGCGCGGCAACCCTCGTCGGTGCTCTGGTTCTTTGGTCCCGCCGGCAACTCATGTTCGGCTTTCACGAAGAAGCGCACGAGGCCGACGCGATGCGCCGCCTCGCAACCGAGCAGGCGCGGACGCTGGCACGCGCTCGCGACGCTGCGTTGGCGTCGGCCCAGGCGAAGGGGCAGTTCCTGGCGAACGTAAGTCACGAAGTGCGAACACCACTCAACGGAATCCTCGGACTGCTACAATTGATAGACTCGTCGGCGCTGCCCAAGCCACAAGACGACTACCTGCGAGAAGTTCACAAGTCGGGCCGCTGCCTCCTCGCGATCGTCAACGACCTGCTGGACCTATCGAAGATCGAGGCTGGCGAAATGCGTATCGAATCGGTCGCCTTCGACCTCATTTCGATGACCGAGGACATCGCCGTGAACTACGCTTCGGCGGCACACGCCAAGGGCATCGAGCTGATCACCGAGATCGGCCCAAACGTGCCGTCCGAGGTGTGTGGCGATCCGCTCCGCCTCCGCCAGGTGATCTCCAACCTGCTCAACAACGCGCTGAAGTTCACCAAGGAGGGCGAGGTCGTCGTGGGGATCCGCACCCGCACTCGGGGCTCGTGGCACGTCGACCTCGAGATCTGGGTCTCTGACACTGGTGTTGGCATCTCGGAAGAGCGCGCGGAAAGTATCTTCCGCCCGTTCTCACAGGCAGACGCGTCCACGACACGCGAGTACGGCGGCACCGGCCTCGGACTCCCAATCTCCAGGCAGCTCGTCGAGCTGATGGGCGGCTCCCTTCAGCTGAAGAGCAGCGCCGGAACGGGGAGCACCTTCTTCTTCGAGGCACGCTTCGAGCTCGAGGAGCAACTCAGTGAGGAGCTCAAGGCCGTCACCGAGGCACTCGCAGGCATGAAAGTTCTCGTGCTCGAGAGCAACAACCGAGCGCGCGAGACACTCTGCGCCCAGCTCCGGTCGTGGAACATGGAAGCCTGGCCGACGACGACTTTTGATGCTGCGCTCAGGACCTTTCGGGGCTCGCCGGCTCCAAGCGTTGCGCTCATCGACCTGCGCAGTTTGGGCAAAGATTGGCGCAGCCGAGCCTTTGATCTCAACGATGCTGGAACGAAATGTGGCAGCTCGGTCGTTGCAATCTGCTCTCATCGCCACGAGATCAGCGAGTTGGTCGAGGCGGGGATCCGCGTGCACGTGGAGAAGCCGATTCGCCGAGCCAAGATCGTCGCAGCCCTCCTCGAGACCCTCAATCGAGCGAGCTTTCCGCGGCGCCCACAGGGTTCGCCTGACCGCACCTCCCTGCCCGCACCTCCACCGAAGGAGTTGCAATCCAACGGCATGAGGATCCTCGTCGCGGAAGACAACGCGCTCAACCTGAAGGTGGTTCACGCGCACCTTCGGGCCCTCGGGTACGAGGTCGACGCCGTGAACGACGGTGTGGCCGCGCTCGAGGCTCTCAAGGCAGGGCATCGCTATGCCGCCGTGATCATGGATGGGCAGATGCCCAACATGGACGGCTATCGAACCACCCGGACGCAAAGGGCGCGCGAGACAGAGTCCGGTCAAAGGCGCGTTCCGATCATCGCGCTCACGGCGCATGCGATGAGCGGCGACCGCAGGACCGCGTTTGCTGCCGGCATGGACGACTACCTATCCAAGCCATTCACACAAGGGCAGTTGCAGAAGGCGCTGGCACGATGGGCGGCGCGGCCGGCTGCGAGCATCTCGGAGTTTCCGCCTGATGCGCTCGACACGACGATCACCTCGCAGCTCTTGGAACTCGAAGAAGAAGAGCCGGGCTTCATCTCCGACGTAATCGAAAGCTTTTTCCTCACCGCCGAGCAGAGTATCGCCCGAATGAAGGCAGCCATCGAGGACGACGACCTCAAGACCCTGCGCGCGGCCGCTCATATGGTCCGAGGCAGTAGTCAGCAGCTCGGGGCGCGCCGATTTGGGGCGACCTGCGTCAAGCTCGAAGAGGCCGCCACCGTCGACGACGCCAGCTCGATCATCAGCGACCTCGAACGCGATCTCGAAGGTGCACGAGACGCGCTTACAGGCCTCGCCGACCGGGCGCTCGACGCGGCGTCCTAGCGACTGTCAGTTGCGCTGCACGCCGGCAAGCCGTGAGGCGTCGACGATCCAGCTATCGCGAATCGTCTGCTCCGGAACACCATCGGCGTGCTCGACCAGCCACTCGACGTCAGACGCGTCGAAGCGCGCGATCTGATGGAAATGGTAGATGCCGAGCCGATTCAACGCACGTTCGAGGCTCGGGTCGACTCCCTCGAGCCGCTGGAGATCGTCGCGCGGCCCGAACGGCTGCACCATGACCCAGGCAGGCGGCCGCGATTCGCCAGTCGTCTTCACCTCGAGCTCGGCCTCGCGGATTCGACCCTTGAGACGCTCGATGTCGTCCAGCATCCGCTCGTGAATCCCGTGCAGCACCTCGAGCTCGGTCCCCAAGCGCTCCCCCCGTGTCTCCGCTGCGCGCAGTGCGACCTGCGATTCGTCGCGCTCGTCCACGGCGATGCGAAGCTCGCGCCTCAGGTCTTCGGCCGACTCCCGTGAAGTCGGGTGCGCCTCGAGGTCGATCGCAGACAAGCGCTCGTTCGCTTCATGCATCGTCCGGTTGCGAGCGTCCAACGTCGCCGTGAGCTGCCGCTTTGCTCGCCGGAGCGTTTCGAGTTTCTCGCTCGAAGCGCTGACATCCTTCTGCAAGCCTTCGATGCGCTGATTCTGGGTAGCGATGTCGCTTCGCGCTTCTTCGAGCTCGTACTCGAGAGCCTTTGCACGAACCGGAGCGACGAGGCGCCCCCAAAAAACCTGCCCCAGCCACAACAGCACGCCACCGAACACGGCGGCGATCAGCAAGGCGCCGATCATCTGCAGCACGAGATACGTCACGTCTCACCTCCCCCAACGCCTTCTTCACCAGCAACGAGCATGCTCGCGCGCACGATGCGCACGCCCCGGACCATGCTCACGATTCGCTCTGCACGCTGCGCCTCCGACACGGACGGCACCTCACCACGAAGCTCGACATCTCGCCCGTCCACCACCGGAACCACCTTGGAAAAGCCTGTGCGCTCGAGCACCGCGGTGACGCGTGTGGCAACGTCCCACTCGACCTGGTGACGAGCGGGGCTGAGACAAGAAACCCAGACGACATAGCCAAGGAAGCTTGCCGAAACCGTTCCAAAGACTGCCTTCTTCCACATCGAGCGGTTCGCCTACGAGGCGCATTGAACTCGATCCGTGTGAAAAAATCTACGTTCTGACACTCGCTGGCCGCCCCGAGAGCGAGACAGCGCACAAATCGGGGGGGGTGCATCGCCCGATCGGGTGCTCCACGCGCCGCTCAAGAGCCGAAGATGTGCCGCTCGACGATCCGGAAGAGGCGCTCTTGGCGATCGTCGGCCCACGTGTAGAGCGCAACGGAGGGCGCGGTGTACGTGACGGCGCGTAGATCGATGGTGTTTGACCATCGAAGTGCTTGCCGGCGTTCGGCGGCTTTGGCTCGGCGCTGGATGCGCGCCAACGTCATGTGCGGCAGCGGTGGACGGGAATCCTCGGAGGCGCCAGCGGCACTCAGTAAGGCCTCCCTGGCTTCGAGGATCATCTCCGCGAGCGGCTCCCGCCCGTCATCGACCATCGCGCACAGCGCCGATGGCTTTCCCGGATGGCCGAGCGCCTCGACCCCGCCGCAGGCCCCCTTCACGCTTTGAAACGAGGGGAACTCGCCGATGCGCTCCCAGGCCCGGCGGGCGGCCGACTCCCCGACTGAGCCTAGAAAGCCGAGGGTGACGTGGAGGTCTGAGGTAGCGAAAATACGCACACGTGGCGGCGGGGCCGGATGTAGCCTCAGCCCATCCACTTGCATTGGGAATGCGATGAACCAATTAGGGGCCACCTTGCGAGTCTAGGCCGAACCGAGACCGGCTGCGAGAACCTATGCCGATCACCGAAGCGTTTATCGAATCCCTTTCACTCTACCCGTACTACACGTGGACCGTGCTCGCCGTCGTCGTCCTCGGGATGATGAGCTTTGTCGGCTTGTCGTTCGTGTCCGCGCCCTACGGTCGCCACATGCGGCCCGGTTGGGGACCCACTCTCAACGCGACTACCTCGTGGGTGCTCATGGAGGCGCCGTCTCCGATCGCGTTCGGAATCGTCTACTTCAAGTCCGAGCACGCGTTCGAGCCGGTGCCGTTGATCCTTTGCGGAATGTACATGCTTCACTACGTGTACCGTGCGTTCATCTATCCCTTCCGGATGCGCGGCGGACACAAGCGCAAGCCGATCTTCACGGGCGTGGTGGCTTTCGCCTTCAACACCGCCAACGGCTGGACCAATGCGTTTGCCATCACGGTGCTCGCGCCACATCTGCTCAGCAATGACTGGCTCACCGACCCCCGCTTCATCATCGGCATCCTCGTCTTCATGGTTGGCTGGGCCATCAACCAGCAGTCGGATTCCATCCTTTTCCAGCTGCGAGAGCCCGGTGAGATGGGCTACAAGATCCCCCAGGGCGGGCTCTACCGTTGGCTCTCGAGCCCCAACTACTTCGGCGAAATCATCGAATGGATCGGCTTCGCCCTCGCCGCATGGACCGTGCCCGCCTGGGTGTTCGCCTGGTTCACGGGCACAAACCTCATCCCGCGCGCGTTTTCCAACCACCGCTGGTACCAGGACCACTTCAGCCAGTACCCAAGAAAGCGGCGCGCTATCTTCCCGTTTTTCTTCTAGTCCGTAGACTTGCGTCCTCGCCCCGATTGACGCGACAATGTGTGGCCAGGGGCGCACGTCGTCGGGGAGGGGTGCACGGTGGCCGACAAAGATTCGAGCTCGCGTAAGGAACCGTCCGACCTGTTTAAGGTCGAGGACGCCACGCCGTCCATTGCGCCCGTTGACAGGATCGTGCTGCCACCGGAAGAAGCACTCAAGCGACGCATCCGGCGCTTCATCGCCGCCGGCATCGCGGCGCTGATCTTCTTCTTCATCATGAATCTGGTCCTCGGGTGGATCCATGCCGCGCGTTTGGCGTCAGCCCTCGACGAGGTCATCAACGATGGCAGCCCGAACACGGTCGACAATGCGCTGAGCCTTCTTCGAGACGATCCGAACGACTCCGTCCGGATGCGCCTCCTGGCAACGGCGGCACTTGGGGGAGACCACGAAAAGCTGTTGGCGGCCGAAACGCTTCTCTCGGAGTCAGCCGAGCAGAACAACCCCGACCAACGGATCGCGAGGATCTACGCCTTCCTCGCCGAAGGGGACGCGCGCGCGGCGCACGCCGAGGCGGAAAGGCCCGCCAAGTACTCGGGCCAATCCGATGCGTTCCTACATAGCCGTGCGCTCACCGCGATAGCGCGCGGCCAATGGGTCCAGGCGCTTCCCGACGCGCAGAAGGTCGTCGAGTCGAGACCGGGCGCGCCGGAGCCAGCAGCCTTGCTCGCCCGCATCACGGCGAAGACCGAGACTCCGGAAGCCGCGCTCGCGGTACTCGACCAAGTCAGCAACAAGACCGCGGCGACGAAGATCGCCCGTGCGCGAATCGTTGGCCTGCAGCAAGGCGACACGGAAGTGGCACTCGCACTCGCCGATGAGGTGCGTGACGACGACAACGCCTCGACCGTGCACAAGGCGTGGGCCGATCTGATCGCCGGCGTGATCGCGTACCGGCGGGGCGCTGTCGGCGCAGCATTCGAGCACGCGCGAGCTGCGGCCAAGCCCGAGCTTCGTGTCGACGAGCCACTCCTCATAGGGACCGCACAGCTCTTTCTCGCGCTCGGGCGAACGGGTGAGGCGAGGCGACTGCTCAAGCGATTGTCGGGCGGACCGTCGGCCGACTTGTTTACTCGCGCACATGTGATCGCGTGGTGGTACGCGCAGACGGGCGACATGCGAGCGGGCCTCGCCACCTTGAGCGGCGCAGGCTTTGGCCCGGAAAAAGCGGCGGAACCGGCGTTTCGCGCCCTGGTGATCGCGGCACTGATGCGAGGCTCGGCGCGGGCGACCGAGCGCGACCGGGCAATATCGCTCTACCAAGGTGCGACGAGTGACACGCACTGGGGCGTCGCGGCCTCTGAGGCGCTCGCCAGGTCACTTCTCGAGGCGGGTAGCACGGAAGAGGCGATCGCTGTGCTTCAGGCCGGACTCCGCGCCGCACCGAATCATCTCACACTCGTCGATGCTGCGGCGCAAGCATACATCGACGCGGATCGTCTCTCCGATGCGGAGAAGGTCACCTCCGCTGCGCTTGCCGAGTTCGAGAACGAAGGTTGGGCGCACGGAAGTCACGCGCGAGCGTTGTTGTCAAAGGGCGAGCCGGCTAAAGCTGTCGGCGAGCTCGACCGCGCGGTCGAGCTGAGCCCAGGCGACGCCAGCCTGTACGCCCTCCGAGGGGATGCGGCGCGCGAGGTTGGGTCGGCCGCAGAGGCGGAGGCCAGCTACGAGAAGGCGCTCCAACTCGATCCTGATCAGCCTCGCGCCCTCTCCGGGTTCGTCGCGTTGCTGCTCGACATGCGCGACTTCACTCGCGCCGCCGGAATCGTCGACCAGATGGACAAAGCCAAGGTGCGAGACCTGCGGGCGGACGAACAGCGTGTGCGGTTCCTGGTGCGCACGGGTGCGGGGCAAAGCGGGGTCACCACGATGCGAAACGCAGTTGGGCGGCACAAGAACAACGTCGCGCTCCGGCTCGCGGGCGCGCGAGTGTACCTCCAGGCCGAGGACTACACGCGCGCAGGCAGCTACTTTCAGCAGGCAAAGCGCAATGGGGCGGACGCGCGACTCGCGGAAACGGCCCTCGCGCTGACGCAGATCTATGGCCGCAGAAAGCTTGGCGCCGAAAAGTCGCTCGAGCGCGCCGCCGAAGCCATGGACGCGGAAGGCCATCCTCTGACAGCGGGGCCGCAGGTCCAGGTATGGGAGCTAATGGTCAAGGCGCGCCTGGCGCTCGCGGATGAGAAACGAGGCTTGGCCGTGCGCTACGGCAAACAGGCGTTGGGGCTCATGCCGGACGACGCTGACGTGCACCTCCTGCAGGCTGACATCGAAGAAGATCGCGAGCGCTCACCGGAGGAGCCGCTACGGAAGGCCGCCAACGCGCCGGTCCCAATGCCGATCGCAGCGGGCCGCCTCGCCACCCTGCTCGGTCCAACCGAGGAAGGCTGCGAGATGGCGGCGCGCTACCTGAAGGCGAACCGCACCGGCAAGCTCGTGAGCCGGGTTCGCGACGTGAGCCGCCAGTGCAAATGATCGCGGAGGGTTACTCCAAATCAGCGAGCATCCCCGAGACCCGCTCGACGGCATCGATGTACTCGCTGACCATCTCCTCGACGACCTGACGGGCAGGCTTGCGCGTGTTCATCTGACCGACGACCTGACCGACCGGTGTCCCGAGCAACGCGGCCGAGTCCTCCGCGCCGGTCTGCGCGAAGCGCGTGATGCGCTGCATGGCATCGGCAGTCGCGAGGAGTTGAAGCGGCATCGGCAGGGTGCCCGGACACTCCGGGTCCTCGTCCCAGGCACGGGTGTAGTCGGTCTTGAGCTGACGGGCGGGCTTTCCGCTGATGCAGCGTGAGCGAACCGTTTCGGTCGAATCCGCCTCGAGAAGCTTGTCGACGAGCGTCGGAATCGAATCGGACTCCTCGGTGGTGAGCCAAATCGAGCCGGCCCAGACGCCCGCAGCGCCCATGGTCATCGCGGCCGCCATCTGACGGCCAGAGCCGATTCCGCCCGCGGCGAGCACCGGTGTTGGCGCCACGGCGTCGACGACCTGCGGCAACAGAACCATCGAGCCGATCTCGCCAGTGTGACCACCCGCCTCGTACCCCGACGCGATGACGATATCGACACCAGCGGTCTTTTGCTTGAGCGCTTGCCGAACGCTGCCACACAGCGCTGCAACCACGACGCCCTTGTCGTGAGCCTGGGTGATGATGTCCTCGGGGGGTGGGCCGAGGGCATTCGCGATGAGCGCGATCGGGTGATTCATCGCCACCTCGAAGTGCGCGCGACCGCCGGAGTCCGACCAACCGAGCATGCCATCGAACTTCTCGACGTCGTCGGGGAGCGGCGGCACGCCGTTGCGATCGAGCAGGTCGTTGATCCACTTGCGGTGCGCAGGCGAGATCATCTGGTCGAGCTGTTCTTTGCTGATGTCGCCCTGGTCCTTACCGATGTACTTGGCGGGGATGACGGTGTCGACCCCGTAGGGCTTGCCGTCGATGTGCTCGTCTATCCACTTGAGCTCGAGCTCGAGCTGCTCGGCGCTGAACGCCACCGCACCCAACACGCCGAGCCCACCGGCCCGGCTCACCGCAGCCACGACATCGCGACAATGACTAAACGCAAAAATGGGAAACTCGATCCCCAACCGCTCACAAATCTCAGTCTTCATGTAAACACCCGAAAAAATTAGCCCGTCGAAAAAGGAGGCAGTCCCCTTTGCCGAGGGCCTAGAAGGAGGAATAGAACGTGTTCTATTCTGCTTAAAGGCGCGGCGGGGTCAACGGCTCGATGTCGGCCTCGGTGCCCTATTTGTGGCTAGTGCAATAGGGGAGGCGGGTTCGGAAGGGAGAAATGCCACGATTGCGTGCAGTTGCCGGGCGATATCGCCCCTCCGCCACGCCGCGCGCCCTTGGGAACCAAGGAGGCTTCCACCGAATCGAGGGGCTGCGCCGCCCACGCAAGCAGCGTTTCATCGCTCTCGGCGGCGAAGACGAACACATCGTCCTCATAGAGGACGGCTAACCAAGCGACCTCGCGGCTGTCGGCGTTGACCAGGTCGCGCAGGATGCCGGCCTTCAGCGCGTCGTCGAAGCGAACACGCCAGGTGGCGACGACGTCGTTCCCGTCGTCGTAAATCGCGAGCTCGTCGCCAACCCAACTCAGAGCCGTCATCCATGCCTCATCGTCGGACATCCCGCGACGCCGCAGAAAGGCGTACACATACCAAGCGCCGAACCGATTCTCGTCTTCCGTCGCGTACCCGTCGATCGGCGATGGATGCGCCACCTGGGGAACGTCGAGCGCAGGAAGCTCCGCGCCGTAGCCGGCCATCACCTCAACAGCCGTGGTGGGCGGAAGCTCGAAGGCAGCAGCTCGAGCGCTCAACCCGCCCGCCAGCGTGACGGCTGTCATGAGGTCCAACCCATACGCATACGGAAAGCTCGCGGCGGAATCGATCAACGCCACTTCGGGATCGCCGGCATTCTCGCGTGCGTAGTCCTTCCGCTCTTTGTGAATGGCATCCCAGTCGATCTCCTCGGGCAGGTATCCGAGCTTCTCGTACACCCAAGCAAGGGAGGTGTGCGTCGCGTCGCCTTCGATCACCCCGCGCACTCCCATCACGCCGTCTTCGGTGTGCGCGTTGGCGCTCACAGTGTTGAGGTTGAACTGAATGTCTTGAATCGCGTGCGTGAACTCATGCGCCAGAATCATCTGCCCATCGATTTCATCGTAGTTACGGTCGACGACCGTGATACTGCGATTTCCGCGACTGTAGTAAGCCGCGATCGCGTTGATCCAATACTCGACCTGGGTTTCGGTTAGGCTCTCGGACGTCGCGGGGATGAACCCCAGCAACCGAAGGCCACGCGTAGTTGCATCTTCGCCTGTGAGGTCTTCCAGGTCGAGGCCGGCGCGAACCTCTTGCGCATGTTGGTCGACTGAAATCGTTCGGATCGCCGGCCGCTCGATGCCTTCCACCCCCAGCATCGCCGCCACTGAATCGTAGATGCGATGCTGGCACTCGGAAGTGCCGATGTCGCAATGTAGCTCGTCGGTCCGAATGGTCGGAACGGGGGGGGGCGTCGTCGCCGCAACCACTGGCCCCGACAAGTGCGGCGAGCCCGACGAGGAGGGCCACGCACTGCACGGTCTTCGCCTCCCACAAGAACAAGCAATTCATGTCATTCAATATGGCGCGAAAGGGGATGGCAGCCAACTTCTAGAAGACGAAGCGCGACCTGGCCGGGTCCCACCGCACGGCGCGAGATTTCTCGTACGCCATGCGATCGTTCAGTCGACGCAGCTTGCCCTTGCGAACGCCGTACATGATGCCGCTGACCAACACCCCGGTGATGCCGCCCAAGAAGAGTGGGTAGCCGATCCCCAACATCGCCTTGCCGGCCCGCGTACACTGGATCTGGCCGCCCTCCGCTTCGCTCAACGCCCGCGATGATAGCGGGGCGCTGACGCGAGGTTCAACAAATTCCCGAGCCGCTACACACGTGGCTGATGCAATTCCACGCCACAAACTTCCGCGTAACGCGCAAAGTCTGCGTCAAGGGTAAATATCGGCACTTGGTACTGATCGGCGAGCGCGCAAATGAGGAAGTCGATGTGCGACCCTTGTACGCCACGCGCTCGGCATTGATTGAAGAAGCGAGCAGCGCATTCGTACGTTGGCGGTTCGGCCGCCAGGTCATTGAACGCGCCGAGCTTGTCCCGAAGCCGGTCGAACTGGGTGGCCGATCCAACGCCGCTCAGAACCTCCTGACGAATGCAGCCCGCCATGCATGCGCGCGCCTCATCGATGAGCGTCGACAGCTCCCCAACCGCGCCCTGCTCCACCGCTCCGAGCTCGCTGCTGGCGCGACGCCTAAGAGCAACCGACCACACCGATGTGTCGACCAGGACATTCACCGATGCCGGCCTTGCTTGTGGTCATAGCCTTCCTCGTAGTCGACTGTGCCGAATAGGGTTTGCACCTCCAGTTGCTTGCGCCGCTGCACGTACTCCTCCAAGGCCGCCGTGACCGCGGCCTTCTTGGTGCGGTGGCCGCCAGCCTTCTGGGCGGCGCGGATGAGCTTGTCGTCGAGGGCTAGATTCGTCGCCATATGCATATCTTACACTCTTCTATGTGTGAATCAATGTGTGAGTGAGGGGAGAGTGTGCTCCACCTTTGTTCCCTTCATCGGCCGGCCGTCCGCAGGGTTGAGGAAGACGACGATGGCGGCTAACAGAACACCGTGATCGATCACGTCTCAGTCCCCGTGCGCGACCTCGAGCAAAGCACGGAGTTCTATGAGGCCGTTCTTGCGACAATCGGTCTCGCGAAGCTGATCGAGCGGCCCGGAACCGTAGGATTCGGGAAGAAGTACGGAGAGCTCTGGCTCAATCATCGCCCGAACATGGATGACCGAGGGATCAACGACGGTTTCCACGCATGCCTTCGAGCCCGAACCATCGACCATGTGAAGAAGTTCTACGAGGCCGCGATGGCGCTAGGTGCAGAGGATGACGGTGCGCCCGGACCTCGGCCCGAGTACTCCGACATCTACTACGGCGCGTTCATACGAGACCGGGACGGCAACCGGATCGAGGTCGTGACCTTCGTTACTCCCTAGCGGTAGACGTCCTTGCGGTGGCCGAGCTTGAGGGCGATGACGACGACTCGCTCATCGATGACCTCGTAGACGATCCTGTACTGACCCACGCGGACGCGATAGACGCTCTCATAACCTTCCAGCTTTCGCGCCCCACGGGGCCGCGGAACATCTGCGAGCGACTGAATCGCGTCAACGAGGCGAGCACGTTTGGCCTTTGCCACCCGGCGCAGTTGTTTCTCTGCGGTGCGCGTGAGCTCGACGCTATAAGAGGCCATCGCGCTTGAGGTCCCGCACCACATCCGCCAGAGGCCGAGTCGGCTCGGTCCGCAGTCGCCGCACGTCTTCGATATCTTCGATTTCCTCGAGACGATCCAGAAGCGCCCTCTCAATGAAGTGATTCATCTTGAGCCCCTTCGCGCGGCAAAACTTCTCCACCGCCTCTTTGATCCGCGCATCGATACGCGTCCCCAACTGGACTTGATCAGGCATGATATCATTTTATAGCATCCAGTAGCTTTTGCAATCCTCGGTGCGCGCGCAGGGGGCGATTTGCTGGGGTGTGACCACGTTCGACGGGCCTGCGACGGTGAACTGGTGCGGCGTAGGGCGCGTCGGCCGGCGAGATTGCGCACCATGCACCTTCGCTAGCCGCCCACGATCGCCTTGGCCCGGCCTTGCATCACCGCCAACCTCGGCAGGATTTCTTTCAAACACCATGCTAGTGGCAGAGCATGGGCGAAACAGGTTTCATGCATACGTTTCACATCCCCGTCATGGGCACCGGCTTCACTCTGGATAGCCCCGTGCGCGTGGCCCGCTATGGTATCTCTTCTGTCATCTCCTTAGTCGATGACGAGGTCATCGAGCAGGTGCGAGCCCGGCTCTGTGCCGAGCGCGAGCGCCCCTACGAACCCCTCTCAGTCAAGGACGAGGACGCGCGGGCCCGACGCATCACGGCCTACCTCGATCTCCTGAACGAGCTAGTCCGAGAGGACGTGGAGCGCTTACGACTGGCGCCCTTTGGCACCCAGAGCGATCTCGACCGCTACTTTGAGCTACTCCCGGAGGGGCCGCTCCGCAGCCGCTATCAATCCATGCTCGGCATGAGCAACTGCCCCGAACGCGCAGCGCTGGAGGCGGAGCTCCGAGCTGCGGTGGTGCCTGGTACGATCGACGTCAACATCATGACGAAGCTGGACCGCGATACCGATGCACAAGGTGAGGCACTGCCAGCGGGCTCTTCGGCGGCGCTGGCTGCTCTCCGCGGCTTCGCGCAGAGCTCGGTGGACGGCGGGGTGGTTTTCTCGGCAGGAATGAACACCCGACTCTACGGCTACGTCGCGAGCTTCGACGACTTCTTCCCAGATGCCGAGGGACACTGTCGCAAGCGTGTCATCCTGAAGGTCAGCAGTTACCGCTCGGCAGAGATCCAGGGGCGCTTCCTCGCAAAGCGCGGCGTATGGGTGTCCGAGCACCGTATCGAGTCGGGGTTGAACTGTGGTGGACACGCCTTCGCGGGGGAAGGCAGCCTGATAGGGCCGACCCTTGCTGAGTTTGCGGAGAAGCGAGACTCCCTCTCTAACAAGCTCTTCGCTACCTATCAGAAAGCGCTTTCGGGTCTCGGGCGGCCTGTTCCCGCCTGCGCGCCGGAGATGCGGGTCACGGTACAAGGAGGCATCGGCACGGCCGCGGAGGACCGTCTGCTCCGTGAGACTTATGGGGCTGACGGGACCGGCTGGGCGACGCCTTTTCTACTCGTGCCGGAGGCGACGGCGGTCGACAAAGAGACGAGGGCACGACTCCTCGCAGCGCGCGTGAAAGATATTCAGCTCAGCCCCAGCTCCCCGCTCGGCGTCCCTTTTTGGAACCTGATGACATCTGGAAGTGAGGAGGAGCGCCGGCGCCGGATCTCAGACGGCCGTCCCGGGAGCCCCTGTCCACTCGGTCATCTAGCGTCGAGCACGGAGTTCGGACAGGTTCCGTTCTGCACCGCTTCACGTTCCTATCAGAAGCAAAAGCTCGCCACTTTGGAAGCGCAGGGTATAACTTCAGACCCGAAGCCTATCCTTTCGAAGTCCTGCATTTGCAACGACCTCGGCGGCGCCATTCGGCTCGAGAAAGGCATCACCAAGAAAGACACGCCGGCCATCTGCCCCGGGCCAAACTTGGTCAACTTCAAGCGTCTCGCTTCTTTGTCCGAGATGGTCGGGCACATTTACGGCCGAGGGGATCTCGTCGCGAAGAATGACCGCCCGCACATGTTCATCCGAGAGCTCGAGCTCAGCCTCGACTACCTCCGGAACGAGCTTGATGTGCTTTCGACGAACGGCACGACGCGGAGCGAGAAGGATCTCGACAAGTTCCGGCAGCGCCTCCTCGAGGGTGTGGCCCACTATCGCACGATGACGGCGAGGGTCTCCGACATCCCCGAAAGCCAGTGGCTCTCTGCCCTCGATCGACTCGAGGGTGAGCTCGATGCGGTGAGCCGCAAGCAGGCGAAGCAGCTCGACCCGGTTTGAGCGTTCGGGAACTGCCGAACCATCCGAGCGCCTTTGTGTGAGAGATTTCACACCCAACATGCGCCGAAAGAGGATACGCTCGCCGTTCTGCAGAAAGCACGCAACCGGCGGCTGGAAGCGTCGATAACCAGTTCATCGACATGTCACCACTCCTGCAAACACATTCGAGCTGCGTCCCGCATGGCTCCTTTTCGTGCTCTGCGGCAGTCCTGGCCGTGGTGTGCCTGCTCGCCATCGGCGGCTGCGGCGAGGTGACTTGCCCCGCTCCGTTGGGCAACGTCGACGGAACTTGCCGAGAGCTGGAGCCGATCAACACGAGGGAGCCGGATGCCGAACGGTGCGACGGAGTCGACAACGACGGTGACACGGAGGTGGATGAAGATTGGCCGGAACTCGGCGAGGCTTGTGGCGGTGTCGGAGAGTGTGTCGCGGGCGAATACGTCTGTGCCGAAGGTGGTATGGGCGTCGTCTGTGATGCCGAGGGCGGGCTCGCGGCCGAGGTTTGCGACGGCAAGGACAACGACTGCGACGGCTCGATCGATGAAGGGGTGCGGACGCTCAAGGAAGAGGTCTTTCCTGATCATGCGACCGTCACATCGGTCGACGGCGGGTTTCTGGTCGCGCGGATAGTTGGCGACCAACTGCGGGTCGAGACGTACGACACCAACGGCGACCGCACCGGGTACCAAGACGAAATGGACAGTCCGATCGAGCCCGCGTCTCTCGACTCAGACGCCTCGGGGAAACGCGTGCTGGTCTCCGTGGGCAAACTCTCGGCTCACGTGGTCGAGGTCCATGTCGACTCCGAGCTGACCCCGATCATTCTGGAAACCCGGGCGCTTCACAAGGACTGGACCCAAGTGTCTCAGGTCGAAGGCTTTCCGGCGTGGCCTGTGTACAGTCCTCCGTACCACCCGCGCGTGCTGGCCTCGCCACCTCGCTTCGTTGGCTATCGAGGTTTGGGCGCGTTCGCGTTGAACCCTTTCACCGAGAGCGATCTCTCGGGGTTGACGCAGGAGCCGACCCCCACGACGGAGTTCCCGGTACTGACGGCGTTCGACGCCGCCGGCACATATTTGGCTTGGGAGCAAAACGACAACATTCGCGCTGCGATTCTTCGAGACGACGGTCTTGTCACGCTAGGCATCGATGTGGCGCGCGGGCACACACCCAGCATTGTGATGACAAAGGCCGGCCCCGCGGTCGCCTACATCGAAAGCGAAGAGCTGCATCTGAGCGAGCTCGGGTTGCTGACCCTGCAATGCGAGGAGGCTGGCTTCTGTAAGGTCGCGTTCGACGCCCAAGAGCTGCAAGGAACGCCGACCGGCCCGACGGGGCTCGCCCTCGACCAAACAAACGATGTTTGGTTTGTCATGGCGGGCACCCAGCTCGCGGTCGTGGGGCGGAGCGAAGGGCGCGCAGTGCTCGAACAGGCGGTCGTGCTCAACGCACTCGACGATGCCCCCAAGCGCGTGGACGTCGCGGTGAGCGGCGGCACTGCGGCTATCGTACAAGCGAACAACGACGGCTCCGCGCTAACGTTCCTGGGGTGTTTCTAGAGAGCAGCATGCGGCGAGTCACTTGCGTCCTTGTTGCAGCGCTTGTTGCATTCACCTTCCCGCTGGCACGCGCGCAGTGCGACGAGGCAAGTGCTTCGGTCGAAGAGCGCAGGTGGCTGGTGGTGCCCGCGTTGGGTGGAGCGACTGACTCAGCCTCCAGGGGCGTCACTGTCGAAGGGCTTCACACTGCTGCAGAGGCGCTGCGCCAGGGGCTAGTGCTTCGCGGCCGGTCAGTTTGGGCGGCGGACCGCGTGTCGGAGCGCTTCGAAGTCGTGGGGTCGGCGCCCGCGCCGCATGTCACCCAGAGCGACATCGATTTGTGGGTCGCTCACTCACGCGCGGCGGTGCGGTACTTGGCGCGCGCGGATTACAAGGCAGCGCGGCGCGAGCTCAGGGCCGCCCAGCGTTTGGCAGACCGGGCCGCGGCCGAGCTCAACCGGGAGGCGGCGCGGGCACAACAGGTGCTCGACACGTGCCTGTTCATGGTGCGGGCCTACGTAGAAACGAAGAACAGCGCCGAGGGGCGGCGACAGGCGCGTGAGTGCCGGCGGTTGGTGCCACGAGTCGAGCCGAGCGCGTTCCGGCACACTCCGGAGGTGCGTGATTTGCTGGCCCAGGTCGACGCGGAGATGGCCGCTGAAGCGCCCGGTACGTTGGAAGTGGAGAGCACAGCGTCTGATTGCTTGGTGCGCATCAATGGCGTGGAGTTTGGCCGTACGCCGCTGTCGGGAGTCCAGCTTCCTGTGGGGGCGTACCGCATGCAGGTCGAATGCGAGGAAGCGCAACGTGGACGCATTCACCGAATCGGCATCAAGAGCGGCGAGAACGTGTTCGCGTTCGACGCGGGGCTCGAGCGTGCGGTGCGCACGCGCCCGGTGCTTCACCTCGAGTACGAGGCGCCAACAGCATGGGGGAAGCGCATGGACCACGCGAGTCAGGCTGCAGCGATTCTCGGTGGCGCTGACGTGTTGGTGGTGAGTGGGTTGGGCTCGAGCGCGGTACGGGTCGACCTGAGCGCTGAGGGGTATGAGGCGGCGTCGGCATGGGTCGCGGTGCGTGCTGGTGGGCAACCCGAAGCAGAAGACGTGCGGCGCGCCATTGACGCACTGTTCGAGGGCCGATCGGTGGACTTCGCGGGCCCGCATCCGATCGCACGTCCGAGCTGGCGTGTTGAACTGGCGTCGGGTGTTGCGGCGGGGGCTGCCACCGCGGCAGCGACGGAAGCGGCTTCTAAGGACGGAGTGCCGCGACCCCTCAACCAACGGATCGCCGGGTGGTCGCTCTTCGGCGTCGGCGTGGCGAGCATCGGCGTCAGCGTCGGGCTGCACGTCTGGCGCGGCGAGCTCGGCGAACGGTTCATCGAAACGCCCGCCAATCTGAACGCGGCACAACAGTGGAACGACGTTCGCATCGGCGTGTGGACGACAGCCGCATTTGGTGGAGTGGCGACGAGCGCTGCGATGCCGCTCTTCTTGCCGGAGTACCGGAGGACTCCGTGGTGGGGATGGACGCTCGGCGCGATGGGCCTGGGGCTCACCGGCTACGCGATTTACGAGGGCGTCACGATGTCGAGTTGTCCTGAGCCGTATGTCGCCGACCAGGCGGCGGTTCGGTCTTGTGTTGCGCGTGGGCAAGAAGCGGGCCGGGTGGCGTTGGCGTTGGCCGGTGCGGCACCGCTTCTCACGATTCCGTGGGTGTATCTGTTTCGTCCGCTGCGCGCGGAGCCGTCGGTTTCCGTGACGGGCCAAGGCGCCGTGGTACAGGTTCGCAAAGTGTTTTGATGTTCGCGCGGGGGGACATTGGGTGGTGGATGTTGGCTTGGGTCGTCGTGATGGCAGCCGGGCCGGTGTCAGCGCAGGAGTCGGGGACAGTGCCAGCGTCAGTGCCAGCGTCAGTGCTGGTGGCTCCTGTGCAAGGGAGTGAGGCGTCTCGGGTGCTACATGGGGAACGCGTTTTTGGTGCTGTGCGGCGAGCGCTCGCGGCGCGGGGGTATCCGGCAGCGGTCTCGAACGAGTTGTTGGGGCAAGCGGTTGTGGCTTGTCAGACTCCGGAGTGCCTGGAGCAGGCGCTCGGTGCGGCGGGCGCAGCGTTCGCAATCGTGCCGGCGATTTGGTCGCTGGAGAGCGGGGGCGACGAGCTCACCCTGACGCTCGTGCAAAAGTCGGGGCGGAGCCTCAATGCAAGTGGGCCGGTCGGAGATGAGCTGTCTGTCGCGGCGGCGGACTTGGTCGACGAGTTGTTGGCTCGCCTAGCCGTGGCGATCGCAGAGGCGGCAGCAGCAACCACGGTTGTCCCGGCAGCGGCCCCGGCCTCTCCATCGAAGCAAGCACATCCCCACGCTTGGAAGGCGGGGCCGATCATTCTGCTCGCAGGGGGCGCGGCTGCGCTCGTGGCGGTCGGAGTGGCTGCCGGGATCAGAAACGACACCCAACAGCTCAATACCGGGGCAGTCGCCGCATGGTCCGCGATCGGAGCTGCCGCGATCGCCGGCGGCATCGCCTGGTGGGTCGTTGGTGAGAAACGCCGCCGCCGGAAGGCCGAGTCGACGACAGTCCTAGCCGCCGCAATCGCTTTCCACCCAACTGGCATTGACTTGAGGCTCCAGTTTTGAAAAAGGGAAGAGACATGAAGTCCCTCGCTTTCTTTCTTGCCGTCCTGACGCTAACCGCCGGCTGCGTTCTCGAGGACAAGCCAGTTGTCCCGGAAGACGGCGGCGTCGAAGCGGGGCCGTGCGGAAGCTGTCCGTTGGACACACCCATCTGCACCGACGATGTGACGTGCGTCGAGTGCACGGCCGAGAAGGACAGCCTCTGCACCGAGCAGACACTCGTTTGCAAGACAGACGCCTTCGACTGCGTCGAATGCAACGCAAACTCCGATTGCGACGACCCCGCCGCATCGCGCTGCACGGACCAG
>PVMK01114116.1_pt1 | contig 36885 bp, 33 predicted proteins | sample 1853481 | NCBI WGS metagenome assembly PVMK01 (sample SAMN08533507, study PRJNA380276) | Marine sediment metagenome, whole genome shotgun sequencing project. | reverse complement strand
ACCATACGTATAATCAAAAAGCATGTACAAAGGCGAACGATTTAACAGCATCAGTCACCTGTTCGGCGCGGCACTCGCGCTCGCGGGCGGTGCTGTGCTGGTGACCTCCGCCGCTATCGATGGCGACCCCTACAAGATCGTAAGCTACAGCGTATACGGAGTGACTCTGTTCCTGCTCTATCTCATTTCCACCCTTTATCACAGTCTGCCTGGTCCGGCGAAGAGAATTTTCCGCGTGCTGGATCACCAAGCCATCTACCTTCTGATCGCTGGGACCTACACCCCGTTCACAATGGTGGCGCTCAAGGGTGCATTGGGCTGGTGGATGTTTGGCGCAATCTGGGGGCTTGCGCTGCTCGGTATAGTCTTGGACGCACTGCCACGCCGGGGACCACGAGTGATTCAAGTGATTATTTATCTGGTTATGGGTTGGCTCTGTTTGTTCGCTCTGGAGCCGATAATCGCCGCGATGCCGCCCGAGGGTTTTTTCTGGCTGCTGATGGGTGGCATCTTCTATACCTCGGAATTGTCTTCTTCATCCTCGACCACTGGTACCCCTGGTGCCATGAGATCTGGCATCTGTTCGTACTCGCCGGCAGCGTAAGCCACTACTTTTCGATTCTGCTCTTGTACTGATGAGTGGACACGACTGAGCACGCTCCGCGGCATCGTCAGGGAAACCGCCACTGGCATTTCGACTGGCAGTCCGAGCGTCGCTTGCAAGCCCGCTCGACTTGTAGTTGGTCCGTATTTCGGGTAACCTAATGCGGTCAGGGGCGTGCGCAGTATCCTCGTCACGTGTTCTGAGCGTCGCTCACGAATCGCCTCTCGCCGAAGTATCCTGCCAATTTGTGGCACCGCGCCGTTGCTTGAAGATCGCACGACACCAGCGCATCTCGAGTGTGTTGCGTGCGCGGATTGTATTCGTGCTTTTGTTCCAGGAGACATTGTTTGTTCGCCAACGGTAGAGACAGAGTAGTCGTTGCGTTAGACGAAGGGCTCGTAAAATGAAGGCCGTCATGCTGGCGGCCGGCGTTGGAGTTCGCCTCGGTAATTCGGGAGCGCAAAACGTGCCCAAGATCCTGCTCCGGTTTGGCGGCGAGTCGCTGCTGCAGCGCCATATCGACATCCTGAAGCAAAACGGCGTCGAGGAGCTGGTGCTCGGCGTCGGTTTTCATCGCGAGGAAATCGAGCAGGAGATTGCTGCCCTTGGCGCCGAGGGTTTCGTGCGCACCGTGTTCAACCGGGACTACGAAGCCGGCAGCGTCGTCACCCTGTGGACGTTGCGCGATGAGCTCTGCCGGGACGGGCCGGTCCTGCTCATGGACGGCGACGTCCTCTACGATGAGCGGCTCATGAAACGCCTGGTGACTTCTGACCACTCGAACTGCTTGCTCCTCGACCGCGTCATCGCTCTGGACGACGAAGCGGTAAAACTCTGCATCCGTGACGGAGAGATTGTCGAGTTTCGCAAATGGCTGAGCGCTGAATTCGATTTCCGTGGTGAATCGGTCGGTTTCTTCAAGATGTCGGCGAGCATGGCAGAGAACGTCATCGCGCAGACCCAGCTTTATGTCGGGCAGGATCGCCGTAATGATCCTTACGAGGAACCGATCCGCGATGTGATACTGACCTCACGGCGCGGAACCATCGCCTATGAAGACGTCACCGACCTACCATGGATCGAGATCGACTACGCGGTCGACATGGAGCGGGCAAGCACGGAAATTCTGCCCCGCATCGTGGCAGCCAGGCGCCTCGACCACACCGTCATGATGCCCCGGGGCGAAGCAGGCCAATCCACGTATTTCGAATGATGCCAGGCATGGGGACATCATCCGCCGATGGGCTGATCGACGTCTCTATCGCCGTCGTGCTCTATCTGGCGGCCTATCTGTCGTTCGTCCGAACCCTGAGATACCCTCGGAACTGGTTGCGTCCCAGCTTGGCGACGTGGCTCCCGGCGGCGGGGCTGAGCGTCGCGATGTTGGCGTACGTATCGCTATCCGGCGATGGTGTCGACGCGGCAGCCCTGTGGGTATCGGCGGTTTTTGTTGGCGCCTTGTTCACCATTATCGCCGCCCCGGCCATCGCCTTTCGGCCGGGCTCGCCACCCATCGAGTTCCTGGCCCGGCACGCGGACTACGCAGGCCTGTGGATGCTGGTGCCGGCTGCCATCGCCGCTTACGCCATCCCGAACGCCAGACTTCACGGAATCCTTGCCGCTGCCATGGCCATCGAGCTGGCGTGGTACCTGCGGCGCCGCTGGGCTGACCGGCGACGCCGACCGCTGCGGATCCAGGCTCGCGATCTGGCGGTCCTGGAAACGCAGGCCAAGGGTGATCTGGAAGACTTCGCCAGGCGCCACGGCATCAGCGAGTTGCTGCTGTCGGGCGACACGGTCGCCTGGCGCGGTTGCGACAAGTCCACGTCTCCTTGTCCCTTGAACCTCTATGTCAACCGTCTCGGCCTCAATACCGCGCCATGCTGTCGCGAGCGCATGAAAGATCTTTGCCACGCCGTGGGCGCCTGGCTCGAGGAGATGGGGATTGTCTACTGGCTCGAAGGCGGTACGTTGCTCGGGGCCGTGCGCGAGAACGGCGCGCTCTTGCCCTGGGAGGACGACGTCGACATATCGGTGCTGATCGACAATGACGGCGCCTGGGATGCCCTGATTGCCGGTGTGGCAGAGCGCGGCGTTCGCGACGGCTATTTCGTCGATGCCTTCAAACGACGGGGGTTCATCGCGATTTCCCACGCTTCACCGCGACGACCCCCGTTGCGCTGGGAGAACTATCGTTTGCGCGGTGAGGTCCGGCTCGACCTCACCGCGTACCGCCCCGCCATGAGCCACGGAGAGCCGGTGCTGGAGAGGCAGCCCCCCCAAGGGCGGCATGCCGGCAACCGATAACGGCTGCTACGGCATAGCACGGGATCTCGTCTTGCCCGACCTCGACGATCACCTTCCTCGGTCGTGATTTCGCCTGCCCGAGCCGGCCCGAAGATTATCTGCACGTCCTCTATGGCGACTACGACCAAATCGTCTACTCCTACGTCGACCCGGGCCCCGCTGAAACCCGACGCGATCTCGACGCGGCCACAGCGGCGCCGGCAAAGCACTGATTCCTATGCGAGCGGTGATTCAGATTCATCGGCGTGGTCCATCGATCCCGTCTAACGGCAAGCTTGATGCTCGACATTTCCCGAATGCTCGAACAGCCCCTGGAGGGGAAAGTGCCTGATTGACCCGGGGCCATGGATAATGGAACCTTCAGCGTTCGCTTACCCGAACCCCGAGGCAAGGCACTCTGAGCGCAATTCGATGGATTTTCCTGGTCATCACCTTCTACGGGATGACTGCCGCGACCGTTGTGGCCTCAAGCCCGATTGCAACGGCGAACGATCCATCGTTCGCCGGTAGCCAAGCTTGCGCCACCTGCCACGCGCGCGCCTATCAGGAGTGGTCCGGTTCCCAGCACGATCTGGCCATGCAGGAGGCGACGGCGGCCACGGTCCTCGGCGACTTCGACGGCGCCACGTTTACAGCCCAGGGCATAACATCGCGCTTTTTCACTAAAGACGGGGGCTACTACGTCAATACCGAGGGCCCGGATGGAGAGCTGCGGGACTACAGGATTCATTACACCTTTGGCGTGCATCCCCTGCAGCAGTACCTCATCGCCTTTCCCGATGGACGTCTTCAGGCCTTTGGCGTCGCCTGGGACGCCCGGCCCCAGGCAAAGGGCGGCCAGCGCTGGTTCCATCTCTACGCCGACGAGCGCATCGCGCCGGATGACGTGCTCCATTGGACCGGGGTCAATCAGAACTGGAACTACATGTGCGCCGATTGCCACTCCACCAATCTGCGCCGCAACTTCGACCTGGAGAAGAATCGCTTCGAAACCACATGGTCGGAGATCGATGTGTCCTGCGAGGCTTGCCACGGCCCCGGCTCCAAGCACGTGGCCTGGGCCGAGGCCGGAACGCCAACGGGTGCATCCAACGGCCTCGCGACTGCGTTTAACGATCGAAAGAATATTCAATGGACATTAAAAGATGGCGCCGTCATCGCGGCGCGCTCAGCCCCGCCCGCGACCTTCCGCGCCGAAGTCGAAAGCTGCGCTCGCTGCCACTCCCGCCACTCGCCGCTTGGTGATGCTGTCGAGGACGGCAAGCCGATCCTCGACAACTACCGGATTGCCCTGCTGAGTGAGGATCTCTATCACGCTGACGGTCAGATCAAGGATGAGGTCTACGTCTATGGTTCATTTCTGCAAAGCAAGATGTATCGGGCCGGGGTCACCTGCAGCGATTGCCACGACCCACACAGCCTGGAGCTGAGGGCCAAGGGCAACGCCCTGTGCACACGATGCCATCTCCCAGAAGCTTTCGATTCGCCGGCCCATCACTTCCACACCGCCGGCGCCCCCGGCAGCCGGTGTGTCGACTGTCACGCCCCGGAAACCACCTACATGGTCGTCGATCCACGCCGGGATCACAGCTTCCGTGTTCCACGGCCGGATCTCTCGGTGAAGATCGGAATCCCGAATGCCTGCTCGGGCTGCCACGATGACAAGACCGCTGCCTGGGCAGCTGAAAGAGTCGCCGCCTGGCATGGCCCGTCCCGAAAGCAATCACCCCACTTCGGCGAGGCGCTGACCGCCGCCCGGGAAGGCGTGCCGGCGGCCGAACGGCAACTGATGGAGATAGCTTTCGACGCCGGCCAGCCCGCCATCGTGCGTGCCACCGCCCTCGACACCCTCGGGCAGAATCTCAATCAGGATAGCTTCCCGGCGATTCAACAAGGTCTGCTTGCCGAGGACGCCATCGTGCGTCTGGCCGCTCTCGGCACCCTGGAGCGCCTCGACCCCCGCGCGCGCTTTCAACTCGTTTTCCCCCTGATCGAGGATCCCGTGCGTGCCGTACGCTTGGAGGCCGCGCGACTCATGGCACCGGTGCCGCCGGACACGCTGCCTGCCGAGGCACGCGAGACCCTCGCAACCGCCTTTGCCGAATACGAACGTGCACAGAAGACTGTCACCGACCGACCCGAAGGATTGATGACCCTGGCGAACTTCTATCGGGACCGGGGCGATACGCAGCGGGCGGAAGCCGCTTATCGGGAAGCGATGGCTCGCCACCCATGGTTCGGACCGGCATTCGTGAATCTGGCCGATCTCTATCGAACCCTGGGCCAGGACAAGCAGGGAGAAGAAGTGCTGCGAGCCGCCCTTCCCACGGCGCTGGCGAAGGCCGACATGCTCTATGCCTATGGGCTGGTGCTGATTCGGAATCAACGCTACGCCCAGGCGACGAAGCGCTTGGGTGAAGCCGCCGCGCTGCGCCCCGACAACGCACGTTACAGTTTTGCCTACGCCCTCGCCTTGCAGAAAATCGGCAACACGAGAAAGGCCTCCACCGTCCTGATGGCCGCCCACGAGCAGCATCCCAACAATCGCGACATCCTGTTTACCCTGGCGATCTTGAGCCGTGACAGAGGGGATGTGGAAACGGCGGCGCAGTACGCGAACGCATTGCTGAGGCTCGCGCCCGATGACCCCGAGGCCAGGCAGCTTCTAGAGTCGCTACAAGCACAATAGCGCTGACCCACGAACTAGCCGAGCATCTCGAAAGCGTGATGAACATGACCGCGTTTGATCCGATAGGTGGCAAAGTCGGTACGGTCGATAGTGAATATCTCTTTTCATGTCGGAGTGCTCGGCGGCAACAACCAGGGATGCATCCGCCAGGTCCATGCGGGAGTCCGCGTACTGAACCATCAGTTCGAAGGCGCGGCCGAGTGTGACATCATCGAGAAACAAAATCGTAAGCCCGGCGCCCGCCATGAAGTCCATCAAGCGCAGGGAACCGGTACTTCCCGGGGAAAGAAGGTGAAATGCCTCGGTCAGAACAGGAACCGTTGTTCCCAGAGGTTCCTCGATTGTCGCTAGAACCTCCACACAGCGTGTGTGCGAGCTATCGGCGGGATCGAACAATGCGACCAGGGGACCTGTATCGACCAGGATCACCGTTTGTGCTTTCTCTTGATGATATCGACCACTGCCGCCTTCGCGTCCTTGCCGTCAGCAGCGGAGTGACCACCTTCTCCTAAATCGAGGCGGCGATATACGTCGAATGGCTTCTCCGACGCCTCCCGCATGGCGGTGGACATGTAGGCCATGAGGCCGCGTTTCAGCACCTCCGAGATGGACAGCCCGGTAGCCGCCTCAGGCTGGCAAGTGTTTTCTCGGCCTCATCGTCGAGGCGTACTGTACGAGTCCCCATTTCAGTGCCTCGAGGAAATGTAATACAAATTGTATTACATTTGCTGAGACCATTCAAGCCCCCGCTGCCCAAAGGCTGGCAACTTCACTGGGTTTCTAGTGCGCGACGATTATGTCGCGAAGCATTGGAAAGCGTTACTGAACCACCACCGGCCGTATGCGCACCTCGATACGACGATTGAGCTTGCGTCCTTCCGGTGTGTCGTTGGCCGCCACGGGACGGGTATCACTCATGGAAATAGCCAGCAGCTGCTGCGGCGGGACGCCCTCCGCCACCATGATGCGGACCACGCCGGAGGCTCTCGCGCCCGCCAGCTCCCAGTTCGATGGATAGCGTTTTGCCAGCCCCGGACCGATGGGGACGTCGTCGGTATGGCCGATGACGACGATCTGATAGGGAACTCCTTCCAACGCAGCCACCAGCTCCTTCAGAAGCGATTGCCCCTCGGGCTTGAGGGTGGCCGATCCGCCGGTAAACAGAACGTCATTGGGCAGGACGATCTGCAACCCGCTTCGCAAGAGCTCCATCTTGACCGCACCGGCAAGGGCCCAGCGCGCGATCTCGTCTTCCAGGGCTTCCTGCTGGCGCTCAAGCGTCGCCACTTCCCTATCGGTATCCAGCAGCTCGCCGGATAAGAAAAGGCTCGCCTCGGTGAGCTTCATATTTTCCGTGCGAAGACCGGCGTTCTCCTTCTCCAGCGCCTCGTACTTCTCTTTGCTCACGCACCCGCCAAGCACGAGTGCCGTCGCCAGAATGAACAGAAAAGTCGCAGATCGAATACTCGTCATTTCTCTCTCTCTCTCTTGAATTACTGCCCCGGAAGGCGCGGGATAGTAGCACAGGCTGGCGAAGATCAGCTATTTCCCGTAGAAATGATTCGGCAGCCACAGAGCGATCTGCGGGAAGATCATGACCAGCGCCAGGCCGAGGCACATGACCAGCACGAAGGGCACAATGGATCGGTAGATATCCATCAGAGATATCTCCGGGGGAGCCATGGCCCGCATGAGGAACAGGTTGTAGCCGAAGGGAGGCGTCATGTACGCGATCTGGCAGGTGATCGTATAGAGAATGCCGTACCAGATCGGATCGAAGCCCAGGCTGATGATCAACGGAACGTAAAGAGGCGCGACGATGACCAGCATTGCCGTATCGTCGAGAAAGGTGCCCATCAGCAGGTAGGAAAGCTGCATCATGATGAGTATGCCCCAGGGGCTCAGCCCCCAGCGCTCGATGAACAGGGACTCGATGGCCTTGACGGCGCCCAATCCATCGAACACGGCACCGAAGGCAAGCGCCGCGAGAATGACCCACATGAACATGCAGCTGATGCCCAGGGACTTTCGCAGTGTGTCTTCCATTACCTGGCGGGTCAGCCGGCCCTTGAGGAGGGCGGCGATGGTGGCTGACGCCGCACCCACCGCCGAGCTTTCTACCAGGCTGGTGACGCCCATGAGAAACAACCCGGTCATGAAGAAAAATATCAGGAAGGGCAAAATCCCGGCCCTTAGAAGCTTCAGTTTTTCCTTCATGGGGATCTGCCGCTCTTCCTCGGCCAACGGCGGGCCCAGCTCCGGCTGCAGCCAGCATCGGATGATGATGTAGAGCATGAACAGCCCCGCCAGCAGGAGTCCGGGGAAAACTCCGGCAAGCCACAACTGGCCCACCGGTTGTCTGGCGATCATTCCATAGAGAACCAACACCACGCTGGGCGGAACCAGAATGCCGAGCGAGCTGCCAGCCTGGACCACGCCGGTGATCATTATCTTGTCATAGCCCCGCCGCAGCATTTCGGGCAGCGCGATACTCGCTCCGATGGCCATGCCCGCCACGCTCAGCCCGTTCATGGCCGATATGACGACCATCAAACCGATGGTTCCGATGGCCAAGCCACCTCTGAGCGGACCGAACCAGACATGGAATGCACGGTAGAGATCACTCGCGATGCCGGATTCCGACAGCATGTAGCCCATATAGATGAACAGCGGCAACGTCAACAGGGGATACCAGTTGAACAGCTTGAAAGCCGCGGTGAACGGCATCTCCGAGCCGCCGGTTCCCCACAGCGTCAGAGCAAACACAGTGGCCACGAAACCAATGGCGCCAAACACACGCTGCCCGGTGAGCAGCATGAGCATCATCGATGCGAACATCAGCAACGCAATCAGCTCGTAACTCATGCTGCCGGTTTCCCTTTGGCTTTTTCAATGTCCTTGAAAAACGTGACCAGCACCTGCAACAGCATCATCACGATACCGAGCGTCATGACGATCTTGATAGGAGCCATGGGTGGCGCCCACGAAGAGTAATTTTTCTGGTTGTACTGGATGGCATATTGGGTGCTCGATATTCCTCCGTAGAGGAGAAAGGTTATGTAAAACATGAGGCAGCAACCGGTAACCAGATCGACGATTGCCCGCGTGCGCACCGACCACCGTCCGTACAGCAAATCCATCCTCACATGGGAGCCGAGCTGCATGGAGTATCCGCCGCCCAGCAGGTAGTAGGCAGCCATTGTCATTTGAGCCACCTCCACAACCCAGATATGCGACGTGCCGAAAACGCCTCTGGAAATGGATGAGAACAGCAGGACGCCCATCATGACGAATATCAGATACATGGCGAATCTGCCGATGGTGCGATTGAACGCATCGACATACCGCACGAAGGCCTTTACTGCTTTTGGCACGCGCCCCCCGAACTCTATTGTGCCGATTCAGGATGCCAGAGGCCGGCTCCCCTGGCCGGATCTGCTCCGAAACCAGGGGAGGCCTCTTCTCGATCGAACTCTAGTGTCGAGTCTATGTGTAGCGGTAGGGACGGCCCGCCTTTTCCATGACCGCCGCGTACTCTTTGAGTATTCCTACCACCTTGGCAGCCCTGGGGCTGGTCTTGGCAATTTCATCCCAGAATTTCGCGGCTGCGTTTTCTACCGTCGCCCACTCTTCGTCAGGGATGGTCGTAAGCTTGAGCTTCGTACCCTTGGTCCGAAGATGCGCTTCACCGCCCCAATACCAGTGCTGCCGGTAATAATGCGAGCTATCCGCACAAACATTGAACAGGGTCTTCAGATGCTCGGGCAGCTTGTCCCACGAATCGGAGTTGGCGAAATAGGATCCGCACCAGGCACCGGAAATATTGTTGGTGAGGAAATAGTTGGTGACGTCGGCCCAACCCACCGTGTAGTCCTCGGTGATGCCGGACCAGGCGATACCGTCCAGCTCACCGGTCTGAACCGCGACCTCGATGTCCTCCCAGGGAAGTGTTACCGGGATAACGCCGAACTGCGACAGGAACTTACCGGCGGTCGGGAACGTGAACACGCGCTTGCCCTTCAGATCCGCGAGGCTGCGGATGGGCTCCACCGTATTGAAATGGCAGGGATCCCATGCGCCGGCGCTCAACCAGGTGACGCCCTCTACTTCGCCGTAAGCTTCTTCCCAGATTTCCTTCAACCCATACTGGTGGAACAGCACGGGCACATCCAGGCTGTAACGACTCGCGAAGGGGAAATAGCCGCCGAACACCGAGACGTCGACAGGAGAGGACATGGAATCATCGTCACTCTGCACGGCATCGATGGTGCCCTTCTGCATGGCTCTGAACAGCTCGCCGGTGGGCACCAGCTGATCGGCATAAAACAGCTCGATGGTCATTTCACCGTTGGCGATGGTGTTGAAGGCGTCGATGGACGGCTTGATGACGTGGGCGGCCAGCGCAGGCCCGGCGTAGGTTTGAAGACGCCACTTGATGGGCGTTTTCGATTGCGCGTGCACGTAGGGGGCGCTGACTCCCGTGGCCGCTACTGCGGCGACTGTTCCTGCACCTGCTTTTTTGAGAAATTCGCGTTTTTTCATTGTGTTTCTCCCTCCTCTTGGAATCTGCAAACTTCCAGCCTTTGTGGCAAGAAGAGGCATCATATAATAATTCCCGGCACGGAGGCGACGGCATGACGTTGGCAGTGATTGGCGCAGGCTTCGGACGAACCGGGACCATGTCCCTGAAGCTCGCGCTGGAGCATCTGGGGCTGGGGCCCTGCTACCACATGCGCGAGCTGCTGGCCCAGCCGGCGCACGATCCCCTGTGGCACGCGGCGACCCGGGGTGAGTGCATGGATTGGGACGCCTTGTTCGAAGGATACGGGTCCGCTGTCGACTGGCCGGTAGCCGCGTTCTGGAAAGAGCTCGCCCTGCACTACCCCCACGCCCGATTCGTTCTCAGTGTGCGCGACCCGAACAAATGGCACGAGAGTGTCTTGCAGACGATATTCAAGGCCCTGTCATCCACTCCGGATGCCGGCGACGCCCAGGCACGGACCCATCGCGCCATGACCCGGGAACTGATCCTCCATCGGACCTTCCAAGGCCGGCTGGAGGACGCCGGCCACGCCATCGCCGTCTACGAGGGCCACAATTGGGCCGTCCGAGACGGCATCCCGGCTGATCGCCTGCTGGTGTACGAGACCGGAAGCGGTTGGGGGCCCCTGTGCGCCTTTCTCGATCGTCCGGTTCCCGACGCGCCCTACCCCCACAGCAATACCCGGGAAGAATTTCACGACAGACGTCTGTGGAAGTCGGACCTGGAGGAGTGAATCCGCGATGCCGTGACCGGCCCTTGACATTCGACACATAAACGCGAATGATTCTCATTACGGTTACCACATTGCAGCCGATTCCGTCTGCCTTCCCTCAATTTGATCCAGGTCATTTCCAGTGGGGCACGGTGGCGCTACTTTGTGACTACAAATACGAATGATTCTCAATCTCAACAACCATCAGCCCAATGCCATGGCCCCACATTTTTCTAGAGAGCAAACTCGATGAAAGTTCCGTCGCGTACACCTGCGGTGATCGCTGCCTTGATTGCCGCCATCCTGACCTTCCCGGCCCGCGCCGGCGAAGAGGTCAACGTCTATTCCTACCGGCAACCCTTCCTCATAAAGCCCATGTTCGAGGCCTTCACCCGTGAGACCGGCATCGACGTCAATGTGGTCTACGCGAAGAAGGGGCTGGTGGAGCGATTGAACCAGGAGGGTGCCAACAGCCCCGCCGACCTCATCTTCACCGTCGACATCGGCCGCCTCACCGAGGCGGTGAACGCCGGCGTCACCCAGCCTGTGAAAAGTGCCGCCTTGAAGGCCAATATCCCGCCCCAGTACCGGGACCCGGGTCTTGAGTGGTTCGGCCTCACGGCACGGGCACGCATCATCGTCACCTCCAAGGATCGCGTAAAGCCCGGAGAGATTGCCACCTATGAGGAGCTTGCCGATCCCAAGTGGAAGGGCCGCATCTGCACCCGCAGCGCCAAGCACGCCTACATGGTCGCTTTGACCGCCGGGATGATCGCCCATCACGGTGAAGCGAAGGCGCAGGAATGGTTGCGCGGCCTGAAGGCCAACCTCGCCCGCAGGCCCCAGGGCAACGATCGCAGCCAGGTGAAGGCGATCATGGAAGGCGTGTGCGACGTGGCCGTCATCAATCACTACTACATGGGCAAAATGATGACCAACAAAGACCAGGCCGCCTGGGCGGCGTCGGTCAACATGGTCTTCCCCAACCAGCAGGGCTACGGCACGCACATGAACGTGAGCGGCATGGCGTTGACGAAGAGTGCGCCCAACAAGAATAACGCGCTGAAACTGATGGTGTTTTTGAGCGACGATCTGGCTCAACAGATGTACGCTGAGCAAAACTTCGAGTATCCCGTCAAGCAGGGTGTGCCCTGGTCGGGATTGCTGCAGTCTTTCGGCTCCTATAAGGCCGACGACCTGAGCCTCGCCAGGGTCGCCACCTATCGCAAGACGGCCAGCAAGATGGCAGACAAAGTAGGTTACGACGACTGATTCCACGACTTATACTTCCTCCCCCCTCGTACGGGGGGAGGGAGAAGTCCTAGCAACATGAGCCTGTCCGCATCCCCGTCGCCGGACGCATTCGGCTTCGATACTCCGCCATCGAAGTTTCGATTCAATCCCTGGACGACAACCACCCTGCTGGTGGCCCTGGTGGTCGCGTTGCCCATACTGAGCATTCCCTGGCTCGCGCTCTTTCCCAAAGAAAACATCTGGCCGCATCTGATCTCTACGGTGCTGCCCGGATATGTGCTGACGACTTTGGGACTGATGCTGGGTGTCACCTTCGGCGTTCTGACCATGGGTGTTACCAGCGCCTGGCTGGTGACCATGTGCCGATTCCCCGGGCGCCGTTTTTTCGAGTGGGCAATGTTGCTGCCCATGGCGGTGCCGGCCTATGTGGTCGCGTATGTTTATACGGATCTGCTGGAGTACGCGGGCCCGGTGCAAGTCAGTCTCCGCCATCTGTTCGGTTGGCAAAGCGCCGCCGACTACTGGTTCCCGGAGATCCGCAGCCTCGGCGGCGCCATCGCCATGATGTCCATGGTGCTCTATCCCTACGTTTACCTGCTGAGCCGAGCTGCCTTTCTCGAGCAATCCGTGGGCTTGCTGGACGCCAGCCGAACGTTGGGCTGTGGTCCCTGGGCGACCTTCCTTCGGGTATCCCTGCCCATGGCGCGCCCATCCATCGCCACCGGGACCGCGCTGGCGCTCATGGAAACGTTGAACGACGTCGGCACCGTGGACTTCTTCGCGGTGCACACGCTCACGCTGGGCATCTACGACGTCTGGCTGAACATGGGAAACATCGGCGGTGCGGCGCAGATCGCCATGGTCATGCTGGTTTTTGTCATGGTATTGCTCACCATCGAGCGCCAGAGCCGGCGCCGCCACAAGCACTATCAGATTTCCGGCAGATTGAAGGAGCTTCCCGCCCACCGCCTGGTCGGCGCCCGCGGGGGCCTCGCCTTCGTGGCATGCCTGTTACCCGTGGCCGCAGGATTCATCATTCCGGCAACCATGTTGGTGAGCAACTCCGTTCGCTATTTCGATGAATCCTGGACACCCGAACTGCTGCAGTACACGTTGAACAGCCTGTCACTTTCCCTCGGTGCCGCCGTTGCGGCAGTGTGCATAGCACTCCTGCTTGCTTACGGCAGACGCCTGGTGGGGGGGAAAGGTGGTGAGCGGGGCCGTCAGCTTCGCGAGCTTCGGCTATGCGGTGCCGGGGGCGGTACTCGCCATCGGCGTCATCATTCCGCTGGCGGGCTTCGACAACGCATTGGATGCCTTCATGGGCGAGCACTTCGGCATATCGACCGGGCTGCTTTTCAGCGGCACCGTTTTCGCCATCCTGTTCGCCTATGTGGTACGGTTTCTGGCCATCGCGCTGGGCAGCGTCGACTCCAGTCTCGCCAAGGTGACACCAACCATGGATATGGCCGCCCGCACCCTGGGGCACGGCCCCATGGCTACCTTTTTCAAGGTTCACCTGCCGCTCATACGCGGCGGTGTGCTGATCGCCGTGCTGATCGTGTTCGTCGACTGCATGAAAGAGTTGCCCGCTACACTGATCCTGCGACCCTTCAATTTCGACACACTGGCGACCTATGTGTATCAGTTCGCGTCCGATGAGCTCATCGAGCAAGCGAGCCTCGGCGCGTTGGGCATCGTGGTCGCGGGATTGATTCCAGTCGTCGTGCTGAGCCGGGTTATCACCGCAACCCGCCAGACCCAAACGGTCTGATCAACCTCACGCGCTCGAGCGCTCCGAAGATCGGATATCTTCAAGCAGAACCCAGCCTGCCGGCATGAACCCGGCAGGCGGTGGACGAATTCGCACCCATCTCGGACCTTCCGGCAGTCGGGGGCAAGGTACATTAGCGTGGCCTGACACCAATCGTAGCCGTTATGGAGGTAAGTGATGTGTAAAGTAAAAAAATCCCACGAGACCCAAAGCGCTGAGGGACAGGACCGCCGTGGCTTCCTCAAAGCCGGCGTGGCCGGGGCAGCTGCAGTAACAACGCTTGCAGCCGGCGGCCGCGCAGCCCATGCGGCGGAGAACCCTTATGCGGAGCCGGCGAAACCCGGATTGCCGCCGTCCAACATGGTGTTGGATATCAAGCGAACAGCACTGGTCGTCACCGATCCGCAAGTCGATTTCCTGAGCCCGAATGGCGTGACTTGGGGAGTAGTGGGTGAAAGCGTCAAACAGCACAACACCGTCGAGAATCTGCGGCGGCTGTTCGAGGCCGCCAAGCAAGCGGACATGACGGTGGCCATCTCACCACACTACTACTACCCCACGGACAAGGGTTGGAAATTCGAAGGGGCGCTGGAAAAGCTCATGCACAAAATCGGCATGTTCAATCGCGAGAGCCCCTACACCATGGATGGCTTCGCGAACTCCGGCGCCGATTTCATGCCGGAATACAAGAAGTACATCCTCGACGGTAAGACCATTGTCACTTCGCCGCACAAAGTCTACGGCCCCGAAGCAAACGATCTGGTGCTACAGCTTCGCAAGAATCACATCGACCAGGTCATTCTCGCCGGCATGTCGGCGAATCTGTGTGTCGAATCCCATCTGCGCGAGCTGCTCGAGCAGGGTTTCGAAGTAGCGGTCGTCAAGGACGCCACTGCTGGCGCCAAAGTGCCGGAAGGGGACGGCTATCTGGCGGCCATTATCAACTTCCGCTATATCGCCAACGCCGTGTGGAGCACGGATGAGGCGGTGAAGCGGATCTCGAGTAGCTGATTGCTGTCGAATAACAGAGACGGGCGGGGTGTGTCCCCGCCCGTATGAGGCCTGCGATGAGCGGGGAATTCGCCACAGACAGGAGAAGCATGGCACAATTCAGCATCGAACTAATACTGAAAAATCCCGCTGAAGCGTAGGACTGCCAGAGATGTGTCGTGCTCTACTCTATCTCGGCGAGCCTGTTCTGCTCGACGATTTGCTCTATCAGCCTGACAGCTCGCTGGCGAAGCAATCCTACATGCCTCGAATGCTGCGCATGCTGAACCTTGCGGGATTCGGCATGCTGGTATGGGACCGGTCATCTAGAAATCCCCAGATACCCCTATCACTATGGGACGACGAATCTGCCGGTCTTCGACCGTAACCTCAAGAGCCTGGCAAGTAAAATCAAGGCTAACTGTTTTCTCGGTCATGTCCGTGGAGTCGCATTGGACACGGCGGCGGTCATTAACGAACAAAATATCCATCCGTTCTGGTTCCCCGGTGCGAAGCTGGCGCTGGCACATAACGGTGATCTATACCGATTCGACGAAATGCGAGACGACCTGCGGTTGCACGTTCGCCCCGAGATCGCCCAGCACATCTCCGGCTCGACCGATAGCGAGTGGATCTATGCCGTGCTCCTTTCGCAACTGAACGATCCGGGCGAACATTCGACAAACGATGAGATTCAGCGTGCCATCGACAAAACGCTTGCCATTATCGGCAATGTGCGCGAAGCAAACGGGATCTCCGTGGCTTCTTCGGCAAATCTGTTTATCTCGGATGGCCGGCGAATTTTTGCCGTGCGTTTCTGCTTCGATTTCGGCCGCTATCCCACAAATGATCCCACCAGGGTGCACGAAGCCAATCTTGCCTATCTCAGTCTCTGGCATACCTCCGGGAGAGAATACGGCTTCTACGACGAAGAATGGCAAATGACCGGTGGCGCCGCCGCGGCCGATTCAGTAATCGTGGCCTCGGAGCCGTTGACATCCGACATCACCAGATGGTTGGAGGTGCCCGAGTACAGCACTCTGCATACTGAGCGCGACAACGGGCGCACCATCACCAACATTCATTATATCGACGTCTAGCCCGCATGTTGCACCGGCCAAGCGGGCAATCCAGGCTTGCAATCACAGGCCGTGGTGCCGGACGCCATCCGAAACATAGTCCTGACTAACCAACGTAGACAGCAAATTGTCGGCGATTCTTCGATCCTGGAGCTGATTCCGGCTGATCATTCTTTGAAATTTCAGGCATTCGGTAGTATCGCCCGAATACAAGTGTTGGAAGGCCGATCGGTCGAATCTCAACAGCAGCACGGCTGAGCGTACGCGTGCATCGTCGCAGCATCGACTGCCGGTGATCAAGGAGTTGGCGCCGCAGATGCGCCCAGGCCCGAGAATCGACAACTGGTAGCGGCGATCGCGACTTACGGAAGTTTCGATGGCACCTCTGACGATGACATAACACGACTGGGCGGACGCACCTTCCCGATACACATATTCGCCCGGTGACAGTTCTACGACCTTGGCCTCAGCCATGAGCCGGTCGGTCTCGCTCTCGGTGAACAATGCAAAAAACGGCATCACCGGCAGAAACCGTCGAAAATCGAACGATGGTGGTTGATCCACGCTTTCGGCTGCCGCGGCGGCGTCGGCATCGACGCTGTCCGCAGGCGAGATGCACTCGTCGCAGTCCCATTGCTTCAAAATCCGCTCCTGGAGCTCCTCCAGACGCACGGCTACGTTCTGGATGACGCCGCGGAGGATCTTGTAGGCGGGCACGCTGATCTGATCGAGCGCCGCGTGAAAGAAATCGCGCTGCACCGTCAACACGGTGGATTTTGTGATCGCCCGTACAGTTGCCGTTCGGGTTCCCCCCTCTACCAGTGCCATTTCACCGATCATGCTCCCCGGCTTGATCACGGCGATCTGCGCAGCACCCCCGCCGGGAAGTGCCTTCAGCACCTCGATCTCGCCGCCGATCGAGAAACACGCGCTGGTTGCAGGATCACCTTCGGCGTAGAGCGTTTCTCCGGGGGCAATTTCTTCCTCCGTAAAACAATCTGAGATCCCTGCGAGTTCAGCGTCTTTGAGGTTGCTGAGCATCGGGATTTTTTTAAGAAGACCTGGTGAGATCATCAACAAGGGTCCGGATACTGAATAGGATTTTCCCTCACGAGATCAGCGTTCAGTGTCCTTGAATCGGAGTCATACAGTCCATGTCACGCGCTCTTGCGTTCGTCACCCTCTTCGGTCCGAAGTTGAGAAAGGATCTTCGGCAAGTGCTCGAAAAGATAGTCGATATCTTCCTTTGTCGTGTCGTGACAGAAGCTGAAACGGATCGTGCCGTAACGATCGCTATCCACAGCGATGGCTTCGAGAACGTGCGAAATCTCGTCGTCTCCCGCACTGCAGGCCGATCCGGCTGAGACGTAGACGCCGATCTGGTCGAAACTGAGTAACAGCGAACCGCTGTCCACACCTGGAAATCCCACACTCAAGTTATTGGGTAGCCGCGACTCCATGGTACCGTTGATGATGGCATCCGGCTCCGTCTCCTTCAGCTTGTTGAGAAAGCGCTGGCGCAGATAATCATAGCGGGCGTTGCGCTCGTCCATTTCCGTGCGAAGACACTTCGCTGCCACACCCATCCCCAGTATACCTGCCACGTTTTCCGTTCCCGAGCGCAGTCCTTTTTCCTGCCCGCCACCGTGAATCAACGGGTCGAGCGCCAACTCCGGGTTCAAATACAGGGCTCCCACGCCTTTTAGAGCATAGATCTTGTGCCCCGACATGGTGAGGATGTCGATGCCCGACTCCTTGGGAAAGAGTCGAACCTTACCGAACGCCTGTATGGCGTCCACGTGAAATGGCACCTTGCGCGCCCGGCAGACTGCACCGATCTCCGCAACCGGGTAGATGGTGCCGATCTCGTTGTTGGCGGCCATTATGGAGACCAGTACGGTATCCGGCCGAATGGCCTGCTCGACCGCATCAGCCGACAGCGTACCGTCTGACGCCACCGGCAGATAGGTCACGTCGAACCCCTGCGACTCGAGCACTCGCAGCGTGCTCAACACCGATGGATGCTCCACGTTGGTGCTGATGATGTGTCCCGATGCGTGCTGACTGGCGACTCCCTTGATGGCCAGGTTGTTGGCTTCGGTGCCGGAACCCGTGAAAAAGATCTGCTCGGGTTCGGCCCGCAGGCACTTGGCAATGCGCCTGCGGGCCCTGTCGATGACGTCGTATGCCAAGCCCCCGAGTCCGTACGAGCTGCTGGGATTACCGAAGGATCGGGTATCGCGAAAAAAGTCCGTCAGCGCATCCACCACCTCGGGCCGCACTGGAGTGGTGGCATTGCTGTCCAGATACACCTCACGCGGGTTCTCGATTTCCACCAACGCCATGGGTTTACAACCCTTCTTGGTCGTCTGAATCGGGATCCCCACCCAGGTAAAAACCGAGATCAGGCCGTTTGGAAAGATGTCTTCGATTGTGTCGCGGTCGACCCCGGTTTTTCGATTCAAGTTGGTGTAAAGTGGTCCAACACGGCGTTCACGATAATAATCCCAGGCATAGTCCAGAACGGTCAGATGCTGCGGCGTGAGCTGCGTACCGGTGGCTTTCGCCATACGCAGGCAACGCATCTTGGCTAAGGCATGCATCGTTCACTCCTAGCCGGCAACGGCCGACGTCGCACCCGGGTAGAGTTGGAACGGGAAGCCTCCCGTAGAGTCTTCCATACCCTGTACGATGTCTTTGTACATATTGAACGGCATGCCGATACCCATGCGGTCCGCCTCGAACTCCGCGATCAACCGCGCGCCAAGACAATACGTCGAGACGTTGATGTCCTGGGTCAGATACGGCCGGACGATGAGGTCCGAGTTGACCACCCGGAGCCCACCCATGCTCGAGTTGACGCGCTTGCCGGTGTGGAATTGATAGGCTTGAATGATTCGCGCCAGCTCGACCGGGCGCACCGAGAGGACGACCACGTCCGGCTCGACGTTTTCATCGTCGAAATCCAGCGCGAAAAGAAAGACGGCCTGGGTCGTGGCGGGCTGTATGGCCATCATGTCGCCCATCGCCCGTTGGGCTGTCTCCGTGCTGTCGAAACGCCCGGTGTCGTCCGAACCGAACAGGGCAAAGTCGGATCGGCCGGCGGCGGCGCAAGCATAGACGGTGCCATCGCTGAAGTCTTTGGGCGTCGGCGGCGTAAAATGCTCCTTGTCATCTGCCTGCGCCTTCATGATATCAGTGTACACCAGCGACTCGCCCATCGGCTTGTCCTGGTTCTTGTCCACCAGGCCGAATGTAATCGCCGCCGCCACACAGCCGATGGACTTGGGCGTCAAGAGCACAGAATCACCGAACCCCGCCTGACGGGTGCTTTGGCAACTGGTGAGCGTCAGGCCCGATGGTTCGTACTCGCGAACCCCGGCAGGAATCTCGTCGCCTTCCGAATAGAACTTGACGCATGCGGTGGGAATCGAAAGATCTTCGACTCTCATCGCCGTTATCATCCGATCGTACAAGCTTCTGATCTGTGTCATCTTCTTTCTCCTATTGCATGGCCTGTATTGACGAATCACGGGAAATCGACGCATCGCACCCCCGCCTGTTCCGGTTTCCGCTTTAGACTCGCTGGACCGTGGACTCCATCTTGTTGGCGTACGCCAGCATGCCGTGAACCGGCGAGTGGGTGATGAGCTTCTGGATTGTCTCGAGGTGCTCGTCGGTCAAATCGCCTTTGGCCGTGACCTCGGTGGTGATCCTGGGCATGCACTCGGTGTGCGACTCCGGGCCCTTCACCTGGAACAGCACGCTGGGGTCGATATCGCACGAGACCTTGATCTCGAGACCTTCCAGCGGGATACCGTGCCTGGGCGCGTTGAGGGCAATGCTGTTGACCAGGCAGGCGGCAACCGCACTCAGCGCCATCTCCACCGGCTCGGGACGGTCGCTGGGGCCGACGAAACCCATGGCCTCTTCCACCTCTTTCCACGCGCCATAGGGAACGGTGTAATGGCGCGTGGGGCGCTCGATCCGCTCATTACCCAGTCGGTACGGTCCAATGTGCACGGTGCTGCGCCCCGAGTGACCCTCCCAGGTTCCCGTGACCTCGAGACCCAGTGTGAACGGATCCTCTTCGAGGGACGTTCGAAAGGCTTCGAGCTTGTCCAGATCCATGCCGTTGACGATGTTTTCCTGCGCCATGATGTAGTCTCCTGTGACCAAGCGCCTCTGGCCAGCCGGGGTGACATGCCTGAGCTCTCGGTGATGCCTCGAGCCCGTTTGCCCCTTCGCCTCTCTGCTGAACAGTGCAGTGAGCTTCGAGATTAAAGGACGAGAAGTCCGATCGGGTCCGAAAGAGGTGCCCAATCGTCCCCACATGGGCGGTCGTGATGCACCTGGGCAACGGCATTCGGGCCGCCGCCGGTGGTAACGGCAACATCTGATCAGGAAGGCTCGGGGGCCGACGGTGGTTGGCTGCCCTGCTCACGATAGGCAGCCGGATGGAGGCCGTGAGTCGCTTTGAACGCCTGGGTGAAATGGCTGCGGCTTTGGTAGCCCACGTCGCCGGCGATGGCCTTAATCGGTCGCTGGGTCGTTACCAGAAGCTCTGCTGCCCTGCGCAGGCGCACTTCCTTGACGAACTCCATGGCTGTGCGGCCGAATGTCCTGGAAAAGTGTTCGCTGAAAGCAGAGCGGCTCATGCCCGCCATCCCTGCTAACAGTTCGAGTGTATAGGGCCGACCCGGGTGCAACAGAACATCCCGCAAGGCTTTGCTGATCCTGGGGTGTTCCAATGCGGACAACCACGGTACGTTGCATACGCCGTCTTGGGCGCGCTTTCGCAAGACCGCCAGCAGGCACTGCCGCATGAGCGCGGCCGTCATGGCCACCGTGCCCGGCTGCGGGTCGGCGAGCTCGCGAACGAGGGTTGCGAACGCGTTGTGGATAGCATCACCGTGCTCGGCCTGTTCGATGATTGGTGCCGGCAGATAATCGAACAGGCCATGGGTACCCTGGTACGTGGCGCCGACAAATCCGCACAACAAGACCACACCGGTTCCGTGCCAGCCGCTCTCGAGCACCTCGACGCCCTGGCTCTGCAAGCCGCAGTCTTGCAGGTCGGCGGGCATCGCTGCGCCCTCACCGGTCGCGGCCACGTCGTGGGCCGTGTGCCTCGGCAAGATCACCATGGTCCCCGGAGAAAGCTCGATGGGTGTGCCGCCAGGGTGGGTGAGCACACTCTGTCCGGTAAGGACATAGTGCATCATGGCCTCATCAAACGCCGGGATCGGCATTCTTGCGCCCGTTCCGACCCGGCAGACGGCGAACGGCCGCACGTCGAGTTCCAATCCCTCGACGAGTCTTTCCAGCAGCAGCATCAGGTGAACCTCACTCTTGTCGGCGCAGCAGATAATCCGTAGCCGCTATGAGAACAATCGCCCGCCGACCCTCCGTCCAGACGGCAGAATCGTAGGCTGATGCCAGCTGGCGGCAAAACAGGTCGGTGCGAAAGTGCTACAACGGTACCAATAGGACCGGTGTAGGCCCCATTTACTGACAAAGCATCCGCACGGCCGGGCAGCGACGTTTCTTTTAGCCTACGAACCGCTGAGGATAACACTTTCGATCGCGATTTTGGTCGGTCTCCAGCTGGGGCGGACTAACGGGGCATTTGCTGCATCGCGTCATGAATCAACTCGCGCTGCCCCCGAACCGACTCGGGTTTCACTCAGCCCGGACGATCCGGCACACTTATTGGACCCGATCGGACAGGCGTACCTGTTATTCTTTAGACCAGCCGGCCATTTGGAATCAACGAGAAGCAAGCGGAGCCAACATTCGCTGCACCACCGATTTAATCAGCAACGGAGGACCTTACCGTGAGTCAGCTATCAAGCATCCAGGAAAGCGAAGCGTCGGGCGAAGTTGCATCGCTGTATGAGGAAATTCAACGGGAGCTGGGTATCCCTTTCGTACCCAATATCGACAAGACGCTGGCGCTCTCGCCGAAGGCACTTGCGGGCAAGTGGCAGCTGTTTCGCAACGTTTTCCTGGGAACGAGCCTGCCGGCCTCGCTGGCCGCAATGATCCTGTATACTGTCGCCGCCGCCAATAAGTGCAATTATTGCGGCTCCATTCACAAGGTCACCTGCCGCACCGTCGGCGTCGACGAAGAGACGCTTGCCGCACTCGATAGCAATCTGGTGGGACTGTCGCCCCGGCGCGTGCAGGCCATCGTGGGGTTCGCCAGGAAATGTGCCACCGATCGGCATAGCCTCGTCGACGCGGATTATGAAAACCTGCGTGAACAGGGCATCAGCGATGAAGAGATTGTCGAGATCGTCTCACTCGCGGCCCTTGGCAATTATCTCGATACAATTGCCGACTCCTTGAAGCTCGAGGTCGATGAAGCCATCGCACAAGCGCTTCAAGGTTAATTTCTATGGGTGACGACACCCAACAATCGACGGCTGCCCACGAGGCATGGCACGCGCAGGCCGCGCGCCTGGCGCTGCTGTCCGACGTTGTACTGCTGATTGCCAAGACCCCTGATCTGGACCGTCTTCTGTCCGGCGCCATCAACAAACTCAAATGGGTGATGGATTTCGAGCGCTGCACCTTGGCGCTGGTGGGCGACTCCGCGACCTACCGAATTCAGACTTTGATGGAAAGCCGTCGTGGTTTCTCGAAAGAGTCCCGCGACTCCGTTCCCCTGGGAAACGGTATACCCGGTGCCGTGATCAAGTCGGGGCGCATGCGCTTGTTTGCCGATCTTTCTTCTGCCGACGAGACGCCGCCCGTTTCGGACGAAGCCCTGGAGGGCGGATCGATCCAATCGGTCCTCAGCCTCCCCCTCGCCGCGTACGACAACGTCCTCGGTGCTATCACATTTGGCAGTGCCGACAAAAATGCCTTCACGGAAGACGACGTCAAGATCGCTCAATCTTTCGCCATGCACCTGGCGCTCGCCATCGATCGCTGGCACCAATCCCAGGAGCTGGAAGCACGCAACCGGGATCTCACCGAGGCACTCGAACAGCAGACGGCGACCAGCGAGATCCTGGAGGTGATCTCGAGCTCGCACACCGACGTTCAACCGGTGTTCGATATGATCGCCGAGAGTGCCGTACATCTGTGCCACGGTCAGTTCTGCGCCGTGGCTCGGTTCGACGGAGAGTTGGTCCACCTCACCAGCACTTCCGGTTTTACAGGCACCGCATTGCAGGCATATCGAGACATCTACCCGAGGAAGCCGGGGAGAGGCAGCGCCACGGACCGCGCGATTCTGACCGGCAGCATCGTCCACATTCCGGATTACGAAACGGAACCCGGCTTTGACCGGAGCATTATGAAAGCTATCCAGACAGCGAATCTTCGAAGTGTTATCAGCGTACCGATGTTACGTGACGGCCGCCCTGTCGGTGCGATCTCGGTAGCGCGTTCATTGGCAGAAGCTTTCACCGACGCGCAAATTGAGCTATTGAAGACCTTCGCCGATCAAGCGTTGATCGCCATCGAGAACGTACAGTTATTCCAGGAACTGCAGACGCGTACCAGCGAGCTCGCACGTTCGGTCCAGGATCTGCAGGGGCTCGCCGAAGTCAGTCAGGCAATAGGCGCGAACCTGGACCTCGACGTAGTCCTTGCGACGATTGTGACCCACGCCGTGCAGCTCACCGGGACCGACGCTGGTACGATCTACGAGTTCGACGAAGCCGAGCAGGTCTTTTTCCCGTCTGTAAACCACGGAATCAGCGCAGAGCTGATCGAAAGCCTGCGCAAATCGCGCCAGCGCGTGGGCGACAAATCGGGTATCGGTCAGTCCGCCGCCATTCGAAAGCCGTTCCAGATCCCGGACCTGTTGAACGCCCCCGACTATCCCATGGCTGCGGTAAAGAAGGCTGGCTTCCGCGCGCTGCTCGCGGTGCCGCTGCTGCGCGAGGAGCGCATCATCGGCGGGCTCGTGGTCCGTCGTAAGACCGCCGGCGAGTTCCCCCCCGAAACCCTGGATTTGCTTCAGACTTTTGCGGCGCAGTCGGCGCTCGCCATTCAGAACGCACGGCTCTTCCAGGAGATCCAGGAAAAGGGCCGGGAGCTCGAGGTCGCGAGTCAACACAAATCCCAGTTCGTGGCCAACATGAGCCATGAGCTGCGCACACCGCTCAACGCCATCATCGGCTACAGCGAGATGCTGCAGGAAGAAGCCGAGGACCTGGGGCAGGAGGATTTTCTTCCCGATCTGAGGAACATTCATGTCGCCGGCAAACATCTTCTCAGTCTCATCAACGACATCCTCGATCTGTCCAAGATCGAGGCCGGCAAGATGGAGCTGTATCTCGAGCACTTCGATGTGGCAACGATGGTCCGCGATACCGTCGCCACCATCCAACCGCTGGTGGGGCAAAACGCCAACAGTCTACAGGTCGACTGCCAGGACGATCAGAGCACTATGCACGCGGATCTTACCAAGGTCAGGCAGGCGCTTTTCAACCTGCTGAGTAACGCCTGCAAGTTCACCAACCAGGGTACGATCACGTTGAGTGTCTCTAAGGAAGCCATCAGCGCAAGCCCCTGGCTCCGGTTTCGCGTGAGCGACACTGGCATCGGCATGACACCGGAGCAGATGGATAAACTCTTTCTAGCATTCTCGCAGGCCGACGCTTCGACCACGCGCCAGTACGGCGGCACCGGGCTCGGGCTCGCGATCAGCCGTAAGTTCTGTCAGATGATGGGCGGCGACATCACTGTCGAGAGTGTCTTGGGTGAGGGGTCCACGTTTACTATTCGGCTTCCCGCCGAGGTGCCTGAGTTCAACGCCACACAACCCCTTCGTGAAGAGGAAATGCCCGCGCGCGCCACGCCCGTGCCCGAAGGGGCGCTCACCGTGCTCGTCATCGACGATGATCCGGCTGTTCGCGACCTGATGCAGCGCTTTCTGAGCAAGGAAGGCCTACGCGTGGTGGCGGCTGCGGATGGAAAGGAGGGCCTACGGCTTGCGAAAGAGCTGCGCCCGGATGCCATCACACTCGACGTCCTGATGCCGGGGTATGGACGGATGGGCCGTAGTGACGGCGCTCAAGGCCGACCCCGCGCTGAGCGAGATACCCGGTGATAATGGTCACGATTGTCGATGAGAGACAGGCGGGCTATGCGCTCGGGGTGGCGGATTACCTGACCAAACCCATCGATTGGAAACGCCTGACAGCGATTCTGCAAAATTACCAGCCTGCAGGCGCGACCCGTCGCGTGTTGGTCATCGAGGACGATGCGCGCACGCGCAAGATGCTGCGTACGAGGCTGGAAAAGCAAGGATGGACAGTGATCGAATCGGAGAACGGACGCGCAGCGCTCGAGCGCATGGCGGAAGGGCTACCGGATCTGATCCTGCTCGATCTGATGATGCCGGAAATGGACGGATTCCAGTTCGTAGACCAGGTCCGCACTCGAGAAGGCTGGCGCTCGATTCCTATTATCGTCCTTACCGCTAAGGACCTGAACGAGGAAGACCGGCGGCGCCTGAATGGATACGTCGAAGGGATCCTGCAGAAGGGTACCTACAAACCCGAGGAGCTGTTGCGTGAAGTTCGCGACGCGGTACAAGCTCGCGTGCAGTCACGATAAACATGCGTAGAGGAGACTAATTGATGGCCAAAATTCTACTGGTCGAAGATAACGAGATGAACCGCGACATGCTGTCGCGGCGCCTGGCGCGTAAGGGGCTATGAAGTGGTCATCGCTATTGACGGCCAGCAGGGCATCGAAATGGCGCGCTCGGAAACGCCCGATTTGATTTTGATGGACATGAGCTTGCCCGTGGTCGATGGCTGGGAGGCCACGCGCCAGCTCAAGAGCGCATCTGAAACCCAGTCCATACCCGTCATCGCGCTCACCGCCCACGCCATGGCCGGCGATCGCGAGAAAGCGGTCGAGGCCGGCTGCAACGACTACGATATCAAGCCCATCGAGCTCCCGCGCTTGCTGGAGAAAATCGAAACGCTGCTGGGGGGGAAGGCCGGCGCATGAGCCAGGAAGGGCCTGACCGCGAACGCCCGGATGCGACCCCGCAGTCCAGCGGTGAGCAAGACCAACCGCTTCGCGCACCCGCCTACCTGTCTGGTGCCGATGCGGAGCTGCGCCACACGCTGCGCACACCGCTCAACCACATCATCGGTTACAGCGAGCTGCTGCTGGAAGAGGCCAAAGAACGTGGCCTCGAGGATATGCTGGCGGATCTGCAAAATATCCATACCGCCGGCAAAGAGCTTCTGACGCTCTTCAACCAGCTTTTCGACCCGGCGGCCGTTGACGCCGGCATTGCGGAGCTTGCGCTCGAGACCCCGGCCGAATCAGCAACCAGGGAGGTGGATGATGATGCGCCGGGCGCCGAGCGCGGGGGCGAGGCCAAGGCCCGAGGTGGCCGGGTATTGGTGGTGGATGACAACGAAAACAACCGTGAGATCGTCTCCCGCCTGCTCGAGCGCGAAGGCTATGAGGTGTCGACGGCAGAAAACGGCGCCCTGGCCCTGGAACAGATCAAGAACCAACCGCCAGACCTGGTCCTGCTCGATGTCATGATGCCCGTCATGGATGGCATCGAAGCATGCAAGCGGATGAAAGACGATCCCGATAGCCGCCTGATTCCCGTGGTCATCATGACGGCGCTGGGGCAGGTGGATGATCGCGTGCGTGCGATTCAGGCAGGCGCCGATGACTTCCTCACTAAACCGGTCAATCGCGGTGAGCTCCTGGCCCGCATTCAGACATCATTGCGCCTGAAGCAGACCGTCGACACGAAACTCGACCGGCTCAAAGGGGCACAAGAGTTTCTCGCCCGCTTCGTGCCGCAATCGGTCATCCGCCAGCTGGAGGAAAACCCCGACGCGCCCGAGCTCGAAAAAACCGATCAAGACATGTCGTCGCTGTTCGTCGATGTGACCGGCTACACCAAGTTGAGCGAAAGCATGCGCCAGACCACGGATTTCATGCTCGAGAAGTACTTCTCGCGCTACCTCGATTCCATACACGCCTACGGAGGTGATCTTACGGAGACGAGCGGCGATGGGCTCATGGTCGTCTTCCCCGGTGACGATCCCCGGGAGCACGCCATCAACGCAGTGAAGGCAGCACTCGAGATCCTGCAGAAAACCGAAGAGCTCAATGAGCAACTACACGGCATCTTCGAGCCCATCTCGGTACATATGGGCATCAACTCGGGTATTGCCCTCATCGGCCCCACCAAGTACGAGGGTGCCAGCGGCGTGCGCTGGACGTATACGGCCCTTGGCCCGGTGATCAATCTTTGCGCCCGGATTGCCGGGGTTGCCGAAGGCGGCATGATCTGCATCGGTCCCGAAACGGCGCGGCGCGTCGAAGGGCAGTTCGTCTGCAATGAGATCGGCAAAAAACAGCTGAAGAACATTAAGAACGAGGTGATGATCTATCGCGTCGTGGGGGCGACCGAAACGTAGCTTCATCAACCGGCCTTGCCGCCACGCCCCAGCCTGCCGCACACAGCCCATGCATGCTAATCCGTACGCGCTGCTCACGCTGACGACCCTCCTGTGGGCCGGCAATGCCATCGCGGGAAAGCTGGCAGCCGGGGTGATCTCGCCGGTGGCGCTCACCTTCGCCCGCTGGCTGATCGCCTGTGTCGCCTTCTATTTCTTCGCCCGCCCCCATTTGAAAAGCGACTGGCCGGCCATTCGCAAGTCCCTGCCGCTGCTGTTCGGCCTGGGGGCCCTGGGATTTTCGGCCTTCAACTTCGCACTCTACGGGGCGCTCCACCACACCACGGCCATCAACGTCACCATCGAGCAATCCGCCATGCCGGTGCTGATCATTTTTGCCAACTATCTGTTCTTCAGCACACGCATCACCGGTTTGCAGGGTGTCGGGGTCCTGCTCACCATCATCGGCGTACTGGTGACTGCCACCCGGGGCTCGCCCCTGGCGGTTTTTGAAGCCGGCGTCAATTACGGCGACGCCATCATGATGCTCGGCGTGCTCCTCTACGGCAGCTACACGGTGGCGTTGCGCTTTCGCCCCGACATCCACTGGACGAGCCTGATGTTCGTTCTCACCTGTTCGGCGGCGATCTTTGCGCTACCGTTCTATGCGATAGAGATCCTGCGCGACGGTTTCCAGATACCGGGACCGGAAGCGTGGGCGATCATCGCTTATACGGCGATATTTCCTTCGATGATCGGCCAGATGTTTTTCATCCGCGGAGTCGCGATGCTGGGCGCGAACCGGGCAGGACTGTTCATCAATCTGGTGCCGATATTCGGCGCATTGTTGGCGGTATTGATACTCGGAGAGTCCTTTCGGTCCTATCACATGGTGGGGCTCGCCCTGGTGCTGGGCGGCATCGCCATGGCGGAGCGCTTCGGAGAGCGCCTGCGCAATTAGCACCGACAACCGTCCGTCCATCGGACATCACTTGACAGCACACCGGAGCCTGTCATTCTGCCGGCGACCAGTACCGGGACCGCAACTTTCAACCATGTCGAAGCAACGCATTCAGGCCGTTTACCGTGTTTGCGGCGGCGAGCGCGACGCCCACGCCATGGCCCGCGCTATTGCCTACGAGCAAACCGTGGAGCTGCCCGAAGCGCTGGTCACCGATCCCGGGATCCTCGCGGACGTGGTCGGCGCCGTCGAGGCCGTCGAGCCTGACGCGAGCCTCCCGGGCGCCCACCGAATTACCATCGGATATTCGCCGGCGCTGGCAAACGGGCAACTTCCGCAGCTCCTGAATCTGCTGTTCGGAAACGTGTCCATGTATCCCGGCGTACGCCTGCTGGATGTGCGACTTCCAGAATCCTTCCTCGAGCATCTGCAGGGTCCGCGCTACGGCGTGGAAGGACTGCGAAAAATGCTCGGCGTCCACGGACGCCCGCTGCTTGCCACGGCGCTCAAGCCCCGGGGCACGCCGGTGGACGAGCTGGCGCGAATGGCGGCGGAGTTCGCCCTCGGGGGCGGCGACATCGTCAAGGACGATCAAAACCTGGTGGACGACGATTTCGAAGCTTTCAAATTGCGCGTGCAGGCCTGCCACCGGGCGGTGGCCGACGCCAACGCCGCCACCGGCCGGCGTTGCCTCTATCTGCCCCATGTGGCGGCCCCGGCCAACGAGCTGGAGCGCTATTTCGAGTACCTGCACTGGCTGGGCGCACCCGGGGTGCTCGTCTGCCCGATGATCATGGGCCTGGATACGGCACGGGCACTGGCCCGGGAGCACCAGTTATTGCTCATGGCCCACCCCGCGCTCACCGGGAGCTACACCAACGGCGATTCCCAGGGCATGGAGCACGGCGTGCTGCTGGGCACGCTGTTTCGCCTCATGGGCGCCGATATTTCCATCTTCCCGAACGTGGGCGGCCGTTTCGCCATCACAGCCGGTGACTGCGCCGGCATTCGTGATCGACTGCGCGCACCGCTGGGGGACCTGCCCACGGCGTGGCCCTGCCCCGCCGGCGGCATGCATTTGAGCAATCTGGAAGCCATGGCCAGGGACTACGGCGCGGATTCGGTGTTCCTGGTGGGCGGTGCGCTGCTCGGACATTCCGAGAACCTGCGACGCGGCACCTCGGCCTTTCTCGATGAAATCCGCCGCCACTTCCATGAGCGCCTGGAAATGCCCGCACAGGACAGCCAGTCGGATCATCAGCTGGCCGAGGCCGTCGTCCGACACCTGCGGTTCGAAGACGGCTTCCAGTGGTCGAACCGGGAGAGCACGCCCTACAAAGACGCCCATGACCTGGCATTCAAGGGTGTGCGGCGGGTAGAGCTGGTGGGCAAGTTCGGAGAACGAACGCGCTGCGACCTACGCTATTTCGAAGTCGCGCCCGGTGGCTTCACCAGCCTGGAGAAGCACCTGCACACGCACATCATCATCGGCGCCCGCGGCACAGGCGTTCTTACCATGGGCAATCAGCGCATGGTCCTCGCGCCCATGGATGTGGTCTACCTGCAGCAACTGGAAGTTCACCAGCTCCACAACGAAACTCAAGCGCCTTTCGGCTTTTTGTGTATCGTCGACCACCAGCGCGATCGTCCCATGAAGCCCTGAAGCCGCGCCTGGGGGTCGTGGAACCCAGCCTCGCCGTCAGTCGTTGGGTTGATCGTCGCGCCGGGGATGACGGGCCGTGCTTACCATACCCATCAACGCGTACGCCGTAATCGCCATGAACACCACCAGCAAGGGGATCAACAGGGAATCCAGCCACACCAGCCAGGCGGACAGACCCACGCTCGCCAAGAGCATGACCAATGCCGGCGTAAAGCAGCAGATTGCGGTAACCACCGTTCCCGCGATGCCGAATCCGAGGAGGTGCTTTTTCGTCATGGCTCGCCATTCAGTATACGCGCCCCTGCTGCTGGCTGCCGTTCTCGGCGGGTGCGGCGCAACCCCGAGCAAGCCTGCCCCGGAGGGTTCCGGCGCCTTCACCGTACACTGCAATCAATCCACATTGCGCTGGAACGAGTGCTATGACAGGGCCGCCAGGCTGTGTGGCGAAAACGGCTACCAGATCGTGAGTGAAGACGATAGCGCAATGCCCGTGACCACCAGCAACATTTACGAAGTGCCGATCATCGGCGGATCCATGACGATACGGTGCAATCAGCAATAGCGTCTGATAACGTCGCCGCACACGGCGGATCGAGAGCGAGGATGGGGATGAAGATTCCATTTTTCTACGATTACACCTGCCCATGGGCCTACATCGGCAGCGTACGGGTAGAGAGCTACTTCGCCGACCAGGGAGTGAGCATCGATTTCCGGCCCGTCTATCTCAAGCAGATGAAGGAGCCCATGGTGGGGCCGGAGCCCACGGGTGAGCGGACCCACGGCCCGCGCAAAGCGCGCTACTACGCGATGCTTCGCAGTAACTGGGCCGAATGCTGCGGCGCCGAGTTCGGGGATCCTGAAAAGCTGGTGCGCGCCGATACGGCGCTACTGCTGAAGGGCGCGTTGATCGCCCGGGATGAGCAGCGTTTCAGCGAGTACCACTACCCGGCCTACCGGGCGCGATGGGTGGACGGGGACGACGTCTCGGACCCGTCGGTGGTCCATGGGCTTCTGGAACGCGCGGGCCTGGACGCGGACGCGTGCCTGGAAAGAGCCCGAAGCCCGGAGCTGGATAAACGTCTGCGCGAGGTTACCGATGATGCGATGGCGCTGGGGGTGTTCGGCATTCCCACCATAGTCGTCGCCCATCGTGTCATCTGGGGCAACGATCAGTTCGAGATGGCCGGCCACTTCATCCGGCAGGAAAGACAATCGGTGTCCGCGTGACCCTCAAAGATTCTCTCGCACGTATATCAGCACCGCCTCGAACATGGCATCCCGCGGAAAGACGTTCCTCGTCGCGATGGTCGACGCGAATCCGGTCGCTTCCTCGGTGAAGGGCAGAGCGACGGCCCAGTGATCGGCGTTGGCAAACCCCAGCAGCGTGCTGCCCGGCAAGATTTGATCATAGAACATCAACTGCCCGTCATTCTTCGGATTGATCTGAGACAGACGGTCGTAGCCGTCCGAAAGAATGGCGGATACGTTCTCCCGATCCGTAAATGATGCCAGGGAAAAGTACGCGATGTGTGCCGGGGGCGGATGGCGGGCCAACCAGAGCATTTGCACCGAGGGCTTGAGAGTAACGTATCCGCCCTTGTCACCGGCATCGCCGCCTGCGACGGCGAGTCCTACGTTTACCAGATATTCCGGGAAAACCTCCGCCAGAGCGGATCCGTTGACCGCCCCTGAGTAGCTCACCAGGGCATCCACGCGCCGGGCGATGTCCGGGTGCCCCGCCAGGAAGTGTAGAAGATCGATGATGCCCTTGGAGTAACCAATCAGAACCAGCTTTTCGTCCTTGGGAAACCCTCGATCACGAAAGTACGCCGCGATTTGATCGGCGTTGTAGCCACCCCCGCCACCCCCGCTCACCTGCAGATATTCGATCCGATAGCCCCTTCCCGCCAGGCGTTGAATTGATGGCCCCAGGGCCCTCATTCCTCCCGGTGCAGCATCACCCATGAAGCCTGGAACGAGCACGAATCGGATGGAGCTCAAGGGCAGGGGTGGCCGCGCTGCCTGCTTGCCTGGCACCGGCTCGTCGGCCAGCCGGTGCAGATAGTCGCCGCAAGCGGTTCTCCCGTCCTTCGGCGCTCCGATGGCATCGAAGCGCTGACAGAAAATTTCGCGAAACCGGGCCCGTCCGTCGTTCACACCGGCAGCGCCTATGGGCGTGAGAATCTGCGCCGGGGCGACGCTTTCGTAAGAGAGAATCGGTTCCGGTGCGCAGCCGCTCAGCAGCAGGCCGGCGAGCAAGCCAGTAAACAGGCTGAATCCAGTATGTGAGGCACTCATGGGCTGCGGCCACTGTAGCACGAGAAAAACAGGCGAATTGGACTTGAGAAATTACTTTAAGAAGTTACACTAACCAGTATCGAGGCGATCGCCGATGGGAGCCGGTTTCGACCAGCAACCATCGCCGATCCGGCCTCGTAAAGGCGCATGGCGCCTGCCCAGTACACTAATGAGGGAAGGAAACAAGGCGGTGAATATCTATTTCGTGGCAAGGAGCGACGAATCCACCCGCAGCCGGGTGACCCAGGGCGTGGTCCCCCGTGACCGTTGGGTGGCGCTCAAGAAGGAATTGGCTGCCGACGGCTTCGTCGTGACCTATTGGTGCTCGCTCGAGGACGATGTCCTGGAGAACGTAGCGGCCTGAACGGAAAGGCTTGATTGACGGCGCCACGTTCTAGGGGCGCCGTTTCGATGCAGTGGCCGACGGCGACCGGCGGATAGTGATCTCCAACGGCTTGGCCGTGTCCAGATGAATGTCGCGCTGGGGAAACGCGATGGCGATCCCGGCCTCGGCAAACTCCTCGTTAATGGCCTTGTGCAAAGCCGTCATGGCCGCCAACCGGTCGTCCGCCGAGGCAATGTAGCAACGCACGTAGAGCATGAGCGCATTGTCGCCGAAAGCTTCGAAGGTGACGATTGGCTCGGGTTCCTCCAGCACCAGCCTGTTTTCCTGTGCGACTTTCTGGAGCAGAGCGAGTGCCTCATTGACGTCGGAACCGTAGGCTACGCCCACGTTGATCAGGATTCGAGTGAGTGAATCGGACAGCGTCCAGTTGAGCACCTGACCGGTGATGAACTCCTTGTTCGGGATGATGAGCTCCTTTCGCTCCCAGGTGAGGATAGTGGTGGCACGGATCCGTATTCGCGAGACGACGCCGTCGGCTCCGCCCACCGTCACGATGTCACCGACCCGAACCGGCCGCTCCAGCAACAGAATGATACCGGATACGAAATTCGCGACGATCTCCTGCAGGCCGAAGCCCAGGCCCACGCCCATCGCTGCAATCAACCATTGCAGCTTCGACCATTGCAGACCGATGGTGGAAAATCCGGCGATGACGCCTATTGCAACGATGACATACTTGCACAAGGTCACGATGGCGTAGTTGCCGCCGGCATCGAGCTTCAAGCGCCTGAGAATCGTGAACTCCAGGACACCGGACAGGTTCTGGGCCGCAAACAGCGCGCCCGCGAGCATGAGAATACTGAACAGGATGTCCGCGAGATTGACCGGGATCTGCTGGGCGATACCGTCAACCATCACCTGCTTGGAGAAAGGCAGCTCCACCCGCTCGAGTAGCCCCAGGGTGGGTACCAGATCACCCCAGATAGTCCCCACACCTACGAGCAGCCCCAGAAACACACCCACCCGAATGACCGTGCGCGCCTGCTCGCCGAGGCTACGGTAGTCCACCTCGGGGATATCGATCTCGAACCCGCTGGCGCCGCCCTCCTCCTCGCCTTCATGCTCGCGCTCGGCTCGCACTTCCTCACGCTGCCGAAGAGCCGCTTCGATTCGGGATCTCCGCTCGGCCACCTTGAACCATCGGATCAGCATCTCGTTTATCAACAAGAGCCCGAGCAGGAGCCAGACGGTCTCCTCGAATATCAAATCGCTGAGGACCCGGGCGGCGACCTGAAATCCGAAGCCCGACAAGACACAAAGCCCGACCGGGACGCCCACAAAGACAGGAAACCAAATAACCCATAGTCGCGCCGGCCAGCCGTCGGGGCGGTCGTGCAAGTAATTCAGGAACAGGCCGGAACGGCTGAATACCCGCAATACGAACACCGCGATCGCCAACAACGCCAGCATCAGCGCCGGGCGACCCACGCCCAGAATATGATCGACTTGCAACTGTTGCCGGGAGACGTCGGCGGCGAAAACCAACGGCACCACAATCCAGGCGAGCCAGAGGAGATTGGCGTGCAGGGATTCGCAAACTCCGGTGTGCCAGCGAAAATGCCGGGACCCGAGTCCGTACGGCGCGGTCAACCAACGCAGCAAGGTCAACACGTAGACCGTCAGGCTGACATTCCACAACGAATCGCCTACCGCGAGGCTGAAGACCGAATCCTTCGGTGTCGGCTCGGCCTCGAGCAAGGTGCCGATGAAGGCAAGCAGCATGGGCAGGGCAAGGGCTGCGGCCAAGGTGTAACCGAAAGCATGCCAGGTGAGGGAGAAGGCGTCGGTGCGGATTCGTCGCGCTTGCTCCGCGATCTCCGGCAGTCGACGCCGTGCCCTCCCCCGAATCCCGAAGACCACCACCAGCACGATGGCGAATGCACCGAACATGAGAGGCCTGTTGACGAAGGACAGGACGGCGTCCCTGGCGGCCTCGGCCCAGTTGCGCGGTGACAGCAGCCAGGAAAGGGTCTCCAGAGTGTGCGTGAAATCTTCGCTGGAGAGTGGCGGCAGGCTCGGGATCCAGGTGAGCTGCTTGCGGATGAAGTCTTTCGTTTCCTGGGCAGTTTCCTCGATCCGATCTTCCAACGCATCGATGGCGATGAATCGAATCATATACCGCCCATAGGCCTGATTCAGATCGGTCAGCGTGTCGCGTTTCGCCTTCAGGAGCCCCACGACCTGCTCGCGCACCATCGTAAGCTCCGATGCCTCGAGCTCTGATGACATGGACGCCATGATCGCATCCACCGTCGCGTCGAAGTCGGCGAAATTCAGGCGCTCGTCTTCGATGTCGATACGACGGTCCGTAATTCGGGTCAGCTCTTTGCGTCGCTCGCGAATGCCTTGTCGGAAATCCCAAGTCTGTGACAGTTGACCGAGCCTGCGCTGCAACAATCTGCCGATTGCCTGGGACGCCCCATAGGTAGAGACCCGTTCACGAAGTGTCCGGAGATTGTCCTCCAGGTCACGGAAACGGTTGCTGGTAAACTGCAGGGATTCGTTGAGCGCGGCCTCGCGTCCAATCAACTCTTCGAGTTCCGCCTTGAGCGCCGCGTCCTGCTCGGCAACCGCTTGAACCTCCAGTGACAGCCCGGTAGTTGACGCGAGGCTGGCTGCTGCCTCCAATCGCCCGACACTGGCCTGCCTTTCCCGTTCCTGTTGCAGTGCCGCCGTCAATCCACCGATCTCGGCCTCCAGCGTGCCGACCGAATTGCGGGCAATGTCGATCCGCAAGCCGCTCAGCTCGGCCAGCAGGTCGCGGTTCGCTGCCCGGGCACGAAGCACGTCGAGTTTGACTTCCTCCAACTCTCGGCGAGCCGTCAGGTCGGCCTCACGGGCCCGACCCACGACGGGCGGCTCGTCCGCGGTGGGGACGGCCGCGAGCTTCTCCTGGATTTTCTGTAGGCTCCGTTCCCGCTCCGCGAACACATCCACCAGAGTGTTCTCGGCTTGGGCGAGCTCCGCGCTGGCGACTTCCAACGCCTTCAGAGCATCGCGGGCAACCAGCATTTCGGCCTGCTTGCGGCTGACCAGGGTTTTCAGTTCATCCACCGTTGCATAGGCGGGGATTTCGTCCACCGGGGACGGTTCTTGCAGCTCTTCGCCCAGCGCTTCGATTTGCTCAGGCGCCGAGGCCACCAGCTGGTTGATTGCGCTGAGCTCCTCGGTGGACTGTCGGATCAGTGCGGCAACCTCACTGGTGCGCTGGTAGAGCTCGATTGCCACTGCCTTGACGGCCTGAGGAAGATTGAGGTCCGCCTGGATGCGTTCCATGCGCGCATCCAGATCTGACACACCGGCAGCCGCCGCTGGGTCGGTCTGCGCGGATTGCCCCCAGCTGCCGGTAACAACAAACAGGCAGGCCAGCAGACAGAGCATCCGTGCCGGGGCCCGGCAACCGAGGGTCCGTCGAATCAAAACAACATCCTTCAGGGCGAAACGCCCGCCAGTGGTGCCGCCATCGTATCCCAATACCGTGGCGCCGACACCGTCGATGGACTACCGTTTGCGGTTCGCAGATACCCGACTCATCTTTCGAGGACTGACAAGAACCACCATGCGCATACTCCTGTTCCTGGCCACCAACGCCGCCATCCTGGTGGCCATCAGCATCGTATTTCAGATCTTCGGCTTCGAAGGGATCCTGCAGGAGAACGGCGTCGATCTGGACCTCAAGGCGTTGCTGCTCATGTCCGCCGTCATCGGCTTCGGCGGCTCATTCATCTCACTGGCCATGTCCAAATGGATGGCCAAGCGCGCCATGGGGATACGGATCATCGGCCACGTGGTGGACCGGGTGGTATTCAAGACCCAGCGAGGATACGGCCCCGCGTACTTCATCACTTCCATCGCCGCGCAGATTTTCCTGTCGATCCTCGCCTCCATGATCGTGATGTGGTTTTCACGGCGCCGGGAATTCCGCGCCGACGCCGGCGGTTCCGAGCTCGCGGGCAGGGACAAGATGATCGCGGCCCTGCGCCGCTTGCAGCAGGCCAGCGGGGAGCAGGAATCACTACCGGATCAACTCGCGGCCTTCGGCATCGCCGGGGAGTCGGCCATGGCCTCAAGCGACTGTGCCTGAGCCATCCGCCCCTGGCGGAGCTCATCGCGGCGCAGGGATTAATTGGGGACAGATCTATTTAATCGCGGGGGGCGATTCCCGCCCCCCGCGATTAAATAGATCTGTCCCCAATCAAT
>PVMK01140183.1_pt1 | contig 36889 bp, 43 predicted proteins | sample 1853481 | NCBI WGS metagenome assembly PVMK01 (sample SAMN08533507, study PRJNA380276) | Marine sediment metagenome, whole genome shotgun sequencing project. | reverse complement strand
GGACATTTTCAAAAATCAGAACAAAAGCAAGAGATGATAGAACTCTTTCGGAAAGCTAAAGCTCACTATGGTTTACAAGTAAAGTATCATATTAGCAGGGGCAGATGAAGAAGAAGAGGGGGCGCTCGTTTTCATACTTGATAATTAGAAATACATGGTTTCTCTAACTTTTTTCTTCAGCGGAGCGCTAACTCGCCCCCTCGGAATGCCTGGAAGCTCGGTCTGTCAAAAAGGTACTGGGGACCCGACCACAAAATATTTCCCAAATTTTCAGATCCAATATTCATTTGACATTCCACACTGATTCGTGATTTTGTCATTTGAGAGATCAAGATATCCAATACGTATATGCACTTTGTCCATATTTCATATATTGGCAAGGTATATGACATTTCAAAAAGACTAAAATCATCATCGAAAACAGTAAGTATCACAAATTTCACACAACCTGATGTAATTGAAATCCATCATAAAATCGGATCATCAAGGCCGCCGCACCTGATTCATCCAGATAGGCATACCGGATGATTATAGTTTCCGTTTAATGGAAGCCTCAATATGTAGTGCTGCAGCTGAAACCGATACACAATTCACCATTTTCGATTCACCCGCTTTGAAAAAGCAAATTCTTATCTTTCGATGTTAATTACAATTGGGTGTTGCCAACACCAAAAAAAAATGAAATAAAATATCTTCAGCATTAAATCGATAGCTTCTTTACTGTTTTGTCTCTATTTCTCAAAAAAACCGGTAAGTCGTTTGAGGGGTAGCCATCTTGGTTCAGAGAAAAATCCCTGGATGCAAGAGGCCTACAAATATCAACAACAAGATAAGGAGGGTAAGCTAATGGCAAATCACAAACGGTTTTTCACCTTCAGATTGGCAATCATCATTTTGGTTGTGACGGTTTTTGCGCTGCCGGCGCAGGCCAAGACATTCCGCTGGGCATTTCAGGCCGACGCCGTCACTATGGACCCATACACCATCAATGAAACAATGACCCTCGGTTTCACGGGCAACATCTATGAAAGTTTGGTCCGCCATGACAAAAAAGAAAATGTTGTGCCGTCGCTGGCCACCTCATGGGAGATCACAGGACCCGAAGTCTGGCGCTTCAATTTGCGCAAGGGTGTCAAGTTTCACGATGGGACGCCGTTTACGGCCGAGGACGTTATTTTTTCCTTCAAGCGCGCAGCTGGAGAGGGCTCGGACATGAAGTCTTTTGTTGCCGGCATCAAGGAAATCAAAAAAATTGACGATCATACCATTGATATTATGACCAACGGTCCCTGGCCGCTTTTGCCCAACGATATGTTCCGCTGGTACATCATGTCAAAGTCCTGGTGCGAAAAAAACAATTCGGTGGAGGTGGGCAAAATGACAACAGGCGAAGAAAAATATTCCACCCGGCATACAAACGGTACCGGCCCCTTTATGCTGAAAAGCCGCGAGCCTCAGGTAAAAACGGTGCTGGTGCCCAACCCTAACTGGTGGGACAAGCGTACCGACAACGTCACCGAAGCGATCTTCACACCGATCAAGTCGGCCGCAACCCGGGTCGCCTCGCTGCTTTCAGGCGAAGTTGAAATGATGTACCCGCTTCCTGTACAGGACATCAACCGGATCAAAAAAACTGCGGGCTTCAGGGTATTGCAAGGCCAAGAGACGCGCACCATCTTTCTGGGCATGGATGTTTTCCGTGACGAGCTCCTGTACTCCAGCGTCAAAGGTAAAAATCCGTTTCAGGACGTACGTGTTCGCAAAGCTTTCTACCAGGCCATTGACATCCAAGCGATCAAAAAGAAGATCATGCGCGGCGGTGCCTGGCCGACCGGTTTGATGGTGGGAGCAACCATCAACGGCTTTAACGCAGAACTCAACCGGCGTTTTTCCTACGATCCCGACGCCTCCAAGAAGCTGCTGGCCGAGGCCGGCTACGCAGACGGTTTTTCGGTTGTGCTCGACTGTCCCAACGACCGCTATGTGAACGATGAAGCCATCTGCCAGGCCGTTGCCGGGATGCTGGCCAAGGTGAATGTCGAAGTGAAATTAAACGCGCAAACCAAGGCGAAGCATTTCGCCAAGATCATAGCCACGGACACCAGTTTTTATTTGCTTGGCTGGTCTCCAATGAGCTTCGACGTCCACAACACCTTTTATAACAATGTCATGACCAAAGCCGAACATCTTAAAGGCGCCGAGCCCCAGCCCGGCCAGGGCAACTGGAACTGTGGCGGCTACTCGAATGCCAGGGTTGATGAGCTGATTATTAAAATGGCAGGAGAAATCGATCCCGCAAAGCGCCAGCAAATGATCAATGAGGCCATGAGTATCCACAAAGAAGAGGTGGGACACATACCGCTGCACCAGCAGTCTCTCATCTGGGGTGCCAGTGATAAAGTTGACCTTCATCAATCGGCTGACAACTCCTTCAGCTTGCGATGGGTGACCGTCAAATAGGGCCGATCAACCGATCCTTGGTCCGGGTGGGAGCGCCCGGGCCTTTTGTTCAACTGGATTGTTGGAATATTGGAAAATAGGGTTCTGGGATAATGAGTGATGGTTTAATGGTAAAATTCATCTTAACCAAAAAAATTAATAACTAGATAAAAATCCTTTAAATTACCAATATTCCATCGTTCCACTATTCCATTATTCCATCCCCAGGACAAATTTGGAATCTTCGAATAAATTCCATATTTTTCCTGCCGTGGCGGGATAGGAACTCCGAGGCGTAATTAATGATTGCGTATATAGCCAGGAGGTTTTTGCAGGCGATTGTGGTGATGCTGGCGGTGGCCTTGCTCGCCTTTTCGATGTTTCGCTATGTGGGCGATCCGGTCCTCACCATGGTCGGCCAGGATACCACAGCCGAGCAACGGGAGACTCTCAGAAAAGAGCTGGGGCTCACCGATCCGGTGTTGGAGCAGTTCGTGCGTTTTGTGGCGCGGGCAGCGATCGGCGAATTTGGCATATCCTATAACCAGCGCCGACCGGTGATCGATATCTTCATCGAACGGGCTCCCGCAACCCTCGAACTGAGTCTGGTCTCGGCTGCTCTGGCTCTGTTTGTCGGCATTATGATGGGAGTTTACAGCGGGCTTCACCGCTATGGCTGGCTGAGCAAATTTTTCCAGGCCACATCTCTGGTGGGCATATCACTGCCCCCCTTTTTGGTGGGAATCCTCTTGATTTATGGATTTGCGGTCATTCTGGGATGGCTGCCGGCCACGGGAAGAGGCCAAACCGTCCCAATCGGGTGGTGGAGCACCGGACTGCTCACTAAAAGCGGCCTCAAATCTTTAATTTTGCCCTCGATAACCCTCGGACTGTTCCAGATGACATTGATCATGCGACTGGTGCGCTCTGAGATGCTCGAGGTTCTGCGCACAGACTATATCAAATTCGCCCGTGCCAGGGGACTCAACAGCCGGGCGATCAATTTCGTTCATGCCCTGAAAAACACACTGATTCCGGTCATAACGGTCACCGGTCTGCAACTCGGACAAATTATCGCTTATGCCATTATTACCGAAACCGTATTTCAATGGCCCGGCATGGGATACCTGTTTTTGCAGTCGGTAATGCAGGTCGATATTCCCGTTATGGGCGCCTATCTCATTCTGGTCGCCCTGATGTTTGTTGTGCTGAATTTAATCGTGGACTTTTTGTATTATGTGGTTGATCCGCGCCTGCGGATGGAACGGTACGTTGGGAACGGTTAATCTGGTGTGGTGTCCAAGATATAACTTACAAAATATAGCTAATTGCACTGCATCCAGAAAACGACATTTAAATCCGAAAGAAGATCGATTGCTAAAATCGGCCATAAACATTTCGAGACGAGGTTCTAGGCTGGTGTAACGTTTATGAAAGTGTTACGTGATATCGCTCATCATTGGCATCGTTTTATTGATGGTGACATCTTTTACAGCTTCCGCCGGTCTCCCGTGACGGTCGTGGCGGCTGCTGTCACGGCAGCCTTCATTCTGGCTTCGGCTTTCGCGCCGATCGTCGCCCCGCACAACACCTATGATCTGTCAACGCTTTCACTGATGGATGCCTTTACACCTCCCGTCTGGACAGAAGACGGTACGACCAACTATCTGCTCGGCACCGACGATCAGGGCCGTTGCATTCTGTCCACCATCATTTATGGCGCCCGGCTTTCTCTGGGCGTGGGGCTTGCGGCGGTGGTTTTCTCAGGTGTTATAGGGGTTCTGTTGGGCCTGATCAGCGGCATCGCCGGCGGCGCTGTCGATGCGGTGATCATGCGGGTGGCAGAGATTCAGCTCACCTTCCCGGCGATCCTCATCGCCCTTCTAATTGACGGTATCTTCCGCGGCATCATGCCGGTTTATGCCATGGACGAACTGGCTATTTACATCGTGATCTTCTCTATCGGGATTTCCAGCTGGCCGCAATACGCCCGAACCGTTCGGGCATCAACCATCGTGGAAGTGAAAAAAGAGTATGTCGAGGCAGCTCAGGTCATCGGCGTCCACCCTATCCTGATCATGCTGCGCCACGTGCTGCCAAATGTCATGGGACCGGTGCTTGTAATCGCCACCATCAGCCTGGCCCTGGCTGTCATCCTGGAAGCCACCCTGTCATTTCTAGGTGTCGGCATCCCGGTAACCGAACCCTCGCTAGGTACCCTGATACGCATTGGAAACGACTATCTCTTCTCGGGAGAATGGTGGATTACTATTTTCCCGGGGGCTGCGCTGGCGATTCTGGTTCTGGCCGTTAATATGGTGGGCGATTGGATGCGGGACGCTCTCAACCCGAAACTTCGATGATGACAACTCCTTTGCTGAACATTGAGGACTTAAAGATAGAGTTTCCTTCGCGCCGTGGAACTCTGGTGGCGGTAGATGGGATCTCTTTATCCATTGATCCGGGTGAAGTGCTGGGAGTTGTCGGGGAGTCCGGCGCCGGCAAGTCCCTGACCGGGGCGGCCATCATCGGTCTTCTCGAACCACCTTTGCGGATCGCCGGCGGCCGAATCTATCTGGAGAGTGAGCGTATTGATAACCTGCCTTATGCTAAAATACGACGTATCCGCGGAAAGAAAATCGGCGCTATCTTCCAGGATCCGTTGACCAGTCTGAATCCGCTACTCAAGATCGGTTACCAGCTTGTTGAGACCATCTGCACCCATACGGACATGAGCCGGAACGAAGCCCGCCGACATGCGGTTTCGCTGATCGAGGAGGTCGGCATTTCCGCTCCCCAGAAGCGCATCGACCAGTACCCCCATCAATTTTCCGGCGGCATGCGCCAGCGTGTGGTGATTGCTTTGGCACTGTGCACCAATCCGCGTTTAATCATCGCCGATGAACCCACAACAGCTCTGGATGTTTCCATCCAGGCTCAAATTATTGCGATTCTCAAGCGCCTGTGCCGGGTGCATAACACCGCCGTCATGCTGATAACCCATGACATGGGTGTTATTGCCGAAACTTCCGACCGGGTGGCAGTAATGTATGCTGGCCGTTTGGTGGAAGTCGGTCCGGTGCGTGAAGTAATCCAAACCCCCCACCACCCCTATACGATTGGGCTGATGAACTCGATACCGATCATCAAACGCGATGTCAAAAGACTGTTACAGATCGATGGGGCCATGCCGCGCTTAAATGAGATTCCCGCGGGCTGCGCCTTTCATCCCCGCTGCCCGTATGTGTTTGAGCGCTGCCGGCAGCAACGACCCGAGCTGGAGCCCAAGGGAGGATCCTTGGCAGCATGCTGGTTGGAAAGCCGGGAAAAGGGGGTTCTTCATGGCTGAAGCACCCCTGTTGCGCGTTCATGATCTTGCCCGCTATTTCGACGTCTCGCCGCCTTTGCTCAATCGGCTGTTTGAAGGCACCCAAAGACTTATTTTAAAAGCTGTCGACGGGGTAAGCTTTGAGATCGAGCGCGGCAAAACCTTTGCCCTGGTCGGTGAATCGGGATGTGGAAAATCCACAGTGGCACGTCTTTTGGTGGGTCTGCACCGGCCGACACGCGGCACCATAGAGTTTGACGGTACTGATATTGGCCGGCTCAAGTCGCGCAGAGAGACACTGCCTTACCGCAGCCGCATGCAAATGATCTTCCAGGATCCCTTTGCCAGTCTTAACCCCCGCTGGCGGGTGCTCGATATCATTGCCGAACCGCTGCGCCGGTTCGGGCTGTTAAAAGGGCGCCATGCGATCGAAGAACGCGTGGCGGAGTTATTAAGACAGGTCGGTTTGAGTTCCACAGACGGACAAAACTATCCCCACGAATTTTCCGGCGGCCAGCGCCAGCGGATCGCTATTGCAAGGGCCCTGGCCAGCAACCCCGAGTTTCTGGTCAGCGACGAGCCCACCTCTGCGCTGGATGTATCCGTCCAGGCCCAGATTCTCAACCTCATGGCGGATTTACAGGACAAAATGGGTCTGACCTATCTGCTGATTACCCATGATCTGGCCGTCGTTCACCACATGGCCAGCCGCGTCGGGGTAATGTACCTGGGGCGTCTTTGTGAAACGGCCGATGGCGCCGCGTTATTCTCACGACCGCTTCATCCCTACACGCGGCTTCTGTTGGACACGTTGCCCGATCTGTCCATGAGCGGCAAGATCCTTACTCCGATGGCGGGCGAGGTACCCAATCCCATGAATCCTCCACCGGGCTGCGTTTTTCATCCCCGCTGTCCTTACGCCGAGGAACGCTGCCGGCAAGAGATACCCCAGCCCCAGCTTCTGCCGGCCGAAAACCGCACGGTTGCCTGTCACGCAGTCGAGGAAAATCGACTGACTGATGACAGCAGTTAGATTAGCCTCTTAAGAGCTTTTTTCTGACAACATGTTGGTAAGCAAAAGAAGGTGTCAGGTGTCAGCCCAGCCGCTGGTCGCCGAAGCGGCCAGTTTGATCGGAAATGATTAACATCCTTAATTCTTATCCGCCTTGCTTTTTAGCGGATTAGGCAGTTTAGACAGTTACCAATTCAGTTTTGCACAAAATGCGCAAAAATTTTTTCGGCTTCTTTGTAAATCCTTGGCATACAGGCGTTTACAAAGATAAATTTTGGCGTCAACTTTTTGAATCCTGTTTGGTTCCGGCTTGTCCGGGTTAGTACCTATTTATTGAAATCACATCATGTTTGCACATGATTTATGCCCTAGCCGGATTGAATATTTAAGCAATTCTATCGACTTTAATAGAAAAGACAGAGCGAAGCGATACCACAAATCGTCAATATTCAATTCCGGCTTGTCCGGCTTGGGTATTTAGATTGTTAAATGATTGACATTGAACCTTGGACACCAAAATTTTAGCCAACTTCAAAATGAAAGGTAATTACAATGGCACAATCTACCAATGTCAGGGATCTGTTTATAAAACTTGCTTCGGTCAACAGTTACGTCGCCCAGGAAGGCAAGCTGGCGCAGGATCTCATCGCCCGCCTGGGCGATCTGGGTGCTTCTGTTTCCGTCGATGACTCAGCGGCGAAAACCGGCAGTGATACCGGCAACATCATTGCAACATTGCCCGGCACGGTGGCCGACGCTCCCACGATACTTCTGTGTTCCCACATGGATACCATCGGGCCTACGGAAGGCATGGTTCCGGAAATGCGTGACGGGATAATTTACAGTAATGGCGAGACAGTGCTTGGCGCGGATGATAAAGCCGGAATAGCGGTCATTCTTGCAACCCTGGAAAAACTCCAGGAAAGTAACACGCCATACGGCAACCTGGAGATTGTTTTTACGGTCCAGGAAGAACCAGGCCTGGTGGGGGCAAAAAACCTGAATGCTGAGCTGAAATCTGATTTTGGATATATCCTCGACGGTGATGGGTCTGTGGGAACCATCATTCACCGCGCTCCTGCAAAAATTGACCTGGATCTGACGCTGATGGGACAGGCAGCTCATGCTGGGATTTGCCCCGAAGAGGGTGTCAATGCCATTGTTACCGCATCGACAGCGATTTCCCGCATTCAATCCGGCCGCATCGACAGCGAAACGACTTCGAATTTTGGTACCATTCACGGCGGTCAAACCCGCAACATCGTACCGGATCGAGTGGAAATTGCGGCAGAAGTCCGCAGCATGGATGACAGTAAGCTGGAAAGAGAGACAGAGGTAATTCTGAAAGTATTTTCAAAAACGGCTAAGGAATTTAATGCTCAGCTGATGGTTGAAAAAAATATTTCATTTCGCTCATTTAATGTTTCCGAGAGCCATCCTGCCGTCACCACGGCGATGCGGGCCGCCCATTCGATCGATGTGAAACCAATTCTTTGGGCCTCAGGCGGGGGACTTGACGCCAACATCTTCAATGGCTGCGGCCTGCCCTGTGTGGCACTGGGGTTGGGAATCGAAAATCCCCACTCACCCCAGGAATATATCCCGGCTGCCCAACTTGATGAAGGAGTTCACCTGTTGTTTGCTATCCTGCAGGAAGCGGCCGGCACATCTTAAGGTTTAGAGAAATAGCAATATCCGTAGCGGTTCTTGTGGCTCTCGCTTATAACGGAGGCCCGTATTCTCTGGCATCCCACGGACTCGGCGATCTATTTGTGTTCATCTTTTTCGGTCTTGTGGCCGTCTGCGGAACTTATTATGTCCAGGTACTTCAGCTCACTCCCATGGTTTTATTGTAGGTTAGTTCAGTAAACCTAAAATATAATGGTTCAATTTTTTTTAGATTTGAAAATGCAATCTACACACTGCGAAAAGAATTGCCCAATTCAGATATTTACAAAACTTTTGAGGTGAAAAATGGTGGGAACGATTTTCGAATTTCTGAACGCACTAATCCGCGATCACAATAGAAAAGAGAATCTGATGAAATAAAATGGTTGAACATGGACCCGAAACCAGATAAGGAAATGAGAAAAACGTGGTGATATCGTTTTAGTATCTGAAATAATAGCGAATTCCATAAATTGGCAAGAAAGCACAATGTTCGAAAAGCCATTTTTTTTCAATCAACATAACACATAAAAATCTCGATTTACCTTGGGATATATTAAGCTATCCTCAAAAATGAAAACAAAAGGCGGACCACAATATGTTGTGTCCGCCATTTTTTTAATGGAATTGGGGGATGAAAAGATTAGGACTTCAAATCCACAGTTTTTTGCCAGTGTGAGAAGTTTAGCCGAAAGATGCAATTTTCAAAATTAGTGTATAGCGTTGGCTAATCTTAACCAGCTCGACGCCCTCTATTGAAGAGTTTAAAGCATAAAAAGGGCGACCGAGGAATATTTTTGAGATTCCTTGTACTTTCTGTTACCCGCCATACGAGGACTAATGGTCGTAGTCCACAGATCAGGTTTGTTGCTTCTGATATAAGCCCACAATCATATGGATAGAAGCTATCTCAAAAAAGTCTTTTGGCCCAATCTCCGCGTTGGGCGCTCATATCAAATCCTCGAAATATTGAGGTATTCCTCCGGTTTGATATTCGCGGCCGCCTTGACCTTGGACCAAAATCCGCTTTTTGAGATAGCTTCTAATAATTTAACCGTTCAACCTACAATTTCATTTCCATCGGTGTTGACCGGATTCCATTGACATTCTTCTCAACGTCAGTTGCTAAAAATCCCATCTTCTCGTATGCAGCAACTGAATTCGGAGCTGAAATGACAGTTATTTTATTCAAATCAATAAGATTTTCGGAGCTAATTTTAATAGCATTGCTTTAAAAGTGCTTTCCCAATTCCCTTTTTCTGGAATTGCTGCCGAAAAAAAAGCATTGCCACATGACTGTAATCTTTGATAAGGCAGGTGGAAATTCATCGGGAGAAGGGGCTTGGATAATCGTTGGCCTGGCCGCGTCTGCTGCCGTACCTTTCTTCCACCTGATGTCCAAGTATTGGGAGCCGCTCAGAGTTTTAATCTTTGCCCACGGATTACAAGCAATTGGCATCTTGCTTCCAGTCATTTCCAGCCATTGGCTCGCTGTTAGTCTCGGGGCCATTCAGTTTGGAGTCACCTTTATGGGGATCACCGCCCTGAGCCTGTAAATCGGAAAAACAATTTGTCCAAACAGAAGCCAAGCGGTTGTCGGGCTGCTTACCGCCATTTACGGTGTAGGCCAGATAATAGGCCCTTTGGTTTCCGGGATCATTTCAAACCATAGCGGGAATTTCAAATTGGCACTCATCTTATCCTCTGCTATTGTGGCGCTTGGCGGGCTACTTTTAATGGTGGAGAAATTTCTAACCGACAACAATAGTTCATCAACAATTATAAAAAGGGAAGGATGTCATGCCATATGTTAACATCAAGATTACGAACGAAAATGTTACCAAAGAGCAGAAAGCGAGATTGATCGAAGGTGCCACTCAGCTTTTGGTGGATGTACTCAATAAAAACCCGGCAACTACTGTCGTTGTTATAGACGAGATCAATACTGACAATTGGGGCATTGGTGGAGAATGTGTAACTGAGCTCAGAAAACGAAAATAAATGGATAATTTGAAAAATCTCAGGAAGGAGGATTGAAATGTCTTATTCACCAAAATTAAGTTCCGGATTCACATTTGCAAAAAACCGGAGCACTTTCATATCCCCCCAGTCGGGAATGTGTTCGTTTTGCACTCAAGATTGTAAGGGTACCTGTGAGATTGCACAGGCGGCCGTGCTGGGAGCACAAACCGTATACCCCACAACAACAGGCAACAATCAAATCGCATCGGAAAAAAATTATCCCATTGATTTTTCCCATTTTAACGTCAATGGCCGGGTGTTCGGCGCCTTGGGTGCCGGAGAGACCCAAGATGCAGCAACCATTTTTAATGTAAATCTGGAGCGGACTTACGGGACCATTAACCCGGTAAAAATGGCCATGCCCATTATCCTTCCAGCATTGATTAAACTCAACTGGCAGGACTACTTTTCCGGAGCCGCCATGGCCGGTGTGACCTGTGTGATTGGAGAGGATGCCAGAAACAATGAGCCAAATCTTAAAATCGACAAAGGAAAAGTTACAGATTTCCCCTTGCTGGAAAAGGCCCTTGACTGCTTTCGCAAATATGACAGGGGGTATGGGCAGATTGTGCTGCAGTGCAATGTGAACGATGACCTCATGGGAGTTCCGAAAATTGCCCTAGAAAAATACGGGGCCACGGCCATTGAAATTAAATTCGGGCAAGCGGCAAAGGGAACCCAACCGGCCATAAGGGTAAAGGACCTTGAAACCGCACTTGTCAAACAGAAACAGGGGAACCTGGTTCATCCTGATCCCAGTGACCCGTCCGTACAAAAAGCCTATCATGATGGTGTCTGCCCGAATTTTTACACTTATGGCAGATTGCCCATGTGGACAAAAAAATCCCTGATGGCCCATATTACCATGTTAAGAGATATGGGCGCCAAAAACATCTACTTTAAAATGGCGGGATATGACAGGGTGGATATTGAACGTGTGCTCCGGATGGCCTGTGAGGCACAGGTGGATATGGTCACCTTTGACGGAGCCGGCGGCGGGTCCGGGTACAGCCCTTCAAAGATGATGAACGAGTGGTCATTGCCCACAGTCTGCTTGGAAGATGCAGTGGTCCGTATTTGTGATCAATTGAAATCCGAAGGATTCACCCTGCCTGCCATGGTGATGGCCGGTGGCTTTGCAAGTGAGGATCAGGTATTTAAGGGCCTGGCCTATGGTGATGGCCATGTTCTGGGGATTGGATTGTGCCGGGCTTCCATGGCTGCTGCCATGACCGGTAAAACAATCGGCGAACAAATAAAGAACGGAAATGTGCCGGAAAGATTTAAACCATATGGCTCGACAATTGAAGAAATATTTTGTGATCTTCCGGATTTGCGCGCCATATACGGTACAAGGGCAAATGAATTTTCCACCGGGGCCATCGGTGTTTTTTCCTATCTCAATAAAATTGCATTTGGGTTAAAGCATTTTGCTGCCCTGAATCGGAAATTCAACATGGATCTTCTGGACAAAAGCGACCTCATCCCCCTGACACCTGAGGCAAGGGCCCTGATGGCAAATAAATGGTTTACACCGTTACAAAAATAACCCGACCAGGGGTTCAGCCATGATACCCTGAAAGTGGTTCTAATTTCATTTAGGTAAACCCCCGGCTATGCCGGGGGACTTCAGAGTAAATATAGCGATTCTGGTAGGATGATTATTTATTGAGATTCATACGTTTCATTCTTGAAGCAAGGGTAGTCGGTTTGAGTCCGAGCATAGCAGCCGCTCCGTCATGTCCGTATATTTTCCCTCTACATGCCTGAAGCGCCATCATCATATTGGCCCGCCGTTTTTCCTGCATCTTTGCTTCTGTAATAACTTCTATTGGATCACCTTGCTCCAGGTAGGCATCAATAGCGGGTGCCGGTTCAGCTGTCAGTGGATCTTCGGCCAAATCGAAACGAAGCTTGCCGGACCTGGATGTAATCACTGCCCGTTCAATAGCATTTTGCAGTTCGCGGACATTTCCAGGCCAGCTATATTGTTGGAGCTCACGATCATTTTGCTTGCTAATTCTCAGCCTCGGACAATTTAACCTATCACAGATAATCTTGAGAAAATGGTCAGTGAGCATCGGTATGTCCTGATTTCGGTGACGCAAGGGGGCGATTTCGATGGGAAAGACATTTAGCCGATAAAACAAATCTTCACGAAACCGGTTTTCTTTGACTTCACGCTTAAGATCCTTGTTTGTGGCCGCGATGATTCTCACATCTACACGCCGGGTTTTATCTTCTCCGATGCGTTCATAACAGCCTTCCTGCAAAACCCTCAATAGTTTGCTTTGAAGTTTATATGGTATTTCTCCGACTTCATCTAAGAAAAGAGTACCACCGTCTGCAGCCTGAAAACGGCCGGTCCTATCGTTGATAGCACCGGTGAAGGCCCCTTTTACATGACCAAAAAATTCGCTTTCATAAAGATTTTCCGGAATGGTGCTGCAATTAACCTTTATCATCGGCTTGGTATGGCGATGGCTACGCCTGTGAATCTCCCGAGCGATCAATTCTTTGCCGGTTCCTGACTCGCCATAGATTACAACCGTGACCCAGAGCATAGAGATGCGGTAGTTGTATTAAGACAAATTAGACAAGGTTTAGATAGATATGCGGATAATTTTGATTCACAGATAGTCTGTCCTCACGACCTCATCGTTGACGCGTACAACAGAGCCCATCTCACCGATCAATATTGCCAAAAGTCCTCTTTCCATATCGATTTTAAACAGTAGAACACTTGCCATAGACCGCGGAATGCCCAATTGTATAATACATACAAAAGTATTCAACTTTTTGAAAGGACTGGAATTGTAGATTCCGTGCCAAGTCTGAAATGAGTGAAAATTGCAGATTGCATACCAAAATAAGAATTTAGGGGACGTACTAAAGTTTTAAAGTTTACAATAATTGGAACCTGTGATATGAGAAGGCTATGCCAAGAAAATCACGGATAGATGCCCCCGGTGGCCTGCAACACATAATAGCCCGGGGAATTGATCGGGGTAAAATCTTTCAGGATCCTACCGACAAACGCAATTTTTTGAAACGCCTGGCAGAAATTTTAAAAGCCACAAAAACGCGTTGCTATGCCTGGGCCATAATTCCGAATCATTTTCACCTGTTGTTAAGAACCGGCAACACCCCGGTGGCCACAGTAATGAGAAGACTGTTGACCGGTCATGCGCTTTATTACAACCGTCGGCACCGACGTTACGGGCATTTGTTCCAAAACCGATATAAATCGATTTTATGCCAGGAAGATGCCTACCTTTTGGAGCTGGTGCGTTATATCCATCTTAATCCACTGCGGGCTAGACTTGTGCCAAAGCTGTCGTCACTGGACAAGTATTGCTTTAGCGGTCATAGCGTATTAATGGATAGGCGCAGCAATGATTGGCAGGATACCGAAGCTGTATTGCGGTTGTTTGGCGAGAAGGTGTCAGCTGCAAGGCGGCAATATCGAGCCTATGTGGAAAAGGGAATTGCCCTTGGCAAGCGTGATGATTTGATTGGTGGTGGTTTGATTCGCAGCAATGGGGGCTGGTCCAATGTGAAGGCGATGCGGCGCACAAAAATATTTGAGAAAGCCGATGAACGCATCCTTGGAGATGGAGATTTCGTTCAGGAGGTATTGGCAAGGGCTGAGGAAAAACTAAAACGCCGGTATGCTTTGCAGGCCAAAGGTGTTAGTCTTGAAAGGGTGGCAGACCGTGTAGCTGAACAATTTAACATACAGTCTTCGGAGCTGTGGATACCGGGTAAACATCGTCAACGGGTGCGAGCTAAAAGTCTTCTATGTTATTGTGCCAACCGCGAGTTAGGGGTCAGTATGGCAAGATTATCGCGGCGGATGAACGTGTCTGTTATGGCGGTCAGCTATGCAGTGCAGCGTGGGGAAAAAATTGCGAGAGAATTGAATTTTTCACTATGATAATCGTCCAACTCCCCAGTTTTTTAAAAGCAATTAAACTTTAAAACTTGAGAACGTCCCCTAAAACACGTCCCCTAAAACATGCCACAGCAACAGCGAGTTGCCATCGTCCGCAGCCTGGCTATGGAACCCGAAATCATGCTTTTTGATGAACCGACCTCGGCCCTGGACCCTGAATTAGTCGGCGAGGTCGTGGACGTCATGGAGCGTCTGGCGAAAGAAGGGATGACGATTGTGGCCGTGACCCATGAAATGCATTTTGCCAGAAATGTTGCCGACCGGATACTGATAATGGATGAGGGGCAATGGATCGAGGAAGGCCCACCGGATGAAATTTTTTCCAATCCTGCAGAAGAGCGATCCAGGCAATTTTTAGCACATGTTTTGCAAAAACATTAGATGAAACCTTTGAACGCCGACCGGCTTAAAGTACGAAGATTATGAGTAAAGTTCAACCCGCAATAAACGTTTTGAGCAAGGCGCAATTAGAAAGCATCCATCACTATTCGCTGGAGATTTTATCCAGGGTCGGAATTCGGGTCGACTCCGCGCGTGCGCGGAATATATTTGCCCATGCCATGAATGTTGCGGAAAAAGATAAAGTAGTACGTATCCCGGCTGAAAGGGTTGACCGGGCTTTAGCGACGGCACCGTCTGTCCTCGATATCTATGATCGATTGGGAAACTTTAGGTTTCAATTGGGAACAACCGATAGCCCGCAAACCCGTTTTGGTATCGGCGTTACCAACCTTTATTACCAGGACCCGCAAACTAATGCGGTGACGCCTTTCGCCCGCAGGCACATGGAGCTTGCAACCAGGCTTGGAAGCGTTCTGTCAAATTTTGACGTTATTTCCACTGTTGGTATTATCCAGGACATTTCGCCGCAGGTCGCCGATTTGTACGCAACCCTGGAGATGACCGCCAACACTACCAAGCCGCTGATATTATTAATTTCTGAAAAGCAATGCTTTGATGTCTCGCTCGATTTGCTGGAACATTTGCACGGTGACCTGTCGCTAAAACCATTTATTCTACCATACTTCAATCCAATTACGCCCCTGGTGTTAAATGAAGACACCTCCGACAACATTTTCAGCGCCATTGAGCGTGGTCTGCCTTTTATCTACAATAATTACGGCATGTCAGGGGCAACTTCACCCATAACTGCCGCAAGCAATCTGGCCTTGCTGAACGCTGAGCTATTGGCGGGACTGGTTTTCAGCCAGCTCATTAAAGAAGGCACGCCCATCGTTCTGGGAAGCTTGCCGGCAGGATTTAATATGCAAAGCATGGCCAATATTTACACCCCTCAAACGCTGCTGCTCAACATTGCCTGTGCTGAGATGATGGCCTACTATGACTTGCCGCATTCAGGTACGTCGGGTAGTGCTCCCGGCTGGGGAGCTGATTTAACTGCAAGCGGCACCCTGTGGATGAATCACCTGACCGCTAATCTTGGTAAAGTGGGTCTGGCACCGTTTGTGGGTGGGAATTTCGGTTCAATGGTTTTTTCGCCGGCGCTAGTTGTCTATTCCGATGAGGTGATTCGGCAGGCACGCCTTTTCAAGCAGGGCTTTGTTATCAATGATGAATCCGTGGCATTAAATGAAATTGAATCCATCGGGCCGGGTGGCAATTTTTTAATTTCTGATCAGACGGTTAAATATTGCCGTGAATTACATTTCAGCAGTTCAATCTGGCCCCAGATGACGTTGGAAAAATGGCAGGCACAGGGGAATCCCGCTGCCGATGAAATTCTACGCCAGCACACCTGCGGTCTGTTGGATGACTTGAGTGCACCGGATGATCATGCGGAATTGATTTCCAGGGGCGAAACTTACATACATCAAAGGACGACTTGATCTTGACAGCATTACCCTTGAACCTGCTTGCAATTAGATAGGGGTCTTCATTCATGACAGATTTATTTGCTTTTCCAATCGATCAATCTTTTTTTTAGCTTCTTATCTTTTTCAATCTTCACTATTCAAGCTTTGACCCCGTTTACTCCAATTTTCGCCGGAGTTGACGGCTGTCCATTCGGCTGGCTTTGCATCACCAAAGACTTGAGTAACGGCATTATTGAGTCTCAAATATTCTCATTTGCAAAAGAATTGTTCGACCAGAACCCCCAACCACAAATATTCGCTATTGACATACCGATTGGGCTGCCTGATGCAGATCCAAGGCAATGTGATATGTTAGCAAGAAAAATGCTTGGCCCTAAACGAGGTACGAGTGTTTTTCCCGCGCCTATTCGACCCGCATTGAAAAGCAAAACCCGTCATGAAGCGAATGAAATCAATCGATCGGCTGATGGGCGGGGGGTGAATGTTTTTTCATGGGGCCTTTATCCAAAGATAAAAGATGTTGACCATGTGCTTGTGAATAATCCTGAACTCAGCAAAAAGGTTTTTGAAATACACCCTGAATTGTCATTGTATGGTAAGATACGGAATTCAATAAATGGATAATTTCCGATTAGTTTATTCAACAGAATCAGGTAAAATCTGTCCTTCGTGTCAACAGCCGATCTCAAAATGTGCCTGTAAAAAGGAAAAATCAGGATCTCAAGCGAAAATCAAAATTGATGGCATGATTAGGATTCAGCGTGAAGTTAAGGGACGTAAAGGTAAAACAGTGAAGAAAGCACCAGCAAAAAAGAAGGCCCCGGCGAAAAAGAAAGCGGCTGCAAAAACCAAGACAACAAAGGCTAAAAAACCGGCGGCGAAAAAGAGGGTGACAAAGAAAAAGAAATGACGGCTTGTATCCTAATGCGTCAGAGAGAATTATATACATTATGAAAAAGATAACCGAAGATGATTTAATACAAGGGGATCATATTTATGTTAGAAGGAGAGGATTGCTTTATTCTCATCACGGGATATACGCCGGAGAGGGATCTGTCGTTCATTATAAGGGTGCTGAGAAGGAGAAACGGGACCCATCGATAATAATGACCGAAATAGAAAATTTTCTCAGTGGTGGAACACTGAGAAGACGCAATTACAAGAAACGTTTATCGTATTCTGAATCTCTGAGAATTGGACGAGAGCATCTTTCAAAAAAAGGGTATTCTCTCCCGTTTAACAACTGCGAGCATTTTGCCACCTACTGTGCCACCGGAAAAAAGAAAAGTAAGCAAGTTCGAAGGGCAATTGGTAGTTTTGTTACGATTACGGTTTTTGCAGCCGGCTCCTTTATCCTAAAAGCGATAACAAGGAAAAGGAATGATTAATTTTTAATCAGGAAGATCCATGCAGGAGAAATATCATGAGACTTGCTAAAGATGATTTTGATGATCTCAGATATGCGAAAACGCTACTTGAAAACCCGAGTTTGGCAGCCAGAATTTCTAACCTATTGGGAACCCCTATAGAGAAAGGTTTAGAGCACCTGCCTCCAAAATGGAAAGGCGTTGTCCAAAAGGCCACAGAAAAATCACTTGAAAAAGCGCTTAATTTTGCCATTCAAACAATGAATGATAGAACAAGACCAGCGTCTTCGGACAAGACCCATAAAATTCTTGTGTTTGCAACAGGAGCTGGGGGCGGATCTTTTGGACTTCCAGCACTAACAATCGAACTTCCTGTGACCACAACCATTATGCTCCGCTCCATAGCAGACATAGCACGGAGTGAAGGCGAACAGATTAGATTATTGGAATCAAAAATCGCCTGTATAGAAGTATTCGGCTTGGGAGGTCCATCAAAAGGCGATGACGGAACGGAAACTGGTTATTTTGCTGTTAGAGCTGGTTTAGCTCATGTCATCTCTGATGCGACAAGATATATTGCGAAAAAAGGTCTGGCAAGGGAAGGCGCACCAGCACTTGTTAAACTCATTGCCACTTTGGCATCTCGATTTGGAATAATTGTGTCCGAGAAAGTTGCTGCCCAGGCTATTCCCCTGATCGGAGCAGCTGGAGGGGCATTGATTAATACGATCTTTATAGATCATTTTCAGAATATGGCTCGGGGTCATTTTATTATACGTAGGCTTGAAAGACTCTATGACAAAGGTTTGATTCGACAGGAATATGATAATTTAGATATATGATTTCCAGTGGACACCATAATTTAAATCTTACTTGAATTGATCGAAGATCAGACACCAAAAAAGGAGAACGTAATGGCAATTTTGGAAAAGGATCTGCAGTCTCTACAGCGCGAAATCAAGGCTCTCGAAAGGAAAATGGAAAAACTGATCAAGGAGTTTGATAAGGGTAAGAAAACCAAAGGCACAAAAAAGGTCACAACTTTTCCCCCATGTTGTCGATAACTGGTGGTATCAGGCAGCTCTGACCGGAATCTCAATCGGTGGCGTACCGATTGAAGAATTAATATGGGCATCGACTGCCTTTTTTGTTGGACCTGTTTTCCGATATTGTCTAACAAAAACTTGAAGCAGGATAACCCTCCGAATCTAATATCCCATCAACGATTTTAATGAACATAATACCCCTGATCGTCATTACAATTGTCATAAAAAAATTCCTGGGCTTCCTCAACAGAATCAAACAATATCCAATCTCGTTTAGTTGTCACTCCATCCTGTTTTCTGGTGATTTCTACAGATGTGTTTCCATGATACTCGTAACAGTTTTGATAATCCGAGTATGATTCATATCGTATCATTCTTTTTGCCTCCTAAAAATATGTCGATTATAAATATCGCTTACAAAGCCGGGCTTAGTGAAGAATATCGATGTTAATTTTTTTCCCACAGCAAGGGACACTTGACCAAATAGTCTTCTGTGCGGTCTTTTTCCGATTTGAAAATTATCTGGCAGTTCATATTCGGGAATAGATACTGGACCCATATACCGCATCCGCAGGCACAAAATCGTTGTTGCATTTTTTGCTCCTTTCCGTTTATTTAAATGTTATAATGTTAATATATATGAACAACAATGGCAAAAAAATTTACCTGAGTTCCCTACAAATCCAGATTACCTTTCCCAATAATACGGACGCTATTTATTTCGCCGCCTTGAAGGTAAATCGGAGAATAATCCTTGTTGTCACTAAGCAAGACAAGCTTATTGGGGGTGTTTCTCAAGCCTTTTAACCATTATCGTGTCATCAACTCCGACAGCGTATATAGCGCCTGCTAAAATGTCTTTTTGGGACTCATCTATAAGAATAGTATCTCCATCCTTCATCTCAGGTTCCATGCTGTTGCCAAAGATATCCATTAACACCATCTTGTTTATGACCCCTTTTGTACGCAACCAGTCCTTTCGGAAAGCATAATACCCTTCAATTTTGGATCCGACTTCAAAAGAGCCCGCCACCGGCGCTCAACCTGGCTCTTACCTTCGGTATATTATTAAATATCGAATCATTGGAATCAGAGTGTTTATGAAATTTTTGACCGGATCCTGTTTCAACCCAGTCAGGGTTCAACCCAAAGGATCGATACAGCTGCAATATCCATTTGTCAGGGATAGAATCCTTTTTCCTGGCTTGTGTAATCGCTGAACGGTTAATGTTCAGGGCGGATGCTAATTCAGTCTGCGAAGTTATCCCTGTCGCTTCAAAAACTCTTTGCAGAAAGGACTCAAATTTAGTAGTTGTCATAGTGTTTACCGGACTAACGTGAGTTGATAATTGTTGTTTAGTTAACTAAACACATATTTTTATAAATTGCAACACTTTTTTTAAAAATAGATTAAAAATTATGTGTTTGACAGATCCGGACAAAGTTAAGTTCAGAAACAATTTGGAAATGTCATTTTTTTTCTGGAATTTTGGCACCCCTTCAATTTAAAACTTTTCTGGAATATGCTGAATTTTTCAGAAAAGAATCAACGATTCAAAATTCAAAACTTATATGCAACCCATCCGGAAAATAATCCATATCGACATGGATGCTTTTTACGCATCCGTTGAACAACGGGACAGACCAGAATTAAAAGGGAAACCTGTGATCGTGGGTGGTGATCCTCAGTCAAGGGGGTGTGGTTGCCGCATGTTCTTATGAAGCCAGGAAATTTGGTATTCATTCTGCTATGGCATCATCCACAGCTTACAGACTTTGTCCTGATGCTGTATTTATCCGGTCACGATTTGATGTTTATCGAGCTGTTTCATCACAGATTAGGGAGATTTTTTGTGAATATACCGATCTTGTCGAACCTTTATCACTGGATGAGGCGTTTCTTGATGTCACCGAGAATTACAAAGGGATGCCCTCAGCGACTCTGATCGCCCGGGAAATCAAGAGAAAGGTATATGACCGAACCGGTGGACTTACATCATCGGCCGGAGTCTCATTCAACAAGTTTCTGGCCAAGGTTGCCTCTGATATTAATAAACCGGATGGAATCACAGTTATCACGCCTGACATGGCAGACGAATTTATTGATAGATTGCCGATCAGGAAATTTTTTGGAGTTGGGCAAAGTCACTGAAAAAAAAATGTTCAGCTTTGAAATTAAAACCGGCGCCGATCTTAAAAAGTTCAAAAAGGAAAAATTAATTCAGCTTTTTGGAAAGTCGGGAAACTATTTTTATGATATTGCCCACGGATTGGATGATAGACCGGTCGAGCCCAACAGGATTAGAAAATCAATTGGTAAAGAGACAACTTTTTCTGAGGACATCAACGATACGGATCAGATGATAGAGGTACTGGCGGATATAGCCGCTAAATTAGAAAACTCACTGATCAAAAAGGATGCGAAAGGGCGGACGATTACACTTAAAATGAAATATTTTGATTTCCAGTCCATCACGAGAAGCATCACGATTGATGAACCGGCAGACAGCGCTTCGGTAATAATGAATTACGTCAGGCCATTGTTATCTAAAACTGAAGCTGGCGAAAAGAAAGTCAGACTGCTGGGCATCTCAATTTCAAATTTTGATGATCAAGAAACCAATTCTGGGAAAGTTTGTAAATACCGTCAGCTTCCTTTACCATTCAAATTTCCAAATGCTAAAGATACGAGAAATGATTTCAAACTTTGGTAAGGGACTGTCCCTGTTTTTGCGATTTGTCAAAAGTGAAAATGGACTAATGGTCAGTCGTGGGTTGAACAAGGTCAATAGCATTTATCCGCATAGGCGCAGATCGTCCCACTTTTCCCATCCTGCTGTGCCGGCCACCAGGTTCTTGAAGCGGGCACGAATTTTCAGATCTACTTCGGATGAAAAAACCGTCGGATTATCATGAGACAAGATTGAACTGGCTCTGCTGAGGGCCCTGGTATGGGCATCGGGTCTTCCCTTTTCCTGCCAGGTGGCTCGCATGTCGCGCATGGCTACTTCGGGCAGAACGGCAGCTGTGCGCATGCGGTTAAATGTATCCGTTTCCTGCAGATATAAGCCGCCGGGGCCGACTTTGGCAATCAGATCGAGGCAAAGATTCTCTACACTGAACTCCAAGCCACGATGGATGCGTTTGAGCATTAAGCCGATTTCATTATCAATGACGGCTTTGCCGAAATCAAAGGTCAGCAAACTACTTAAAAGTCCTCCCATGTTGAACATATCCGCGCCGCCGAGCAGCGCCGCGGTGACGTCCATTCCGGTTTCATAGCCGGCTTGAGCATCATCTATGTGAGCATTGGTCGTACCGATATAGCCGCCGGAAGGCACATTGTAAAACCGCGCCATCTGGCTGTGTGCCATCTGCAGGATTCCCGTTTCGATCCCCCCCGGAGCGTAGTTGGCTGTGCGCATATCTGCAACCGTAGATAGAACCGCGTAAATCAACGGTGTTCCGGGACGTACCATTTGCATAAGAACGCCCAACGCCAAAAACTCGGCGTTGCCAAGTGCCAGCGTCCCCAGCAAGCTCATGGGCGAGGTCATACCCGCATTAGGAACGATAGTACCATAAACCGGCAGCTCTTTTTCTGTAAGATAAATCAATATTTCAGAGGATGTCACATCCATGGTCAAGGGTGAAATATCGGGGACAGCAATGATGGGTAATAAGCGGTCTCTCCTGATACGCTTCTTTGCTGCCGGCGATGATGCACCCCAGCTCAATTACCTGCTGCAGCTCTTTCATGTTGGGTGTATTACCGCGGATGGGTTTTAAGCAGTTTTTTAAAGCCGGATAAAAACGTGAAAGACTGAATTGACCCTCGGGTGTGTCACTGGCGAGAGTTGAAATGGAAAAAATATCATAGCCCGGCAGTTCGTTAATCAGAAATGCTATATCGGCAATGTCGGATGATGTCGCATTACGCTCCTCACCGGTTAGGGGGTCAATGATGTTGGGAGCGGAGCTAGCGGTTATTATCAGCGGTCTGTCGTCGGGAATGGTCTTGTCAAATTGCGGATCGCGGCCCTTGAACGAAAATTTTGGAACAAAAGATTGACAATAGCTGTCAACAACCTGACGGGGAAATTTCACTATCTGGGTAGCTGAATTTACCTTGCAGCCGTGCCGACCGTAAATATCACGCGCTTTTTCACTTCGGGCCAGAATACCGACATTTTCCAGGATTTCCAGCGACGCCTGATGGATTGTTTCAATCTCCGAGAGAGTAAGAAATTCAGTAAATTGCATGCGCATGAGCCCTCCGAGTTTGGTGCTTTAAAACAAAGAAATCATTAAAGCAAGTCCTATTTGAGTCTTATTTGAGAAAAGCAAAGATCATGCCGTTTTCATCAGTCCGGTTATGCCGGCAGTTGCTTATCAAGGATATCCCGGCTGATAAAATCTTAAAGATAATTTCAAAAACTACCGATAATCAAATTGGATCTCCTATAATTTCAGTATTTAATTTTACAATTCTTGGATATTAAAATATTAGTATTAAATACAATAGGTTATCATGGATCAGGATCAGATGTCCAATTTCGGAACGTATTCAATGCAATTTCTTTAAGGCTAATTAATAATAAATAGGACCCGTGGTTGAGCACCATGCAACAAAAAGAACTCACTAATCTCCTAAAATACTCCGGCAAAGATCCATCCCGGTTGATATTTGAAGATGAACTCACCGATATTTATAATCGGCGGTTTTTGTCTCATTTTTTCGAATCCAAAGTTTCGTGGAATGATCTGGACAGTAGCCCGCTGTCATTGATCATGGTGGACGTTGACAATTTTAAACAGGTCAACGATGCGTGCGGGCATCAGATCGGCGATCAGGCGCTGGTTTGGGTCGCTGATCTGCTGCGCAAAGTCGGAGATGATCAGGGTATGGCAATTCGCTATGCCGGTGACGAGTTCATGTTACTTTTGCCGCATTGCAGCAAGAAGTGTGGCATCCAGGTCGCAAACCGTTTGCACAAGCAAGTTCATCAGGAGCCGTTTAAGCTCCATGGAAATAAAGATTCTCCACCGGTTACCCTCAGCATCGGAATCGCAACAGCCTCTGAAGACGCGTTCACCGGCAAGAGTTTGATCCAAAAAGCAGATGTCGCCCTTTACTTTGCGAAAAAGATCGGGCGTGATTGTGTGGTAAACGCCTCTGAAGTTGCCCAGGAAGACGTATTCGCCAAGACTGCCATCAACCAGCTGGCAGATGTAAAAATGGTCGGTCGCGGCCGGCAATTTTCCCTGGTAAGCGAAGCCCTTGCCAGATTTACCAAGAAGCAAAACCAGTTTCTCATAGCAGAAGGCGCTGCCGGAATCGGAAAAACCGAATTTGTGGAAACGATCCGCCGCAATTTGACCCGTATCAATATTTTTCGAGCGAGAGCCAATGGGGACCCTCATGAAATGTTCCGTCCCTATTACCTGATAAGTAAAATGCTGGTTGATATTCTCAATCAGCAAAAGGACCAGGGGACAGCGATCATTCAAAGCCTCAGGCCGCAACAAATCGGTTATCTCGGTCAAATTCTGCCTCAGCTTGATACGGGCGCAGCACTGCCTAAAGACATCAATGAAACCACCTTGCGCAAGGGCATTTTTGACGCCTTATTTCACCTAATTAATACCATGGTCGGTAAGCGTTCGATCATTTTTTTAATTGACGACCTTCATTTTGCCGATGAGGCAAGCCTGCTGGTGTTACGCCATTTAGTGCTTCAGAAAGAATTCCCAGTCTTTATCTGCGGTTCCGCTGCCATTCAGCAGAAGCCTAAGGATAATGACTCCCAGGATGCGTTGAAAAATTTTTACACCCAATACCAACAGCAGTTAGATATTCAAAAACTAAGTTTGAGCCCGCTGAGCGAGTCCGAAATCGGCCAGCATATTCTGGGAATTTTCCCCAAGGCGCGGCTGCCAAAGGATGTCGTAAAAGAGATCACTAACGTCAGCCAGGGGAATCCGTTGTTTCTCAGTGAAATTTTGCGCAAACTGGTTTTAGATCAGAAAATCACCCTCGTCGGCCAGCAATGGATTGTTAAGCCCATCGAAGCAGGCTATCTTCCCCGATCGTTGGAGGAGATCGTTGCTCAGAAAATTGCCGCACTGGATGAAGAAGATCGGCAAATCCTCGATCAGGTTTCAGCCCTGGGTGAGAATGTCTCATTAAGCATGCTCACCGGAAGTTGTGAAAAAAAGGAAGCCCGAGTTTTGGAATTTATTGATCAGGCCGTTGAGCAGGGGCTGCTCAGCACGGATTTTGAACTTAATGATGACACGATTCGATTTGGCGGCAAACAGATTCTAGAAGTCACCTACAACAGCATTGCGCAAGATCGCAAACAGGAATTACACGAGCGTATCGGCAACTATCAGGAAAGCCTTTTTCAGCAAAAAATCCTGCCTTCGGCCGCTCCTTTGGCATACCACTTCAACCGTTCAACAGATCATGAAAAGGCCGGTCACTACGAAAAACTCCAGACCTCCGCCAACGATCGGAGCTTTAATCCCTCAGAGGCAGCATCTTATACGGTAAACAAATCCGGTGAAGGACTTAGCGCCTATACCCCGCTGGACCCGGATGATCTCCGGAATATTCCTGACGTTATGCGCGATCTCATGGTCGCCGCGCGTAACATTGAACTTTATCCTGCTGGAAGCAATTCCATTGTAAATATCAGACGACAACTAAAATCCTCCATCGATCAAATCCTGAGTAAAAATGAGAGTCTGAGTATCGATCTGGTCAAGCAATCCATTCTGATTAATGGTCAGAGGATCGATATGGCCGACATCAAACTGGTGGCTGAATCGTTTGTGCAGTCATTGAAACGTTTAGATTTAAAAGGAATCGCAATCCATCAGGGCGTAGACGAGCGCGAGTTGGAATTGATGCTGCAGGTCTTTGCAAAAGGCACCCAGAAAATGTTCGATGAACATCATTGGGAGCGTTTTTCTTCTGAAAACCGGCTTGTGAATATAGAATTGAAGCAAATACGCTATGCCATGAAGGTGGAGACGCAAAGCGGCTCGATGACGGCCGAAGCTGCCGCCGACGGCAGCGGGTCGCTCCAGGTTGCGGCGCGGCGACTGGATCGGAGGGGCACTGAGTCCCCAGGAAACCAGTCTCATTCGTGATTTTCTGCGAAGTTTAACCGCAGTGGTCAGAGCCATTAAATTGTACCCTTTAAAAAGCAAAACCGTCTCCAGTATCCTTCATAAACTGCTGCAAACCCTGGAACGATTTTTCAACGGTCAAAATGTGCTATCTTTGTCCCGGGCCAGTGATAACCTGCTGGTCAATGGCCAACGGCTGGATTTATCAGAGTTCACGGATTTTAAAGGGCTGGCCACTAATTTTTTGAAATTTCTTGACGACATCGGATTGGCCAGTCTTACATTTCAGAAAAACATCTCCTACAGCCAGCTTGCAACGTTTATGGAGGCCCTACGGGATGTTCCCGACGCAGGCGCGGACAGCAATTACTTGAAAGAGTTTGCTAAAGCGCACGGACTGTCAGATATCCTTTTTGATCAGAACCTTTACGAGACGCGTGTGGCCCAGCGCACGGCGGTGAAAGCCGACGGGTTGCTAATCATAGAGCAATCGGTCGGAGTTCAAAAACGGCAACCGGAAAAACCGATTCCAGCGGAGTTGTATGATAATTTTCTTGCCAGGTTGCCGGAACAGCTCGAGGAGTTCTTTTTGGAGGGCGAAGCCGCCAAAATTGAAAGGCTCATCACCCTGCTTTTTTTAGGATATCAAGACCGTGAGCTCACCATCCGAAATAAAGTCATCCAAGTCTGTCAGAACCTCCTGACCCAGTTGACCGTTGCCTACCAGCATGACTTCGTGAAAGTTTTGGTCAGCCCCCTTTTGGCCGAATTTGCCAGAGAGAAGGAACCCAAAACAATTGCTGTCATGGCCTCTTTGCTCAACTGCTCGGTGAGGGCATTGATTCAGTATGTCGAATACCCACTGGCCTCAAAGGTACTCACTTATCTTCAAAACCGATATCATAAACTAAAAAAGATCAAGGACTCCCATGCCCAAATTCTGGCCCATAGTTTGGATTTGCAGCTTGAGCCCATCACCCAAGAGCTTCTGGTGGAAGATCTCAAATCAGGTGAGCCGGTTCGTCAGCGAAATGCGGCCCAGTTGCTCCAAAGCCTCGGCCCGAAGGTGTCGGCGCTGTTGATCGATATTATTAAAAGAGAGCAGGATTATCGTGCCAGACAGATTGCGGCAAATTTGCTGCAGAAACAAGGACCCCCTGCCGTCGAACGTCTCAAGCGATTGCTGGTTCTGGAAATCAGCGCGGAAGAACGAATACGAATATTGGACATCATTGACATCCTGACCACAGATTTTAAAAACGAGCTCTTTTTTGCTCTGGGTGACGAAGACCCCAAGGTCCGCGCGGCAGCCTATCGACTGGCCGAGCGGTTAAACGATGATCAGATCGTCGAATGGTTGCTTGAGTTCGCCAGAAGTCAGCAGCCTATCATAGCGGTTGGGGCCATAAAGTGTCTGGGTAAGCTAAATCCATCGCAGGTGGAGAAGGAATTGATAACGCTGTTGAATTCGAGCAAAGATGAGTCAGTGCTTGTGGCTTGCTGCCGGGCTCTGGGGCAGATTGCCCGGCCCACCTGCATTGAAGCGCTCTCAAAGGTCCTGGAGACCAAAAGGTTTTTGTTCTTTCACAAAGGCAACAGTGCCCAAGTTCGGGCCACTGCCGCATTTGCTTTGACACAAATTCCCCATTCAAAAGCGACCCATCACCTTGCCCAATTAGTGAATGACCGTGATCCACGAATTTGCCAGATTGCTCAGAACTCCGTGCAATCTGTCCAATCGAATTGACCGACACGCAGCTTGTACTACCTGAATTTTAGAGCAACAATCATCGCTCCAAGTCCATTGCGGTAACTGGATCTCGAATTCACTGAGGGCTATTTGCATGCAAGATTCAGGTTACAAGTTCCCGAATTGCCTGCAGATGGCCTGCCATCAATTTGTCAGCAGCCTTTGAATCCCCATCTTTAATTGCATCTAATATTTTTTTTAAACAGGAGCAATCCCAAAATGGTTGCAATTATGGCGGAAATAATTCAATTGCTTTTCCGCAATATAGTAATGATAATTAGTTGACATTTTTAAGTACTGTCATAGTTTATGCCATTCTTGTATATTCGGTTGACTCTGCAGGCCCAGATTAAGAGTAAGGATCCCCGTAACTCTAAATAGACAATATAAGGAATCACACACACACACATTCTTCTTGTTTGACATCATGTTCGCTTCGATCTATAAAATTCACCCTAATATATGTCTAACAATCATTTAATACTCGCTTAACATATTGGAGATTGAAGACTTCGATCTAAGGCGAATACCATTTACACTTTCTAAACTAAAAAAGCAAACAGGTGCTTACTTCCAAACAGTGTTCTTTGGGATTTTTGAGGAGCGACCACCTGAAGTAAAATAAATCGATGATATAAAACCTGGCAGGGGAAGTTGACACAAAGAAAGTGATGTTTAGTTTAGAATCGTTTAGATTTTCTTCAGCAGATCTGAAGATATCAACAGCCGTGGCCTTGGGCGATGAGCATATCATTTTGACAGGCCACAACACCCGAAAGGAGTTTGGGAATGAATGACGCTGTTTCACCATCAAATTTTTTAAACAAGGGAAAGGGAGGCAAGGCTATGAAAATTAAATTAACTGTTTTTCTTATGGTACTGGGGTTTGTCCTGCCGGGGTTGCTTCCGGCCGCCGAGATTATCACTGAAGAGGACATCATTAAAACGGGTGGTCGTGGAAGAAGATTTTATCAAAACGGCGGACAACTTTTCTCATCTTGTTCGATACGTCCTCATCGATGGCTGAGTATGTTGATAAGGGAGCCAAAGTAACAAAATATGACATTGCCCGAAAGATCCTGAAAGAAAAATTAGCGCACTGCTGCCGGATCTTGGATATAACGCCGGCCTGTATACTTTCGCCCCGTATAAGGTCCTATGTATCCGATGGGCCCCTTTGGACAAGGGTAAATATGCTCAGGCCGTCAACAGCTGCCGGCCCAGCCCAAGGGAGCGACGTTTCTGTCCAAGGCGCTGCGTAATATTGAGCCGGAAATCAAGGGTCTGTCCGGCAAAACCGTGGTTTTCATATTCACGGACGGGACAACCGATTTTGCAGGCGCAATTAAAGACCCGGAGGATTATACCCAGGCTTTAGCCGATAAATACAACGTTTGTTTTTATATGATCGGCGATGCCACCGATAACAGGTCTGCACAAAGCGGCTGACGGATATGGCCAAGGCCAACGCCTGCTCGCGGGTGATCCCCTTTAAACAATTCGTCGATAATCCCAACTACATCACCGGCGCGCTGTATATTGTCAAGGCCACCGAGCGCATCGAGACGATGACCGAAACGAGAATCGTCGGACTCAAAGTCGGCGATATTAACTTTGGTTTTAATCAAGACCGATGTCCCCGTCACAGTATGGCGCTGACCTGGACGCTCTGGGGGAGCTTTTTGAAGAAAAACCCCAATGCCTATGCCCTTCTGGTTGGTTATACGGACAGCACCGGCCCCGAGGAATACAATTTGTATTTATCCAACCGCAGGGCGGACGGTGTGGCTGACTATCTGGTCAATAGCCTCGGCGTCGGCCGGGACCAGATCGTTGTGAACTGGTACGGCGAAGCCAATCCGGTGGCCGGCAACGACAGCGCCGAGGGCCGTGCCCAAAACCGGCGGGTGGAGGTTGCAGTCGGCGGAATGTAATTTAACAAAGAAATAGTGTGAAATTCAGTAAATACCCGGCGTATTAATTGATCTGTCGAATCCGACAGACGTTCAATGCGCCGGGTTTTTTACTGCCAAAGTTTCCGCACAAACTCCCTGCTGAGATCCAAATACTTGAAAAGCATTTCTGAATCATCGCAAAACACTTCCAGGGTAATGGTCCCGTTGTAGCCCGTGGCTTTTAATGAATTGACCGCGTTTCTCCAATCAACATTGCCGACGCCTAAAGGCATATGGTGGTCGGCCGTCGAGCGGTTATCCGAAAAATGGACATGGGTGATATGATGTCCCAATTGTCGGCAGAAAACTTCGTGATTATCCCGGCCCATATTGGCATGCCCGAAATCAAGGTGTAAGCTTAATCCGGCCACCTCATGCAGCAGTGCTTTAAAGGTGGACACCCGGTCAAAAGGGGGATTTGTAATTTTCAAACGCCATCGTGAGCCCGTAGGAAGACGTCATTTCGACAATGGGCTTTAAGGCTTCGATATTGAGCTCAACAAGGGTGTTCCTCATGGCCGGAGGACAGAAATAACAGGGATGGATGTTCATGATTTTGGCGCCCAGCGCACGAAAGATCATAGCACAACGCTCCAACTCATCGAGACACGCCTGCCGGATGGTCGGTATCGGATAGGCCCAGGGCAGGCAGGGGTCGGTATGACCGGTCAAAGTCAGATTGCAGCGCTCGAGAAGGGGTAACATTTTTTCGGTATCAACATCCCGGGCCTTCGGTCCTTCGATGGTCAGATCTATAAAATCAAAACCTGCTTTTCCAAAGGCCGTGGTTTCATCGTATATTGATTTCGAAGGGTTATTCATTACGCCGATTTTCATTTTATTATTCCTTTGCTTTTCACAAAACTGAGCAACCGCTCAACTTTTTTTAACCTGCTTGATTCGGGTTTATCGAGACTCCGATTTTGTTTGGGTGATATGGATTTTGGTGATTCGAATGGCTTATTTACAGTTTCGGCACGTCCCTGGCGCGACTGGTTTAGAAACTGAGATGGAGCATGGTGCAAGCACCAGACGTTATCGAAAAAGGATCAGATGAGATCGCATGCATACGCTCTGAGCCCTCAACCTTATAGCACGTCGATCGTATGAAACTACATAGTTTCTTTTTCGATTAGACTGGCAGCCCTCCTGAGGCGGGTAAACTTTTCAGGCCAACGGCGGCGCTGACACCTGAACACTGCGGGTAAACGTAATCACCCATATCACCTCCTCTCCCCGAGCTGTAAGCTCTACGAGCCGGAAGCCGGGGTGGACCAAAGCCGGGCCCTCTGGACCCGAATCTTTACTTTTCCCTTCCCCTCCTGTCATTCGACCAGTTGGATTTCCCGTTAAGACATTGAGTTTTTTGCTTAAGTTTGTCGCCATTAATCCCGATATTATATGATGGATGCGACGGTTGTCCCCTAGGATCGGGCGCCGCGTCACTACCAATAGCATATTGGATCGATTCCAAGTTAATGTTCTGGGCAACGTTAATTAGAAATTAGCATACTATAGGGCGCATTGGGGATAAAATTGTGGAACAAAAGCAAGTGAAGACGCCAGGCGGTCTCGATGATGACCGCGGTTAATTTATCTGAAATGAAGGTCAGCAGCAATCCGGCGGAAACACTGGTGGCGTTTTCCATTGGTTCCGGTATCGGAGTGGCGGTCTACGACCCGGTCAGCGGTATCGGAGGCGTTTTAAATTTTATGCTGCCGGATTCCACCAAAGCCAACGGGATCGATCCCGAGAAGGTTCCGCTCATGTTTGCTGATACCGGTGTGCCCTTTTTTATTAAAGGCCTTATTTGAGCAGGGGGCCCAACCGGATCGAATGAAAGTTGTCATAGCCGGTGGTGCTCATATTTTAGATCAGACCGGCATCTTTAACATCGGTCAAAAAAACTGCCAGGCACTCAAAACAAGCCTGGCGATTTATGGTATAAAAATTCAGCATGAAGATATCGGCGGGACCAGCAGCAGAACGCTGCGCCTGGAAATCGGAAGCGGATGCAGCTGCATCAAGATCTTTGGCCAAGGGGATGTGAAAATATGATCGATCTTAAAACTATCGTTGAACAGATCGATCTTCTTGAACCTGTGCCCACTCATCGCCACTCAAATAATGGCCTTGGCAGAGGATCCGGATAGTTCCACGATGGAAATTTCGGAGCTTATTCTCAACGATCCAGCTCTTACAGCCAATTTGCTTAAAACCTGCAATTCTGCCTATTTCGGTATTAAACGCAGAGTGGAATCTGTCAGGGATGCAATCTCTTTAGTTGGATTGGACCATATCGTTCGACTCGTCCTAGTTAACACGGTATCCTCTAATTTTAAAAAAGGAGCGGAAGGATACGGTCTCGGCGAAGGAGAACTCTGGCGCCATGCGGTTTCATCAGCCCATATCGCTGGAATTTTAGCCGACCGGTTCGGAGCTTCCAAGAATAAGCATCTTATTTATACGGCCGCCCTGTTAAAAGATATCGGTAAACTGGTTTTAGGACGTTTTGTCGCCTTTTCTTTTGAACAAATAAATATATTAGTGCATTCCCAGGGCCATAGCTTCAACGATGCCGAGCAGAAGATAATCGGCATGAACCACGAAGAATTGGGTGCTTTGGTAGGTAAAAAATGGAATTTTGGCGACAAGCTAATTTATATTATTCGACACCACCATCTTTCTGACGAATCTGCCAGGCAGGATCTTGAAACTTCACTGGTTTACCTGTCCGACATTATTTGCATGATGATGGGGGTCTGTACCGGTGCCGACGGATTGTCCTACAGGTTTTACAGCGATGTACTGAACCGCATGGATCTATCCGAAAAGGATCTGCAAGGAATCATCGCCGAGGCAGGTAAGAATCAGCGGCAGATTGAAAAATTGTTGAACCCCTCTATTCAATTGATCGGGAGGTGACCATCATGGATATTGTCATCGGTCGTACAGGATATGTCAATAGGGATGCATCCCACGAAAAAAGCGCAGATCAAACTTTCCAAAAGAAAAAAAAGGTGGATCGGCGCAAAAATAAACGGGATCGTCGTAAAGGTGTAAGAGACGGAGTGATTGTCACCCTATCCACAAAAAAAGATCGGCGACTTCAGAAGGATAGGCGAAAGAAAGGCGCTTATTGATTCGTTTTGATAAATAGGCGGATGAGTTCTTCGTGGATTCGCTTTAGGTCATAATATTTAACGGCAATTCCCCTTGCGCCGCTTCTGATAATTCGGCCTTTGACTTCCAGGGCCTTGGGATGATTGGGCAGCTTGATAGCCATTTCAATTTTTTGACCAATTGGGAAATGGTCATTGCTTTCAATGAGGGCACCCACCGCACTGATATCGATAATGTAACTTTTAAAGGAACGGTCTTCGACTTTGCACCTTACCGGCATCATACAAACTTTTCTGATATCTTCCCGCATAAACGATTCATTTTCGTCTAAATTTATCGTTCTGATCCACTCTTCTTCATAAGGAATCTCACCGAGTTGCTCCAATAGCTGATTTTTTTTATCCTCCGGCATATCAATGATCAGTTTGAAGAGCTCGGTGGTGACATCACCTTTGATCAGCTGTTTATACAGAATGTACTGCTTGTCCTGGGGAAGATCGTTTATGAAATTGAAAAGACGTGCCGTGACTTTGTATTTGCCGATTTGCGAATCTAAATCGTTCATACGCTATTCCTTTATAGAGTAATGACGGCTAACGCTGAATCTGTTTAAACAGATTGGCCACATCCAACTTGTTAACCATGTCGGTAACAAGTTCTCCCCAGGATTTTTTCAGCATCGCTTTTACCCATCACTTTTAACCTCTCCGCTGAACCGTTGACCGACTCTTTGGCAACCAGGCCACTATTTTTTGACAGACCGGCCTGGTAACTCATGCGGAGTATCCATTTTCGTTTGACAATATCGAGTTTAAACTCTTTTAGTTGAATTTCGAGACTGGCGTCGGCATTTTTGAGGGTTTGTGATAAACATGCCCCCCCTCATTTTCCAACCGCTGCTTGAAAATTTCCTTCAATAGTGAATTAAGATCATAGGCACCGATCAGATTTCCGCTGCCGTCGTCATGCAGGACAACCAGTGAATAGGTGTCATTAAAATTTTTTAGCGACTTTTTAGCATTCGCACTTAAAAATGCATTATCCTTTCTAACGTCGGCGATTGTCAGTGAAACATTTTCTCCTGTCAATGCCTGGGATGGTGACGGCAATTGATAGTGGATCTTCAAGAAAGGTTTGGATGCACAGGCGCTTACTAAGATCGCCATGACCAGTGCCAGGGCGGACGATATTAACTGTTTGCTGAGTAGCATTAACCTCCTCCTACCGGAGGAAAGATTCCCAACCCGTTCTCCTCCTTTTAAGGTCGCGGCCAAATCTGCCTTAACGCCATTGACAAAAATGAGTTTTGCTTTCTCCGGCGGTATATCTAACTGTTTAAGAAGAATGCGGATGCTGAGGCCCTGATCGATCGGATAGCTATCGGATGAGGGGGGTGTGAATTCTCGCAATGAGGCAAAAAGTTTGATTTGAATATGTGGTTTCATTTTCTTTTTTGTGCTTTCGTGATAAAAATTATTGCCATAAAATGTCGTAGATCCACCTCTGGAGGGCAAAAAAATAACAATTAAGGCACAAAAGATTATGCCAGCACTTTTCTTGCTATTTTGTGCCATCATGATAAACTTTAGGATCAATAGGCTTGAAAGTCAAGTGGTTCCAAAAGGTCAGTGTTCAAAGGTAACATATATGAGTATAGCATTTAACAAAGCGCTGGTAACGGGTGGGGCCGGTTTTATCGGTTCGCATCTGGTTGAAGCACTGGTGGCCGAGGACTGTGAGGTAATCGTGCTGGACAATCTTTCCAGCGGAAGGCTATCAAATTTGGAGCCTTTAAAAGATCGTATTACTTTTTATCAAGGTGATATCCGTGAACGGGAGGCCCTTGATAAAGCGGCGAAAGGTTGTGCCGTCATATTTCACCTGGCTGCCGTGGTAGCCGTACAGCAAACCATCGACCACCCGGTAGAATCTGCAAAGGTAAATGATATCGGCACCTTAAACGTACTCGAGAGCCGCACGCGCCAATAATGCTCAACGAGTTGTCCTCTCCAGTTCATGTGCTGTTTATGGCGATGACCCCCGGCTGCCGAAGACCGAGACAATGACCCCCAAGCCGACAAGCCCCTATGCGGTACATAAACTATCGGCCGAACACCATGCACGCATTTACAGTGAGCTTTACGGGCTGAAAACCGTAAGCCTCCGGTATTTTAATGTCTTCGGCCCTCGACAGGACCCTGCGTCGCCCTATTCGGGCGTCATCTCGATATTTATGACCCGGGCGGTTTTAAACCAGGCGCCACTGATTTACGGTGATGGTAATCAGACCAGAGATTTTGTGTATGTCAAGGATGTGGTCAATGCCAACCTGCTGGCCGCCGGTATGAATGATCCGCAAGGCAGCATTTTCAACATCGGGACGGGAAGCCAGGTCACCATCAACCGGCTCTGGGAATTAATTGCTTCATTGAGTGGGGCCAGCAACCAACCAGGATATAAACCTGCCAGGGATGGGGATATTCTGCATTCCTTTGCAGGGATGGATTATACGAAATCAGTGCTAAAATTCAATCCTGATGTCTCCCTGGAGCAGGGACTTGATATGACGTTTGAATGGTACCGGGGGCAGATGACGGATGACAGAGGAGGACAGGGGACAGAAGGTTAGAAGTTGAGAAGATAAGAAGGTCAGATCAGGCCGGAATGGATTTCAGAGGGTAGATGACAGAGGGCGGATGACAGAGTCTTGAATGCGGAATTTGGAATGCGGAATGCGGAAAGAAGAAAAGAGGACAGGGATTTGAATGCGGAATTGGGAATGCGGAATGCGGAAAGAAAAACAGACGACAAACGGTAGACTGAAAAAGTATTACCACGGAAAGACACGGAAACTCACGGATATGTAATGAATTAAAAAATTCTGATGTAAAAATTTAAATGTTCCGTGTAATTCCGTGAAAATTCGTGGTGAACTAATGCAGAGGTGGTGATATGGATTTTAAATTTAAAAATGTTCTTGTAACCGGGGCGGCGGGATTTATTGGATTTCAACTGAGTCGACGACTGTTAGATGATGGTATCCGTGTTACGGGGACTTGATAATTTAACTCCCTACTATGACGTGCGACTCAAAGAGGACCGGCTGAATAAAATCTTATCAGCGGATGCTTTCACTTTTACTAATTTGGATCTGGTCGACCGCAAGGCTCTGGAAAATCTTTTTGACAACAACGAGTTCGATGTTGTGGTCAATCTTGCGGCCCAGGCCGGCGTCAGGTATTCGCTTACAAACCCCCATGCTTATGTCGATTCGAACCTTGTCGGGTTTGTCAATATCCTCGAATGTTGCCGACACCATAAGGTTAAACACCTGGTGTTTGCTTCATCCAGTTCGGTATACGGTGCCAACACCAACATGCCGTTTTCAATTCATCACAATGTCGATCATCCCGTATCGTTATATGCGGCCACCAAGAAAGCCAACGAACTGATGGCGCACACTTACAGCCACCTGTACGGACTTTGTTGCACCGGATTGCGGTTTTTTACCGTTTACGGACCCTGGGGACGCCCTGATATGGCGCTTTTTCTGTTTACCAAAGCGATATTAGAAGACAAACCGATAACGGTTTTTAACCACGGCAAAATGCAGCGGGATTTTACCTATATTGACGATATTATCGAGGGGGTTGTCAGAGTTATGGCCCGGCTGCCGGAACCCAACCCCGCTTGGCGAGGGGATGCACCGGACCCCGGGTACTTCCTATGCGCCTTACAAAATTTATAATATCGGTAACAATAATCCGGTACAACTTCTTGAATTTATTGAGGAGATAGAAAATGCGCTGGGGCGCAAGGCAAATAAGGAGTTTGTCGAACTTCAACCCGGGGATGTCGTCGCTACCTATGCAGATGTAGACGACCTGGTCCAGGATGTGGGGTTTAAACCTGAAACACCCCTTGTCACCGGCATCCGGCGCTTTATTGAGTGGTACCAGGAGTATTACGCCGGCAGGTAAGGGTGGTAAAGACACTTAGCCTGTATTGGCGTGATAAAATTATTGTTTTAAAGAATTAAAGAAAAAAATATTTAATAATTTAAAGAATTATATCACATGCTGGGAGTTGAGCAGATAAGCGTGGTAATCTGTAAGGCAGGGCGAAGATTGAAAAACTCCCCGACCGTTCAATTAAGTAGAGAATTTCTTTTTATATTTTCTGCAAATATCCTCAATGGCCTCCTCGAGAAGTTTTCCCAAGGATTTGTCCATATCCACCGCCAGATGCTTT
>PVMK01128124.1_pt1 | contig 36908 bp, 41 predicted proteins | sample 1853481 | NCBI WGS metagenome assembly PVMK01 (sample SAMN08533507, study PRJNA380276) | Marine sediment metagenome, whole genome shotgun sequencing project. | reverse complement strand
ATAGAGGAGGTCCTGGCCTCCCATCCGGACGTTGCCGAGTGCGCGGTCATCGGCGCGGCGGATAAGCTCAAAGGCCAGCTGCCGCTCGGGTTCCTGGTTCTCGCGGCGGGGGTCGAGAGGCCGCATGGGGAGATCGTCGGCGAGGTGGTCGGCCTGGTGCGCGAAAAGATCGGCCCGGTGGCGGCCTTCAAGCAGGCTACAGTGGTCAAGCGACTGCCGAAGACCCGCTCGGGCAAGATCCTGCGCGCCACCATGCAAAAGATCGCCGACGGCGAGGACTACAAGGCGCCTGCGACACTCGACGATCCGGTCATCCTGGACGAGATCACCGACGCGCTGAAGGCCATCGGCTATCCGTCCGGCGGTTGAGTGTCCCGCTCACCAGCGAAAGCGCCGGCCGGTCTCATGGCGTTGCAGCGCGACTTGTTCGCCGCTTGATGCCCGCCGCTCGGCCCACTTGCGGCAAGCGGGAGCGCATGGCAGCTTGCCCGGCAGTTAATATCGTAAGCGGAGGGTCCGATCATGCGCCTCAAGGACAAGGTGACGATTATAACAGGCGCGGCCATGGGCATCGGGCGGGCCTGCGCCGAGCGCTTCGCTTCGGAAGGGGCCAAGATCGTATTGAGCGACGTCGATGTTGCAAAGGGCGAGGAGGTCGCCGAGGCCATACAAGCCGAAGGTGGAGACGCGCTCTTCATGGCGTGCGACGTTGGCGACAAGACCCAGGTCGACGCCTTGATCGAGTCCGCGGTGGCCGCCTTCGGCCGTCTCGACTGCGCCATAGCCAATGCCGGGATTGTCCACGCCTGTGATTTTCTGGATCTCGACGAAGAGGACTTCGACCGGGTTCTGCGGGTCAATCTGAAAGGCGTGTTTCTGACTGGTCAGGCCGCCGCCCGGCAGATGGTGGCCCAGGGAACCGCGGGGACGATCATCAACATGTCCTCGATCAACGCGGTCTTGGCAATCCCCAGCATCACGCCCTACATCGTGTCCAAGGGCGGCGTCAATCAGCTGACCAAGGTGATGGCGCTCGCCCTTGCCGATAAGGGAATCCGCGTCAATGCGATTGGGCCCGGGACGATCGGCACCGAAATGGCCCTGCAGGTCTTGAGCGACCCCGCCAAGATGCAGGCGGCAATGAGCCGCACCCCGATGGGCCGGGTCGGCGAGCCGGGCGAAATTGCCAGCGTGGCGGTCTTTCTCGCCTCCGAGGAGTCCAGCTATGTCACCGGGCAGACCATCTATGCCGACGGCGGGCGCTTGCCGCTCGCCTACACGGTGCCGGTCGCGGAGACGTGACGGTTTTGGAAGACGAGCCATGGTCAAGCCTATTGCAGCGGACGCCGGGAGATTGAGCGGTCGTCTCGCTTACGCCGTCATCCTGGCGGCGGCCCTGGCAGTCATCTGGCCACGCCCGTCGCCCGCTCAGGACATCCGCTTCTTCCGAATCGGCACTGGAGAGACCAGCGGGACGCTTTTCGCTGTCGGCAGTGCGATCGCCAGCGTGATCAGCAACCCGCCGGGCTCCCGGCTCTGCGACCGCGGGGGCAGTTGCGGTGTTCCCAATCTGATTGCGGTCGCGCAGTCGACCGAAGGGGCAATCGAGAATGTGGAAGCCATCGCCGCCGGCTTTATGGAATCGGCCCTGGTGCGGGCGGACGTGGCCTACTGGGCGTATTACGGAACAGGGCCCTTTGCCACCCAGGAGCCGTTGAGCAACCTGCGGGCTATCGCCAATCTCTATCCGGCGGTCGTACACATCGTAGCGCGCCAGGGGCAAGGGATCTTGAAAGTTTCGGATCTTGCCGGCAAACGCGTCTCCCTCGGGCCCAAGGCGTCCGGAACGCCGGTGAACGCTCAAGCCATCCTCGCGGCCTACGGCCTCCTGGTCGACGATATCGAGGCGAGCTATCTAGAATCGGGAGAGGCCGCCGATCGCCTTCAATCGGGCGAGATCGATGCATTTTTTGCGATCGGGGGCTTGCCGATCGAGGCTATTGAAGATCTGGCGCGGCGGGCTCAAGTGGCGCTGGTGCCGGTCGAAGGCGCACCGCGCGACGAGATCACCAGCTTCTCCCCATTCCTGGCCGAAGCAGAGATCGATTCCGGAAGCTATGCCAGACTCGCCTATACGCCTGCAGTGGCGGTCGGGACGCAATTCGTGGTTTCGGCCGCTGCCGACGAAGACCTGGTCTATGAAATCACCAAGGCGCTTTGGCATGAGCGCACACGTGCTCTGCTGGAATCCAGCCATCCGCAGGCCCGGCAGATCTCCCGCGAGCGCGCGCTCCAAAGGCTCGCTATCCCGCTCCATCCGGGTGCCCAGCGCTACTACCGGGAGCAAGGCATTCACCGCTAGTGGTCTCCCGACCCCGGCGATCGCCCCGGCGGCCTCGCTTTTGGCCGTTAATCGATGGGGCCTTCGTACTGAACCGGCTCGGGAATCGGTTCGCCCAACCGTTCGGCCCGCTTTCTCGCCCGGTCCACCGCCGCGTTCAGCTCGCCCTGGGCGCAGAGGCCCAGCAAGACCGGGTCGCGGGGGCGGATATTCGGGCTGTTCCAGTGGGTGCGCTCGTCCACCGCCTGGATGGTGGTTTTGGTCGTGCCGATCAGTTTGGCGATCTGCGACGCTTTCAGTTCCGGATGATGGCGGAGTAGCCAGGCAATGGCGTCGGGTTTGTCCTGCCGCTTCGCGACCGGCGTGTAGCGCGGGCCCTTGGTCCGTTTGGAGGGCTCCGGCAAGTCGAGCTTGAGCATCTTGAGGCGGGCGCTCGGGTCCTTTTCGCAGCGCTCGATCTCAACACGGGTCAGCTGGCTGTTGGCGATCGGGTCGATGCCCTGAATTCCGATGGCGACCTCGCCGTCGGCAATTCCCTGCACTTCGAGACGGTGCAGAACGCAGTAATCCGCGATCTGATCGAAGGTCAGCGATGTATTGTCCACTAGCCAGACGGCCGTCGCTTTGGGCATAAGCGGCGCTGCCATATCACCTCCGTATTTGCATCGGTCGCGACAACCGCCACAGCGATCCGCTTGCGCGGGGCAACCTGTCGGGGAACCGGATTCTAGAACCCTATATGCGGTCTTCGCGCCGCAAAATAAAGGAATTTACCGGCCCCATCAGGGAACCAACATGATCTTGCCGATGTGGGCGCTGGATTCCATGAGACGGTGCGCCTCGGCCGCTTCGGCGAGGGGGAAGGTTTGATGGATGACGGGCTTGATCCGGCCCTCGGCGATCAAGGGCCAGATCTTTTCTTCCAGGTTTCGGGCGATCGCCGCCTTGAAGGCCACCGGCCGGGGCCGCAGGGTGGAGCCGCCGATGGTCAGTCGCTTGACCAGGACCGGCAGGAAGTTCACCTCGGCCTTCGAACCCTGCAGGAAGGCTATGAAGCAGAGCCGCCCGTCCGGCGCCAGAACGGCAAGGTTCTTCGCAATATAGTCGCCGCCGACCATGTCCAGGATGACGTCCACACCGCCGCCACCGGTCGCGCCCTTGATCGCCTCGACGAAATCCTCCTCCCGGTAGTTGATCGCACGGTCCGCGCCCAGCTCTCGGCAGGCTTGGCATTTTTCCGGGCTGCCGGCGGTGGTGAAGACGTCTGCGCCCCAGGCTTTGGCCATCTGAATGGCGGTGGTGCCGATACCCGAACTGCCGCCATGAACCAGGAAGCGCTCGCCGCTCTTGAGGCTTCCGCGATCGAAAACGTTGGTCCAGACGGTGAAGAAGGTCTCCGGCAGGGACGCGGCCTGCACCAGGTCGAGCCCACTCGGAATTGGCAGGCATTGCGGCGCCGGCGCGACGCAGTATTCGGCATAACCTCCGCCCGCCACCAGGGCGGTCACCTGGTCTCCGACCTGCCAGCGCTCGACAGCGCCGCCCACCGCGACGATCTCGCCTGCGGCTTCGAGCCCCGGCGTCTCGGGGGCGCCCGGCGGGGGCGGGTAGAGGCCGGCCCGCTGCATGGTGTCCGGCCGGTTCACGCCGGCCGCCGCCACCTTGATCAAGACCTCCTCCGGGCCCGGCGACGGCACAGCCATCTCGCTGGGCACCAGGACCTCCGGGCCGCCGGGCTCGCGGATTTCTATGGCGGTCATGGTTTCGGGAATCTGCGCCGTCATCTCGTCCCCCTCGACCTTACTGCTGCGACCTCATGCGACATAGCCACGCTTGATGAGTCGCGCTTGAGCCCCCGTCTCTAGTATGATCATGAGGCGCTGACAAGATGGCCGATCCGGGAGGTTTGGAAAATGGACCTGGACGATTTGGAACCGCGGAAGCAAAAACCCAAGCCCAGGGACCTGGAGGCGATGGGGGTGGACGAGTTGGAAGCCTACCTGGCGGAACTCGAGCAGGAGGCGGATCGGGCCCGTGAGAAGATCGCCGCCAAGAAGGCTTATCTCAGCGGGGCGGAATCCCTCTTCAAGAGTTAGGCCGGGAGTCGGGATTGTGCGAGCCTCGCCGCTGGCTGGCGGTGGGCGCTCCGGCGCGCCGGCGAAATCGGGCCGATAGAAACAACAGCCAGCCGATCGGCCCCAGCAGCAAAACCATGACCAGCCAGCCGGTTCGCGGGCCGAGGGGACAGGTGCTGCCCGGCGGTGGCCGCCACGGGCCGGATTTCGCCGACAGCGCGACGTGAAACAGCGGCAGGAGGTAGCCGCAGATCAGGGCCGCCCACGCGAGAAGGGTCGAACTCATGTGGGCGAGTGTGGCTGATCCGCGCGGCCAATCAAGGCTTGGGCATCGAACTTTTCGCACGTACGTCGATTTACGTACGCCTAAAACCAGATCTCCATGCGTAATCCGCGCCGGTCGCGTGTCGGTTCCGGCGGTAAACAGCAACCGCGGCCGCTGAGGACGTGCTCCGCCGCCAGGGCGCAGGCGGCCGCGTCCAATAGGTCGTCGGCGCCCGCCAGCCGTCGCGGAACCGACGGCTCGTCCGAGCCAAAGTCGATCCCGTGGCGAGCCAAAATCGCCCGTCGGCGGCAGGCGCCTTCGGAGGTTTTCTTGGGCGGCAGCGCCTGCCAGCCGTTCAGATTATGGAAAACTAGCTCAGGATGGACCTCGCGCAGTCGTTCCTGGTCCCTCGGTTCGATGTGCCGATCGACCTCGTCGATCTTGGCAATCAGGTTCCAGCTTTGCTTGCTGAGACCGACGCCTTCGCGGCGCCGGCCTTCGAGGTGGGCGCTCTCCCAACTCCGACAAGCCAGCATGTAGCGTCTTGGCGGGGCGAATACACTCGACTTGCGCCCCCGCGGCAGAAGCGCTCGGGCGGCCAGGTCGCAGGCGCGTGGCCCGGTGTCTGTCAGGCCGATCGGCATGTCGACCGCGGCGAGCGCTAGTCCGGAGAGGTCCAAGGCCTGCCAGGTGGAGGCAAAGTCGACGGAAATCTGCCGGTTCGAGGTATCGAGGCGAACCATCATCCAGCCGCCACGGCAGCCGTCCAAACCCGCCACCACCGGCATGTCGCCTCCAAATTTGTCGGGAAAAAGCGTCGAATGTTAACCTTTTTTTAGGAATTTGCCGCCTATCGTGGCGTCGGACGGTTCCCGCCCATTCTTTAGGGCTTCCTAGAATCGTCCTGCGGATGTCTATCCGTTCCTTGTAACGCCTCCCTGTAAACTTGCCGCCGGCTTGTCCGGCGGTCTTCTTTTTCAGTATCCTTTACTGGATAGATTGGGCGTTATTTCAACAAAATTTAATAATTCCTGACTTGACCACACTCAGCCTTATTCATAGTCTTGCGCCACGGTAGGTTGACAGGGAGAGGCTTTAACGAGAGGGAGCATCACGGCTCGATCCGTTGAGGTGTGAAGCACTCCGGCAAAGCTGTGCGTCGTCAAGAAGCCGTGGGGGCCGCCTTCGGGCGGCCCCTAGTTTGTTTTGGTGTCGGGGCTTGATTAATACCAACCCGCGCTTTCGACCGTCACTCTTAGATGGCCGGTACGACCCAAATCCCAATGAAAGACGGCAATTCCGCCCTCGGAGACCCGGTGGGCAGAGCGACCAGGCGGTCAACACCTAGCCTCGACCGCCCGGTCGGATGGCAGGATTTGGGTTAGGCTGCCGCGCCCTCGATCACTTTCGGCCTGGAAGCCCGGGTGCCGCCGATCTTGATGCTGCGCGGCTTCATGGCTTCGGGCACTTCACGCACCAAATCGAGCGAGAGAATACCGTTCTCGAGGCGGGCGCCAGTGACCTTGATGTGGTCCGCCAGCTCGAAGCGGCGCTCGAAGCTCCGCGTCGCGATGCCGCGATAGAGGTACTTCACCGTGCCCTGCTCGGCGTCCGCCTTCTTGCCCTTGATCGTCAGGCCGTTCTCTTTGACGGTCACGTCGAGGTCGTCTTCGCTAAATCCGGCTGCCGCCATCGTGATGCGATAGTCGTCGTCGCCAATCTTCTCGATATTGTAGGGCGGATAGCCGTCGCCTTGGTCGAGGCGGGTCTGCGCGTCCAGCAGATTCATCATGCGGTCGAAGCCGACGGTGGCGCGCAAGAGAGGGGTAAGATCAACACTTCGCATAGCCATATCCTCCTGTTGAGCAACATGGTTGAGTTCCGGGGTTCACCACCATTGGTCGAACCCACTATGCCTTCCCGCAACCGAACCCTGCTATGAGGCGTCCGTCGCGGCACCTTAAATATGGGAGCTATCCGATGCACTTCAAGACCTTGTAATGAATGAGATTAAAAGACGATTGCTCAATAATTAGGCAATCGATCAATCCAACATTTATGGAAGTTGGTCCAGGCGTGGGAGAGGACGCCGTAGGTCGCCTGGTCGCTTGTCAGGAGGGCCCTTGCCTGCAGGGCCTCTGCAGCCGAGCTACTCCTCCAGCCCGAGGCCCTTGAAACGCCTTTTGAATTTGGCCAGCTGACCACCGGTATCGACCAGGCGGTGGACGCCGGTCCAGGCGGGATGGGTCTTGGGGTCGATATCCAGGCGCAGAGTATCGCCTTCGCTGCCGTAGGTGGAGCGCGTTTTGAATTCGCTGCCGTCGGTCAGCATCACGGTGATCTCGTGGTAGTCGGGATGGATGTCTTTTTTCATGCTCAGTATCCTTCGGGCGGCGCGCTGTATAGCCCACCGCACGGCACCTGGCAAGATCCTATCGACCGGCGGGTGTTGGTCGAGGCTTAGTTGTTCACCGCGCGACTTTGAGATAGGGATAGGCTCGTTGTGACGGCCGTGTTCTCCCGGGAGGTAAGGATTTAGCATGACATCAGGACCCCGTTTGTCGGAAGCGGATCTCAAAGGGTAATGCGCGAGCCATCCTCTGCCGAAGCCAAGTTGAGCGAGGAGCGTGCGGCCAGCCGAAACCTCCGGGAACTTGAATTTCTCTGGCGCTTTGTGCGCCCCTATCCCGTGCAGGCATTGGGCGCGCTGTTTGCGCTGTCGATCGCCGCGCTAACGGTCTTGGGCTTCGGGTTCGGGCTGCGGAAACTGGTCGACGAAGGTTTTGCGGCGGGCAATGCGGCCCTGTTCGATCAGGCGATCCTGGTGCTCCTCGCCGCGGTCCTGATCCTGGCCGCGGCGAGCTACAGCCGCTTCTACTTGGTTTCTTGGATTGGCGAGCGGGTCGTGGCGGATCTGCGCCGGGCGGTCTTCAATCATGTCATCGAACTCTCGCCGGCCTATTACGAAGTGACGCGAACCGGCGAGATCCTGTCGCGCCTGACCGTGGACACCACCCTGTTGCAGGTCGTCGTCGGAACCTCTGTCCCAATTGCGTTACGCAACCTGCTGATGCTTATCGGCGGCACCGTCCTCCTGTTCGTCACCAGCGCCAAGTTAACGGGGCTGGTTTTCCTCGTGACGCCTTTGGTCTTGCTGCCGGTCGTTTGGTATGGCCGGCGGGTCAAGCGGCTCAGCCGGGCCAGTCAGGACCGGGTGGCGGATGTGGGCAGCTATGTCGACGAAACGCTGACCAGCATTCGCACCGTCCAGGCCTTCGGACATGAGAATATCGACCGGGAGCGCTTTGCCGGCCACGCCGAACGGGCATTTGCCACCGCGGTCGAGCGCGTGCGGGCGCGGGCGATGCTAACCGCTCTGGTCATCGCCCTGGTTTTCAGCGCTGTCTCTTCGGTCTTGTGGGTCGGCGGCCATGATCTTTTTGCCGGAGATATCACCGGCGGCGAGCTTTCCGCATTTGTCTTCTACGCGGTGGTGGTTGCGGGTTCGGCCGGCGCGCTCAGCGAAGTGGCCGGCGATCTGCAACGTGCCGCTGGAGCTTCGGAACGGTTGTTCGAACTTCTGGAGACACCGCCGGAAATCGTCGCACCGCCGCAGCCGGTCATGCTGCCGGAGCCGCCGCGTGGCGCCGTATCGTTCGATCGGGTCGTGTTCCACTATCCCTCGAGAACGAATCTTGCGGCCCTCGACGATGTCGATCTCGTGGTCGAGCCGGGCGAGCATCTGGCGATCGTCGGCCCGTCGGGCGCGGGCAAGACGACACTCTTTCAGCTGCTTTTGCGCTTCTACGACCCGCAGGACGGCGCAATTGCGCTCGACGGTGTCGATTTGCGCCTGGTGGAGCCGGCGGCCCTGCGCGCGCGGATCGGATTGGTCCCGCAGGAGCCGGTCATCTTCTCGGCCGATGCTTGGGAAAACATTCGCTACGGACGGCCCGAGGCCAGCGATGAGGACGTCATCATGGCGGCTCAGGCCGCGGGCGCGCATGATTTTCTGCAAGCCTTACCGGACGGCCTCGGTACGTTTTTGGGAGAGCGCGGCGTCCGGCTGTCCGGAGGCCAGCGCCAGCGGATCGCCATCGCGCGCGCCATCCTGCGCGATCCCGCGGTCCTGCTGCTGGATGAAGCCACGAGCGCGCTGGATGCGGAGAGCGAACGTCTGGTTCAACAGGCACTGGCCCGGCTCATGCGGGAGCGAACCACGCTGGTGATTGCGCACCGCCTGGCCACCGTGCGCAAGGCCGACCGCATCGTGGTGCTCGACCATGGCCGCGTTATCGCTGTCGGCAGACACGACGAGCTGGTGCGGGCCGGCGGGCTCTATGCGCGTCTCGCTGAACTGCAATTGGTCGGGGATGAGGCTGTCGAGGAGCGAGCGGCCGCCATTGCCGACGCCGCACGGCTATAAGGCGCCGGCTCAGCGCTGGGTGAGTTTCAGCTCGATCCGACGGTTCCGGCGGTAGGCGATTTCGTCGTCGTCGGTATCGATCGGCTGGAACTCACCAAATCCGGTAGCTGCAACACGGTTAGGCGGAAGTCCCCGGCCGATCAGAAATTTCACCACGGATATCGCCCGTGCAGATGACAGCTCCCAGTTGGAGGGGAACTGCGTGGTGCGAATGGGCCGGTTGTCGGTATGGCCGTCCACTCGCAGAACCCAATCGAGTTCGGTGGGGATATTGGGCGATATTTCCAATAGTGTGCGGGCAAGCCGCGCCATCTGGATCTGGCCTTCGGCGCCCAATTCGGCCGAACCGGTTTCGAACAGCACCTCGGATTGGAACACGAAGCGGTCACCGACGATTTGTATATCAGGATGCTCACCGAGGACTTGACGCAGGCGTCCGAAGAACTCGGAACGGTATCTGGCCAGTTCCTGCACCTTGCTGGCGAGCGCGATGTTCAGCCGCCGGCCAAGATCGGCGATCTGGACCTGTTGCTCCTGGTTTTGCGAATCGGTGGCGTCGAGGATGTCGTTCAGCCTTCCTAGCTGCTCGCGCAATGAGGCGATCTGCCGGTTCAAGAGATCGACCTTCCGTTGGGCCTCCTCGGAAAGCTTGGTCTTGGCGGCCGCTTGTTCGTGGGCTGACACCGCGCTCTCTTCGGCCCGAGAGAGGCGTAGACTAAGCTGGCTCAGTCTCTCGTCCCGTTCGGCGGCGAGCTCTCCCACTGCCAATAGCTTCGCCTTCTGATCGTCGGACAGTTTGCGCTGTTCATCCAGGGTTTGCTCGGCGGCCAGCAGTTTTGCGGTGACCTCGTCGCGCAGGCTCTCGAGGATGGCAATCTCCAAGATCAGGGTCTCGACCTTTTCCCTGTCCGCATCGATGGCCCTGTAGGCTTCCGCCAGCTCGGCGGCGAGGCGCGCCGCTTCGGCCTCCTTCTCCTCGGACGCCTCGATGCGCCCGGCGAGGGCGGCAAGCTGGGCGGCCAGGCTCGCCCGTTCATCGTCCAGCTCCGACACCCGGCCGCTCAGGTCATCGCGTTCGGTCATCAAGCCCGCGATCTGCGACAAGAGGGATTTGCGCTCGTCCGATAGGGTGGCGAGCTGGGTGGTGAGCGCGTCGCGGGCCTCGATCGATGTCTGCATTTCGGCCGAAAGCTGGGCGACGTTGATGCGCAGCTCGGCGTTATCCGCGCGTTCGAGAGACAGGAGATTGGCCAGCGACGAAACCTCCTCGCGCAGCTGCTGGAGGGCCAGATCGCGGCCTGACAAGGCGACGGTCAGGAAATACTGGGCGATCATGAAGACCATGAGCACGAAGATGACCACCAACAACAGAGTGGCCAGCGCGTCGACAAAGCCGGGCCAAATGTTGATGGATCGTCGGCCTCCGGTACGTCCGAGCGCATACATGGGAGCGTCCTACTCGCCTTCCTCGGCGATCGCCGCGATCGTGCGCGCCAGCAGGCGGATTTCCTTGCGGATCTCCTGGACCGTATGGTCGCGGCCCTTAGCGAGCTCTTGGGCGATCTGGCCGGCCCGCAGGTCGAGATTTCGCAGATGGGCGCGCGAGGCTTCGTCGAGGCCGCTTGTTTTCGGCGTCGCTTCGCTCAGGCGGACCAGCAAGGGCTGCATCTGGGACTGCGCCTCGGCAAGGCGGATCAAAACCTCCTGCTCGGTGCGCATCTGGTCGCTGAAGGTGCCGAGGCGCTCGGATAACGTGCCCAAATTTTGCGTGACCGAATTGCGATCCTCTTCGGAGCGTACGAAGGCGCGCTGCATGGCATCCAGGCTGTCGGCGGTTTGTTCCAAAAGGGCCTGGATGTAAGCCGGGACCGACTGGTCCCCTTCGCCCAATGGCCCGGCCGAAGACAGGCGGGTTACCGAGGACAGCCATTCTTCCAGATCGTTGACGAAGCGGTTGTGTGCCTGGCTCGCCTGCAGCTCCAGAAATCCGAGCACCAGGGAGCCGGCGAGGCCGAACAACGAGGAGCTGAATGCCGTGCCCATGCCGGACAGGGGGGTCTCCAGGCCAGTTTTCAGATCCTGGAACAAGATCGCCGGGTCGACATTATTGCTGCTCAGGCCGGAGATGGTGTCGCCGACCGCGTTGACGGTCTCCAGTAATCCCCAAAAGGTGCCAAGCAGGCCGAGGAAGATCAGAAGACCGATCAAGTAGCGCGAGATATCGTGAGATTCCTCGATGCGGCTCCCGATACTGTCCAACAGCGCGCGCATCGAAGTGGTCGAAAGAGTCAATCGCCCCTTTCGCTCGCTCAGCATGTTGGCCATGGGTGCGAGCAGGCGCGGCGGCTTCTCGGTCGCGAGGGATTCCGGGAAGATCAGGCGTTCTCTGGTTTCCGCTTTGAGCCGTTCCAGCCAACCGATCTCCGGTTTGAGGGAGACGACCTGCCGAAATATGTAAATGATGCCAAGCAGCAAGACGCCCAGGATCATACCGTTCAGGGCCATGTTGGCGAGAAACGCATCCTTCAAGCGAGGGGAAAGAACGGCGACCGCTAAGCCGACGATGACCAAGAACAGGACCATACGTATGAGATAACGCTGCGGGCGGTACATAAATCCTCGCGTCGCTAATCGGCAGGCCAAGGTTTCCTGCGGACTGTGGCATCAAGAAGGCGGCGACTCGGCGCCACGAGCCTCGCGTGGCGATGCCTAGGGGCGAAGCGGCAAGATGTCAACTCGATCGGCTGGTCCGTCCGCGACCTCGCTTCCCATGGGGCGCAGAGAGATTCGATCGACAGGCACGCCTCTGTCGACCAGAAATGTGCGAATCACAAGGGCGCGAGAGAGCGACAGCCGCCGCGCGTGGCTGCTTCCTGGATCGCTGTCGCCGGCGTGGGCATTGAGCACCACCCGTTGTGCTTGGTTTTGGTTCAGGTACCCGGCCAGTCCGATGAGCTCAGATTCGGCGGCTGCGTCTATGCTTATGCCATCCGCTGGGAACAACACGCGCAGGTTTTGCAGCTCACCGGCCTCATCGATTGCCGCCGCGACACCATCTAAAGCATTGGTGGCGGGAGCGAGCGCCTCATCCGGGTCATCTTGGCGAGATCCAGCCGGGGCGATCGGCAGCTCGATTGGCGTCTCGTCATCGGATGACTGCTCGGGCGGCTCGGGGACGGGTGCGGGTTCCGGCGTGCCAATCGCCGCCGCTTCGCTCGCAGCCTTCTTGGCTGCCAGCTCTTCATCCAGCGGCGAAATCTGTTCTGTGATGGCCGCCTGGCCGGCGGGCTGGTCCGCCGAATGGCTGGTCTCGTCTGCCATCGCGGTCGGCAAGACGAGCAGGCCTGCGGTCAGGGCGAGCGCCCCGAGCAGGGAGCCGGGGGAGGTGCGCAAGCAGAAACTGGCCTGTCTCGCGTTTGTGCCCGCAGGATCGGGGACCGGCTGCTGCGAATTGTGCTGCGGCAATGGCTCTAGCCCTCGCGCTTGATCGTCTGGTCAAGACTAAGACGAGGCTGTCGCGCGAACAACCGGTTTGGAGCTGCAAGCCTTACGCGGCCGCGCCGCTAGTGGATAAAATCCAACATATGATACCCGTACGACGGCTTCCCGAGGTCACCCGGCCCACTATGATCTGGCGCGCGATACGCCGTGATGCCGTCCGCATCACAAAGTGTCGCGCAACGTGGCGGCGGGCTCGGGAAGCCGCCCTTCGGGTCCCCGCATCCCGGTCTCTCCGGGCGTCGAAGACCCTCGACGATGCCCAGTGGCGCCATGGGGCATCGCCAGCGGGCCTTCACCTTCCGAGAAACCGGGATACGGGGATCGTATGGGTACCAGATGTTGGATTCTATCCACTAGGGCGCGAGGCCGAGAATAGCGAGACCAGCTTGCCATGAACCCGATCGTTCGCCACGAGAAAACTGCGGCCGTCCAGACGCACCGGTCCGCCGTCGATCGCGGTGGCATAGCCGCCCGCCTCGCGGACCAGCAGAAGGCCGGCCGCGACATCCCAGGGACTGAGATCCCGCTCCCAGAAGCCGTCATAGCGCCCGGCCGCGACATATGCCAGATCAAGAGACGCCGTGCCCCAGCGGCGTACGCCGGCGGTATGGCGCATGGCCTGGTCGAGCTCCTGAGCGAACTGCTCCTCTCCGCCGCGACCCTTGAAAGGGATGCCGGTCGCCAGCAGAACCTCGTCGAGCCGTTCGCGGCCCGAGACCCGCATACGCCGGTCGTTCAGGTAGGCGCCGCCGCCTTTCTCGGCGTAGAAGAGATCCTCCTTGATCGGATCGTAGACGACGCCGGCGATCACCTGATCGCCTTCGGTCAAACCGATCGATATGGCAAAGTGGGGAAGGCCATGCAGGAAGTTCGTCGTGCCGTCCAAGGGATCGACGATCCAGCATCGGTTGCTCTCGGGACTACCGGCCTTTGCGCCGGATTCTTCCATGAGGAACGCGTAGTCCGGCCGCGCCTTGTGCAGCTCGTCTCGCAGTTTCTTTTCGGCCTGTATGTCGGCGGCGGAGACGAAATCGGCCGGGCCCTTACGCGACACCTGAAGGTTTTCCACCTCGCCGAAATCACGCTTGAGGCCGCGCGCGGCCCGGTCGGCGGCGCGAATCATCACGTTCAGTAGGGGCGATCTCCTGACCGTGCTTCGATACGCCATCGCCTTGCCGTTCGCTCAGCTCTTGGCGCGTTCGAGGTAGCTGCTGTCGGCCGTGGCCACGACGATGCGCGTGCCCGCCTCGATGTGCGGCGGCACCATGACCTTGACGCCGTTCTCCAGTATGGCCGGCTTATAGGACGAGGAGGCGGTCTGCCCTTTGACCACGGCGTCGGCCTCCACCACTTCCATTGCCACGCTCTCCGGCAGTTCAACCCCGAGCGGCTCGCCCTCGTAGGATTCGATCGTCACCGTCATGCCGTCCTGCAGGAAGACCACGGGGTCGCCTACCAGGTCTTCGCTCAGCGACAGTTGTTCATATGTCTCCGTGTCCATGAACGCCAGCATGCCGCCGCCTTCGGCGTAGAGATACTGATACGCCCGCTGGTCCAGGCGCACCCGATCGACCTCCTCGCTGGCGCGGAAGCGCTGGTTCAGTTTGGTGCCGTCGCGAATATCCTTGAGCTCGACCTGCATGAAGGCGCCGCCCTTGCCGGGTTTGACATGCTGGATCCTGACCGCGCGCCACAGGCGGTTCTTGTACTCGATGATATTGCCGGGACGAATGGCATTGCCGTTGATCTTCATGGCCTGGCATCCGGGTCATCTAGTGTGGAAAGGGCGGCGGGGTTATAGCCCCGGGCGGCCTGTGGCACAACGGGCAAGACGGGGTGGGCAAGACGGGGTGGGCAAGACGGGGTGGGCAAGACGGGGTGGGCAAGACGCCGACGAGGCTGGGCGAGCTAGCCGCCGTCGGCGTAGTGCGCCGCTTCCCGGTCGTAGGACTCGAATCCGACCACTCGACGCAGCTCGACGAAGTCCATCAATCCTTCCGGCGGCCGACCCGATTTGAGGGCCTCCAAGCTTTCGGTCATGGCGCGCAATGCCGAGCTCAGCAGCGTCAGCGGAAAGGCCGCGATGGCAAATCCGGTCGCCTCGAGTTGCTCCGGCGGCAGGAGCGGCGTAGTCCCGCCCTCCAACAGATTGATCATCTTTGGCCCGTCCATCGCCCCGCAGAAGGCGGCCATTTCGGATTCGTCCGCGAGCGCCTCGATGAAATGGATATCGGCGCCGGCCGCCGCGAAGGCCTCGGCGCGGGCGAGTGCTTCCTCGAAGCCGTGCGTTGCCCGGGCGTCGGTGCGGGCCAGTATCAGGATATCTCGGCCTTCGTCCCGCAGGGCTTGCTTGGCGTCGACGGCGGCACGGATACGGGTGAGCGCCTCCGCGCGGCTCACCACCTCTTTGCCCGCGATGTGGCCGCATCGCTTGGGCGCATGCTGGTCTTCGATCATGACTGCCGCGAAGCCGGCCATGGCATAGCCGCGCACCGTACGCTTCACGTTGAGGGCATTGCCGTAGCCGGTGTCCCCGTCGCCAATGACCGGAATCTTCACGGCCCCGCAGATCGTGCGTCCCTGATCGAGCATTTCTCCGTATGAGATCAGGCCGGTGTCGGGCAAGGCGAGGCGCGAGGCCGCGACCGCGAAACCGCTCATGAAAGTGAGGGGAAAACCGGCCGCTTCGATCAGCTTGGCCGACAGGGCGTCGTAGCAACAGGGCATCACGATCAATCGGCCCTCGCCGAGCAGGGCCCGTAGGCGCGATGCGGCGCTGGAAGGGTCGGTCAAGGCGGTCATATCATATGTCCTTGGCTTGGCTGGCGTTGGATTCGGACTCGCCGTCGCGGAGCATCCCGAGCACCTCGCGTATGGCCGCGTCAGGGCCGGCAGGGTGGGACCAGATGCACGAGCCTACGGCCACGAAATCGGCGCCGGCCGCGGCCATCTCTCCCGCCGTTTGGAGATCGTCACCGACGATGGCGACGCAGGGCGCGGTCATGATCGCCTGCCACCACGTCAGAATCTCCGGATCGGCCGCCTTTTCCCACCAACGCTCGGCCGCGCCGCCTCCGAGGGCGACGTAGTCGGCGCCGGCTTCGGCCGCGGCCATCGCCGCGTGGCGCGACGCGCCACAATAGGTGCCGACGATGACGTCCGCGCCGACGACTTCGCGCGCATTCTTGACGGTCATACTGTCCTTGGACAGGTGGACGCCGTCGCATCCGGTCTCGCTGACCAGCTCGGCTTGGTCTTCGACCAGGAAGGCCACCTCCCGCTCGTGCGCGATGGGCCGGAGAGCTTCAATTCCGGCGCGCAGGGCATCGTTACCGACGTCTGCCGACCGCAAGAGCACACAGGCGACCGCTCCGGCATCGAGCGCCAGCCTCAGAGTGTTGGGATCGAGCCCGGCTTCGGCCATGAGAAAGATCTGGCTGCGCAAGGGCTGGTCTTTGGCCATCACCTTATCCTTCGCCGCGGGTGGCGCGTCTTGTCCCGCCGATCCAGGACCGGCAGGCCGCCCGGGGATCGGCTTCGCCCCGCAGATCGTGAGCTTTAAGTCGGCCTGTCTCGATCCGTGCGCCGCACTGCTCGGCGATGGCGGCGAGTTTAGCCGCGGTTGCCTTGGAACCGGAATAGCGAATTGCCTGCGCACCCTGCCGCAGGGCCGCCAAGACATGGCCGGGCTTGTCCGCGCAATCGAGAACCGCGTCCCACCGGGCATCTGGGTGGTCGGCCGCGGCAAGGGAGGCTACCTTCAGGAACCAGGCGGCGCCGGCGATGCCCGCGGCGCCAGGCGCGGAGACCAGAGTGACCGGGTGATCGAACTCCGCGGCGGCGGCGAGGGCCGCGCGCGCGTGATCCAAGTCGTGGATGATGACGGCGGTTGCCGCTGGTGCCTGCCTGCCCATGGGCCGATCCTAAACCAGAACGGGGCCACGTGGCCCCCGTTCGCGTTCTGTGAGCAATCAGCCGCAATCGGCCGCAGTCGGCCGCGGACGTCAGATCAGCTTGCCCAGCAGGGCGGCGACGTCGCTCATGCGGTTCGAAAAGCCCCACTCGTTGTCGTACCACGATAGGACGCGCACGAAACGCCCCTCGATGACCTGGGTTTCTCTCAGGTCGAAAATGGAGGAGGCCGGATTGTGGTTGTAGTCGATGGAGACGAGGGGCTGGTCGTTGGTCGCGAGAATGCCCTTCAGCGGCCCCTTGGCGGCCTTGATGATCGCATTGTTGATTTCGTCCACGCTCGTCGCGCGCTTGGGCGTGAAGGTCAGGTCGACCAGGCTGACGTTGGGGGTCGGCACGCGGATCGAAGTGCCGTCGATCTTGCCGGCCAGTTCCGGTAGCACGAGCCCAACCGCACGTGCGGCGCCCGTCGACGTCGGAATCATGGAAACCGAAGCGGCGCGGGCCCGCGGCAGGTCCTTATGCAGCGTATCGACCGTCTGCTGGTCTCCGGTGAAGGAGTGGACCGTGGTCATGAAACCGCGCCGGATCCCGACCGCCTTGTTCAGGACGGCGGCCACGGGCACCAGGCAATTGGTGGTGCAGGAAGCGTTCGAGATCACCTTGTGCGACTTGCGCAGCTTGTTGCTGTTGACGCCGTGGCAGACTGTGATGTCGGCATTGCTGCAGGGCGCGGAGACCAGCACCTTTTTCGCGCCGCCGACGAGATGGGCCGAGGCCGCCTCCTTGCTGGCGAAGAGGCCGGTGCATTCCATCACGATATCGACGCCGAGGTCGCTCCAGGGCAGCTTCGCCGGGTCCCGTTCCGACAGGACGGCAACCTTGCGGCCATCCACCTTGAGGGCGCTCCTCATCGCCTGCACCTTGCCGGGGTAAGTGCCGTGAACCGAATCGTAGGTCAGCAGGTAAGCGTTGGCCTGGGGCGAGCCCAAGTCGTTGATCGCGACGAATTCGATATCCTTGCGCTTGGATTCCATGGCCGCCCGGAACACCAAGCGTCCGATCCGCCCAAAGCCGTTGATTGCCACTCGCGCGGCCATATTGGTCTCCTTCAAAGTGATCTATTCGACAGTGCGCTCTGGTATCGTCGGGTATCGCCGGTGCAGGCTCAAGCGTAAGTGCCGAGAGTGGCCGCCCCGTTGGCCTTGGCCCGCTCCAGGAAGGCGGATTGCGCGGTGGCGAGGTTCTCTGTGATTCCCGCCCAGGCCTTCAGCGGTGCCGCCTGCAAGGCGCGACCATAGGAAAAGCTGAGCTGCCACGGCAGTGTCTCGCCGAGCTTGTTCATCGCGTTGAGGTGCAAGGTCGCCACCTCGTCCGACTGCCCGCCGGACAGGAAAACGATGCCCGGTACTGCCGCCGGGACCGTGCGTTTCAGTGTCTGCACGCTGCGCCGCGCGACCTCCTCGACCCCTGCTTGTTCCGGACAGTCCGCGCCGGAGAGCACCATGTTCGGCTTCAGAAGCATGCCCTCGAGTTCGATCTCTTGGACCGTCAGTTCGGCGAACACCGTGCGCAGCACCTCTTCGGAGACCACTTGGCAATCGTCGATGCTGTGGTCGCCGTCCATCAGCACTTCGGGCTCCACGATCGGCACCAGGCCGGCCTCCTGGGCGATTCCCGCATAGCGCGCCAGGGCATGGGCGTTGGCGGTGAGGCAGGCGGCGCTCGGGCCGTCCTCGCCGATCGTATAGACGGCGCGCCATTTGGTGAAGCGGGCGCCCAGACCGGCGTATTCGGCGCAACGATCGCGCAGACCGTCCAAGCCTTCGGTCACCATCTCGTCGGGAAACCCGGCCAGGGGCTTGGCGCCCTTGTCCACCTTGATGCCCGGGATGATTCCGCCGGAGGTGAGGATTTCGACCAAGGGCGTGCCATCGGCAGCGCTCTGCCGGAGGGTCTCGTCGAATAGGATCACGCCGCTGATGTAGCGCTCGGCGTCCGGGCTGGTGAACAGCATGGTCCGATAATCGCGGCGGTTATCCTCGGTCGATTCGACGCCGATGCTGTCGAAGCGCTTCTTGATGGTGGGAGAGCTTTCGTCGGCCGCCAAGATGCCCTTGCCGTCGACGACCAAGGCTTTGGCGATGTCCGAAAGATTCTGGCTCTGGCTCATGATAATTCAATACCTTTCTCGGCGATCGCGGCGGCGGCCTGGAAAATGGATCTGCGAGCGGTCACAGTTTCGATTTCACGGTTTCCACCACGGCCTCCGGTGTAATTCCGAAACGGGCGTAAAGGTCCTGATGAGGCGCCGATTCGCCGAAGCTGGTCATGCCGACGAAACCGCCATCCGGCCCGGTCCATCTCTCCCAACCCATGGGTGATGCCGCTTCGATCGCAACGCGCAAGCTGCCCGGTCCCAAGACCTCGTCGCGGTAATGATCGCTCTGATGGGTAAATAATTCCCAACACGGCATGGAAATAACGGCTGTGGCGATGCCGTCCGCTTGCAGGCGCGTTTGCGCCTCCAGCGCGATGGCGACTTCGGAGCCGGATGCGATAAGGGTCGCCTCACGCTTGCGCTCGGCCGGCGATAGGATATAGGCCCCGCGCCGCGACAGGTTTTCGGCGCTCGGCTCCAGCCGGACGGTCGGCAGCTTCTGCCGCGTCAACGCCAAGACCGTCGGCCCGGCGCCGTTCTCCAGCGCGATTTGCCAGCATTCGGCCGTCTCGATGGTATCGGCTGGGCGGGCGACCAAGATGTTCGGCATGGCACGGAGCGCGGCGAGATGCTCGACCGGCTGGTGTGTCGGCCCGTCCTCGCCCAGGCCGATGGAATCGTGGGTCATGACATAGACCACGCGCAATCCCATGAGGGCCGCCAAGCGGATCGATGGCCGACAGTAGTCGGTAAAGACCAGGAAGGTTCCGCCGTAGGGAATGAGCCCGCCGTGCAGCGACATTCCGTTCATGGCCGCCGCCATGGCGTGCTCGCGAACGCCGTAATGGATGTAGCCGCCGGAATAGTCGCCGGCGGTGATTACGTCCTGGCCGGTTGCTTTCGTGTTGTTCGAGCCGGTCAGATCGGCTGACCCGCCTGCCAGTTCCGGGATCACCGGCCTGAGGGCGTCCAGAACCTTTTGCGAGGCCACGCGGGTCGCCAACTCCGGTTGTTCGGCTGAGATCGAGCCTTTGAGATCCGTCAGTGCCCGATCCCAGTCTTCCGGCAAGGCACCGGACAGGCGACGCTCGAGCTCCCCGCGGTCCGCATCGGACAAGCGGGCGACCCGAGCGTCCCAATCTGCGGAAAGCGCGGCGCCTTTGGCGCCTTGGGCCCGCCAGGTGGACAGAATTTTTTCCGGCACCTCGAAGGCCGGCTGGGCCCAGCCGAGCTTTTCACGTGCGCCCGCGATCTCTTCCGCCCCGAGCGGCGCGCCGTGGGTCTTTGCGCTTCCCGCCTTGGTGGGGGCGCCGAAGCCAATCACCGTGCGGCAAGCGATCAGCGAGGGCCGCGGATCGGCCTGGGCCACGCCGATGGCGGCCGCAACCGCGTCGGGGTCGTGCCCGTCGACCCCCTGGACATGCCAGCCATAGGCGGCGAAACGCGCGGCTTGATCGTCGGAGACGGCGAGCGAGGTCGGGCCATCGATGGAGATGCCGTTGTCGTCGAACAGCACGATCAGGCGGCCCAGCTTGAGATGCCCGGCGAGCGAGGCGGCTTCGTGGCTGATGCCCTCCATGAGACAGCCGTCGCTGGCAATCGCATAGGTCCGGTGATCCACCACGGAATCGCCAAATCGGGCATTCATCATGCGCTCCGCCAGCGCCAGACCGACCGCATTGCCCAGGCCTTGTCCCAGGGGGCCGGTGGTCGTCTCTATGCCGCTGGCCGGATCGTATTCCGGATGACCCGCCGTCTTGCTGCCCAGTTGCCGGAAGTTTCGTATCTCATCCAGCGTTATATTCGGATAGCCCGTGAGATAGAGCAGGGCGTAAAGCAGCATGGACCCGTGACCGGCAGACAGAATGAAGCGGTCGCGATCCGGCCAGTCGGGGCGGGCGGGGTCGAATTTGAGAAAGCGCCGGAATAGCACCGTCGCCACATCGGCCATGCCCATGGGCATGCCCGGATGCCCGGATTTGGCTTTTTCCACCGCGTCCGCGGCGAGGAATCGGATGGCGTTGGCCATGCCATTGTGGCCGATCTCGCCGTGTTCTGTCGGTTGTGGGATGACGGACTGAGCAGCTTCCATTGGATGGACCATCGAACGCGGGCAGAAAGCCCCGTTCGCCCTCAAATGCCTCTCGGAAACCGCCGCAAGATGCAACTAGGCGTCCGGAGAATCAACCTCGATATGGCGCTTTCCAGGCGCCGGGCCTGTGGACAAATGCATATCCGCAGAAAGGTTACCTCATAAGTCCGGCGGTTGACCCGCAATCAAGCGCGCGCCTATGCTCAAGGACGTGCGGCCGGGAAGCCGGAACCGCGCGAGGGGGAATTAGAGCACGGGCGACGAAAACATGGCGACTCTACGAGAGGCCGTATCGCAGCTGGACACGGCCATCCAACACCTTGAGCAGGCGCTCGACGCGAGCGTGGATTCGGACGATCCGGGGGCGGCACAATTGCGCTCGTCGCTGGATGAGGCAAATAGCCGCAGCGAAGAGCTGACTGCCGTGGCCGAGCAGGTGGCCTTGCGCCTCGACCGCGCGGTGGCGCGGGTCACGGCGATCTTGGAGTCCTAGGCCCATGCCCGAACTGACGGTGGAGATCAACGGCCGCGAGTACCAGGTGGCCTGCGATGATGGGCAAGAAGAGCATCTCACGAAACTCGCTCGCTACGTCGACAAGAAGATGGTCGAATTGGTGGGAGCGGTCGGCCAGATTGGCGATGCCCGCTTGCTGGTTATGACCGGCTTGTTGATCGCCGACGAGCTTTCGGACGCTTACCGACAGCTCGAATCCTTCGACGCCGAGGTCGGAGACGATGGAAAATCGTCGCGCGCCGCCATGACATCGGCCTTGGAAGTCTGCGCCCAGCGAATAGAGGTCATTGCAGCGCGCTTCGAACGTGCCTAGATAGAGCTGGGCGGAGCTGCCTGGTGCGTCAGGCCATCGATCCCTGGGGCCAATATCTACCTCTAGGGAGCTGTCCCTGTCGGGGCCGTGGCCTCGTTATATGGCGCCCACCTGCAAGTGCAGGCCGCAGAGGAATCAACGGCCGACGGCCAAGGTGGCCCCGCCCAACCCCTGTTTTTTCCGCCGCTTGCCGGCGGTGGCTCATCATGACAACCACCTTGGACGAACAAAAACGCCGGCTGCGTGCCGTGGCCAAGACGCGGCGGGCGGCGACGGCAAAGGCGGGTGAGAGTGCGGCGGGCGAGGGTGCGGCGGGCGAGGGTGCGGCGGAGGCGGTCTCCCGCAACCTGAGGGCCGCGGTGCCGTTGCCTGCGAATGCGGTCGTCTCAGCCTATTGGCCGATGGGAAGCGAGCTCGATCCCCGGCCTCTGATGATGGCGCTTCAGGGGGCAGGCCACCAGATTGCGCTGCCGGTCGTGCGCGAGACAAACCAGCCTCTCGTGTTTCGGGCCTGGTCGCCGGGGGATGTACTCGAGCCGGCGGCCTACGACACGCAAATTCCAAGCGCTGGCAAGCCCGAGCTCACGCCCGGTGTGGTGCTGGCGCCTTTGCTGGCTTTCGACCGCCGGGGCTATCGCTTGGGCTACGGCGGTGGTTTCTACGACCGGACTCTCGATATCTTGCGGGCGCGTGGCGAGGTGCTGGCGATCGGCTTGGCCTACGCGGGCCAGGAGGTGCCGGCGGTGCCGCACGACCCCAACGACAAACGCCTCGATTGGATCATCACCGAGGCCGCCGCGATTCGCTTGGAGTAGGTCTGGTGGAGTAGGTTTGGTGCGAATTCTTTTCTGTGGAGATATCGTTGGTCGTCCGGGCCGGGTTGCCGTGACCGGGCGGGTTCCGGAATTGCGCAAGAGCCTCGGCCTCGATTTCGTGATTGCCAACGGCGAAAATGCCGCCGGCGGGTTCGGGATCACGGAAAAGATCTGCCAGGAACTTTTCGACGCCGGTGTCGATGTCGTCACCGGTGGAAATCACATGTGGGATCAGCGCGAGGCCCTCCAATTCATCGACCGCGAGCCCCGCTTGATACGGCCGCTCAACTATCCGGCCGGCACGCCGGGCCGCGGCTCCGGCCTGTTTCCGGCCCCTCGGGGGCGAAAGGTGCTGGTGGTGAGCGTCATGACGCGCCTGTTCATGGATCCGCTCGACGATCCCTTTGCCGCGGTCGAGCGGGAACTGGCCAAGCACCGTCTCGGCGCCAGCGCCCATGCCATCGTGCTCGACGTGCACGGCGAGGCCACCAGCGAGAAGATGGCCATGGGACACTTTGTCGATGGCCGCGTGAGCCTTTGTGTCGGCACGCACACCCATGTTCCCACCGCGGACACCTTGGTTCTGACCGCTGGCACGGCCTATCAGACTGACGCCGGAATGTGCGGTGATTATGATTCGGTGATCGGCATGGATAAGGCCGTACCGCTCGCCCGTTTCACACGCAAACTGCCGACCGAGCGCCTGTCGGTCGCCAAGGGCGAGGGCACGCTCTGCGGCGTGTTCGTCGAGACCGACGACACGACGGGGGCGGCCCTGCGGGCCGAACCCCTGCGCGTCGGTGGCCGTCTTTCGGGCACGATTCCAGCCGTTTAGCCGGTTCATGGCCAGTGCCGGATCCGCCTTTCGCGGGCCTTTCGGTCCGTAGCGAATCCTGTTAGAAGGCGCCGCAATGTCGCCATAAAGCTGCACTAAGCCTGCACTCCGGGGCTGACTCCGAAGCGGCTACAGATGGTAGGCTGCCGCGTTTTCACCCACCGCATCTAGAGTAACACCCCCATGGCGGGCCATTCACAGTTCAAGAACATCATGTACCGCAAGGGCGCGCAGGATAAGAAGCGCGCCAAACTGTTCTCGCGGCTCAGCCGCGAGCTCACGGTTGCCGCGCGCTCCGGTCTGCCGGATCCGGAAATGAACCCGCGGCTCAGGGCAGCGGTCGGCGCGGCACGCGCCGCCAACATGCCCAAGGACAACATCGAGCGCGCCATCAAGAAGGCGACTGGCGGCGAGGACGAGGCCAACTTCGAGGAAATCCGCTACGAAGGCTATGGCCCCGGCGGCGCGGCGATCATCGTTGAGACCCTGACGGACAACCGCAATCGCACGGCTTCCGAGGTCAGGACGGCCTTTGGCAAGCACGGCGGCAGCCTGGGCGAGTCGAACAGCGTTTCCTTCCTGTTCGATCGAGTGGGCCAGATTGTCTACGACCGGGAGGTCGGGACCAACGACGAGGTCTTCGAGGCCGCGGTCGAAGCGGGCGCCGACAATGTCCAATCCTCCAGCGAGACGCACGAGATCATCTGCGCGCCGGATGATCTCTCGACCGTACGCGAGGCCTTGGAGGAGCATCTGGGTCCGCCGCGCGAGGCCCAGCTATCCTGGAAGCCTCAATCGACGGTCGAAATCGAAGAGGCGGACGCGGACACATTGCTCAAACTCTTGGGCGCCCTTGACGATAGTGACGATGTCCAGCAGATCTCGGCCAATTTCGAGATAACGGACGACGTCTTGGCCCGTCTCACGGCTTGATGAACGCGTTGGTGGAGACGGATTGCTGATGCGCCTGATCGGACTGGACCCCGGACTTCGCCACACCGGCTGGGGTGTGATAGATGTCGACGCGAACCGTCTGAGCCATGTGGCGAACGGGGTGGTCGGGTCGGATCAGTCGTTGGATCTGACCAAACGTCTCGTGCAGCTCCATGAGGCGCTGAGGCGCGTGCTCGAGACCTATGGTCCGGCCGAGGCGGCCGTCGAGGCCTCTTTGGTCAATAAGAACCCGGCATCTTCGCTCAAGCTCGGTGTGGCCCGCGGCGCGATCCTATTGGCGCCTGGCCTCGCCGGCCTGCCGGTCACCGAATATCTGCCGAACATCGTGAAAAAGGCGGTCGTCGGAACCGGCCATGCGGCCAAGGAACAAATCCAGGTCATGGTGCGGCATCTGCTGCCGGGCGTCATCGTCGAGTCGCCCGATGCGGCTGACGCGCTGGCAGTCGCCATCTGTCACAGCCATTACGCGGCGACCCGGCGACGCTGGTCGGCGACACAAGACGGCAACGAGACCGCCGCAGTCCGGCCGACGCAAGGAGCCGGGACATGATCGGCAAGCTCACGGGCGTGCTCGAGTCCAGTGGCGAGAACTGGGCCCTGGTCGACGTCCGGGGGGTCGGCTATCTCGTCTTCTGCTCGGCGCGCACGCTCGAACGCGCCGGCCGGCAGGGGGACGGCGTCAGCCTGCTGGTCGAGACCCACGTGCGCGAAGACCACATTCACCTCTACGGCTTCGCGGATCCGGGGGAGCGCGATTGGTTTCGCCTCCTCTCCACGGTGCAGGGGGTGGGCGCCAAGATGGCTCTGGCGGTGCTTTCGACCCTGTCGCCGGCGGATCTCATCAGGGCCATCGCCGCGCAGGACAAGGCGGCTCTCTCTCGGGCCAGCGGGGTTGGCCCCAAACTCGCCGCCCGGATCGTGGCCGAACTCAAGGACAAGGCCGGGACGGTCGCATTGGGCCCTGCCGCCGCGATAGGCGCGGGCGCGGGCGCGATCTCGGCCGGTCTCGAGGCGCCGGCGGAAGATGCGCTTTCGGCCCTGGTTAATCTCGGTTACGGCCGTAGCGAGGCGCTTGGCGCCGTGGTGGAGGCCAGCCGCAGGCTGGGTAACAAGGCGCCGCTGGCATCGCTCATCAAGGAAGGCCTCAAGGAGTTGTCGACATGAGCGACGCATCGCTGGACGGCGCGCGCGTCGTGTCGCCGGAGACCGGCGTGGAGGATGCCGGCGAGCCCTCCCTGCGTCCCGGCCGGCTGGCCGAATTCATCGGCCAGCGTCAGCTCCGGGCAAACCTGGAGGTTTTCATCCGCGCCGCCCAGAATCGTGGCGAGGCCTTGGATCACGTTCTGTTTCATGGCCCGCCAGGTCTGGGCAAGACGACCTTGGCGCAAATCGTCGCGCGCGAGCTCGGCGTTGGATTTCGCGCGACCTCCGGCCCGGTGATCGTGCGCGCCGGCGATCTGGCGGCGGTGCTGACCAACCTCGAGCCGCGCGATGTCCTCTTCATCGACGAGATCCACCGCCTGAATCCGACGGTCGAGGAAGTGCTTTATCCGGCGATGGAGGATTTCCAGCTCGACCTCATCATCGGCGAGGGACCGGCCGCCCGTTCGGTGCGGATCGATCTCCCACCCTTCACGTTGGTTGGGGCGACCACGCGCTCCGGCCTCATCACCAATCCCCTGCGCGAGCGTTTTGGCATTCCCCTGCGGGTCGACTTCTACGAGCCCGACGAGCTGTGCCAGATCGTGCTGCGCGCCGCCGCCATCCTGGCGATGAGCATCACTGAGGAGGGGGCGTCCGAGATAGCGCGTCGCGCCCGCGGCACGCCACGCGTGGCCGGACGCCTGCTGCGGCGGGTGCGGGATTTTGCCGCGGTGTCGGACCTGCGGACCGTCGATGCCGCGACGGCGGACGATGCGCTGCGTAGGCTTGAGGTTGACGAACGGGGTCTGGACGCCATGGACCGGCGGTTCCTGGTCTGCATCGCCGAGAACTACGGCGGTGGGCCGGTTGGCGTCGAGACGCTTTCCGCGGCCTTGTCGGAACAGAGGGACGTGATCGAGGAGGTGATCGAGCCCTACCTGATCCAGCAGGGCCTGCTGCAAAGAACGTCGCGAGGCCGGATGCTGGCGCTCGCCGGTTATGGCTACCTCGGCCTCAAGGCGCCACGAGAGGCTGCACAGCTGCCGCTTCTCGATGCTGAGGCCGATGACATCCCATGAGCGGTCACACGGACAGCCTCATGGGGTGCGTCGACGGCGGCCGGCATGTCTTGCCGCTGCGAGTTTACTATGAGGATACCGACTCAGGCGGAATGGTCTATTACGCCAACTACCTGAAATTCGCCGAACGCGCGCGGACAGAGATGTTGCGCTTGGCGGGTTTCGATCACGGCGCGATTGCGGATCGCTTCGGCCTCGCCTTGGTCGTGCGGGATTGCACCGTGTCGTACAACAGCCCGGCCCGCCTCGACGATTTGCTGGAGGTGCGGTCGTGTTTTCTCGAGGTGGGCGGCGCTTCACTGACCGCAGAACAACTGATCTGTCGCGAGACGACGGAGTTGGCGCGCCTCGATGTGCGCCTGGCCTGCATGACCGGCGGCGGACGGCCGTCGCGAATTCCAGAAACGTTGCGCGAAGCCCTGATGGCCTACCGCAGCTCCAAAGACACAATCAACGAACCAACAGAAAAGTGGGATTGAGCCATGGAACAAGAGACCATGGGATTGACGGTCGTCGAAAGCGCCAGCCTGGGGCAAGAGGCGGCCTACGATATGACAATCTGGGGCCTCTTCGCCGATGCCGACCTGGTGGTCCAATTGGTGCTGGTGCTTTTACTCCTAGCCTCCTTCTGGACCTGGGCGATCATCTTCGAAAAGTGGCTGCGCATGCGGCGCCTGCAATCGCGGGCCGAGAATTTTGAAGAGGATTTCTGGTCCGGGGGCTCGCTGGACGACCTCTACGAACAGATGGATCAACGGCCGAGCGATCCCATGTCGGCGATCTTCGTGTCGGCGATGAAGGAGTGGCGCCGTTCTACGGCCAGAGGCGGCCTCGAGAGCGACCGCAACCGCGTGAGTCTGCAGCAGCGGATCGAGCGGGTCATGGACATCACCCTGGGCCGGGAGATGCAACGCCTCGAGCGGCAGATGATCTTCCTGGCCTCGGTGGGATCGTCGGCCCCCTTCGTGGGCCTGTTTGGCACCGTCTGGGGCATCATGAACGCCTTCACCTCGATCGCCGCGAGCAAGAACACGACCCTGGTGGTGGTCGCGCCCGGCATCGCCGAAGCCTTGTTCGCCACGGCGTTGGGGCTGGTCGCGGCGATCCCTGCGGTCATCGGGTTCAACAAGCTATCGACCGACCTGGGTCGCTACAGCGGGCGGCTGGACGCCTTTGCCGGTGAGTTTTCCGCGATTCTCTCCCGCCAGCTCGAGGAGTCGCACTGACATGTCCTCGGATTTCATCTCCCGCAAGAACGGTCGCCGGCAACGGCGGACGACCTATCGGCCAATGAGCGAGATCAATGTGACGCCCTTTGTCGACGTCATGCTGGTCCTGCTGATCGTCTTCATGATCACCGCGCCGCTGCTGACCGTGGGTGTTCCGGTCGATTTACCCAAGACCAAGGCGCAGCTGCTCTCTCAACCCGAGGAGCCGCTGGTGATTTCGGTGAATGCCAAGGGCGAGATCTACGTCCAGGAAACCTCGGTTCCGTTGGAAAGCCTGGTGCCGCGGCTGATCGCGATTACCGAGAACAACGCGGACACCCGGATCTATCTGCGCGGCGACCGCAGCATCGATTACGGCCGCATGATGCAGGTGATGGGCTATGTGAATGCTGCGGGCTTTCGCCGGGTGGCGCTGATCGCCGAGTTGCCCGACGCCAACAAGGACGCGGCCGACAAGGACGACGACCGGAACGGTTGAAGTCATGCGCCAGGGCGCCATCTTTTCCGTATTGTTGCACCTTTCGGTGCTTGTGATGCTCTTCTTCGGGCTGCCGTCGATGGCGCCCGATGCCTTGTTGGCGCCGCCAATCCCTATCGAGATCGTCACCTTCGTCGAACCGTCCGAGCCCCAGCCCGAACCGGAGCCGGAACCGGTCGCGGAACTTCCGCCGCCGGCGCCCAAGCCGGAACCCTTGCCCGAACCGGAGCCCGAGCCCGAGCCGATACCACTGGCCAAAGCGGAACCCGAACCAGAACCCGAACCGGAACCCGAGCCGGAAGCCGAGCCCGAGCCGGAGAAGGAACAGGTCAAGACCCCGCCCAAGCCCAAAATGAAGCCCCTGCAGCAGGTGGCGGAAGCGGACAAGAAGAAGGAAGAGCCACCGGAAGATCGCTTGACCTCGATCCTGAAGAATGTCGAGAAGCTGAAGGAAAAGGCGGCGCAGAGCACGCAGCTGGCCGACGCCAGCCAGGGTCGATTGAGCCAGGCCAGCGCGATCGAGCAGAACGCGATGGTGCGAGCGATTCAGCAGCAAATGGCCCGTTGCTGGCGAATCGACGCCGGGGCGCGGGATGCGGAAAGCCTGATCGTGGAGATTCGCGTGGTCCTCAATCCCGATGCCACGGTGCGCGATGCCCAGATCGTGAATTTCGATCGCATGTTCCACGATTCCTTTTTCCGCAGCGCGGCGGAGAACGCGCGTCGCGCCATCTTGCGCTGCAGCCCCTTTCACGCTGCCGCCCAACAAATACGAGGTCTGGCGCGACTTGACGCTTAGGTTTGATCCAAGCCGCATGTTCGGCGGCTGAAATGGGAGTAGGACGCTTGATTGGAATCACTGGCTTTCGTTCATTCCGGACGGCGACTCGAAGAACGGTGTGGCGAGTCCTGGCCGTCCGGAAACTTGTTCAGGTCCCTGCGATCTTGAGCATGGTTGCGATTTTGGCTCTGAGCGCGCCGCTGCGCGCAGAGCTGCGCGTGGACATCACCAAGGGCGTTCCTGAACCGCTGCCCATCGCCATCAACAGTTTCTACGGCGCCAGCCCGGAGATCGCCAAGACGGGGCAAGACTTGGCGAGTGTGATTTCATCCGATCTGGAGCGTTCCGGGATTTTCCGTCCCATCGACCAACGCGCCTTCATCCAAGGGGTCGACAGCTTGCTCGGCGGGCCCCGCTTCGGTGATTGGCGATTGATCAACGCTCAGGCTCTGGTCCACGGCGCCATTGAGACGCAGGCCGACGGGCGGCTCCGGGTCGAGTTCCGTTTGTGGGACGTGTTCGCCGAACAGCAGATGACTGGACTGGCCTATTTCACGACACCGTCGAACTGGCGGCGGGTCGCCCACATCATCTCCGATGCCATATATAAGCGGCTGACCGGCGAGGGCGGCTATTTCGACACACGTATCGTCTACGTGGCCGAAAGCGGCCCGCAGAACCGCCGGGTCAAGCGGCTGGCGATTATGGATCAGGACGGCGAAAACCATCGCTACCTGACCGACGGCGGGAATCTTGTGCTGACGCCGCGTTTTTCGCCCACCACCCAGGAAATCACCTATCTGTCCTACAGTCTACGCAAGCCGCGGGTATATCTATTCAATCTGAATACCGGCCAGCAGGAAGTTCTCGGCGATTTTCCCGGCATGACCTTCGCGCCGCGCTTCTCGCCGGACGGCAACAAGGTCATCATGAGCATGGCCAAGGACGGCAATTCCGACATCTATATGATGGATTTGCGCACGCGCCAGGTAACACAGTTGACGGCTCATCCGGCGATCGACACCTCGCCCTCCTTCTCGCCGGATTCGAAGCAAATTGTCTTCAATTCCGACCGGGGCGGCGCGCAACAGCTCTATGTCATGGAGGCCGACGGCGGCAACGTGCGGCGCATCAGCTTCAATCAAGGCCGTTATGCCACGCCGGTGTGGTCGCCGCGCGGCGACTTGATCGCCTTTACCCGCATTTCTCAGGGCCGGTTTTTTATCGGGGTCATGAAGCCCGACGGCAGCGGCGAGCGGATGCTGGCGGATGGATTCCTCGTGGAGGGCCCGACTTGGGCGCCCAATGGGCGGATCCTTTCCTTCTTCCGGCAGTCGCCGGCGAATTCGCGGGGAGAATTTTCAAGTAAAATTTACACCATTGATCTGACAGGCTTCAATGAAAGGGAAGTTTTGACACCGATAGATGGATCAGATCCGGCTTGGTCACCCTTGATTCCTTAAATGGAGGCCGGTATAGTCCGCAGGACCTCAGGAAGGGGGCCACGCTTGAGAGCAGGGCGTTGGTCTTGACACAAAGTCAGGCGACTTCCCGATCCAAGTGATCAGTCGAGGTCGATTCAACAGCACTCCGCCGGCGTTTGGAAAGGGCATGATATGCGCTTTAAGTTTTTTACGCTTATTGCGGCCGCCGTCTTACTGGCTGCCTGTGCATCGGATCCAGAAGAATCTGCAGCAACCACCAGTGCTGGCACGGCCGTTGGTTCGGGTAGCGGAACCAGCGCCAGTACCACGGCATTGCCGAGTCTGGATCCCAGAACTCAAGAATGGCTCGTCGTCAATGTGGGCGACCGGGTGTTTTACAATTTCGACCAGAGCGACCTGACCAGCGAAGCTCAGGATACGGTTGAGAAGGTCGTGGCTTGGATGCAAACCTATCCCGATGTCACGCTGACGCTTGAGGGCCATTGCGACGAGCGGGGCACCCGCGAGTATAACTTGGCACTTGGCGAGCGTCGGGCCAACTCCGTCCGCAGCTACATGGAGGCCCTAGGGATCGACGGTAGTCGCCTTTCGGTCATCAGCTTCGGTAAGGAACGCCCCGCGGTCCTTGGTTCGAACGAGTCATCGTGGGCCCAGAACCGGCGTTCGGTCTTCGTCGTCAACTAGGCGCCGAATAGCCTGGATCGAGTGGCGCCCGCCTGCCCCGGGAAGCTTCGGGGCGGTCGCGGGCGCCGCTGATTCGGGACATCGACGTTGCGCTGTCTCGCGCGCACCGATTACGCCACATTTCCGCCACACTAAAGGCTCAGGAAATGCAGTAATCGCTGTGGGTTAGCCTGCCAGCGAACAAGGTGCTATGACCGCGGAACCCTTTTACAGATCCTTGAGAGTCGCCCAGATGTCCAAAGCCGCAACCTGGTTGAGGCGTGCCCTGCTGGTCGCTACCGCGGCGTTTGCTGCGGCCGGCCCGCTCGTCACGCCCGTTTATGCCCAGAGCTCGAATAACCAGGCCCTCCTTGAACAGGTGCACCGCCTGCAGCGGGAGCTCAGCACGCTCCAGCTTTATGTCTACCGGGGCGAAAAGCCGCCGGAGAGCGCCATTGCGGAAATTTACGGCTCGGGCGGCGTCGATAAAACCCAGGCCGCTCGACTCGATCTGCGCTTGTCGCAGTTAGAGTCCGAAATTCGGGCGCTGACCGGCCGGATCGAAGAGCAATCGTTCCGTCTCGACCGCATGAACAAGCGCGTGGACAAATTGGTCGCCGACGTGGATTTGCGTCTGCGGCGCCTCGAGGAGCGCACAGGCGGCCGGCCCGTGACGAGCGGCGCTGAACTCGGCGCGAGCCAGAATGGTCAAGGCGGCCAGCCGGGGACCCTTGGGACCGTCAGCGAGGACGCCGTAACGGCCGTGCGCTCCGGAGACGAGGTCCAGCCGGGAAAGGCTGTCTCCAGTTCTAGCGCCATCTCGCCGGCCAGCGAGGCGGGGACCGGGCAGTCGGCCTATGCCTTGGCCGGCGCCACCGCCGAGGACAAATACAGCCACGCCTTCAGCCTGCTGAGTCAGGCCAATTACGACCAGGCCGAGCGCGCGCTTCAAGTCTTTCTAGAGGAGCATCCCAATCACCGCCTGGCGGGCAATGCCAAGTACTGGCTCGGCGAGACCCATTATGTTCGTGGCCATTATCAGGATGCAGCGGTCGCCTTCGCAGAGGGTTACCAGACCTATCCTCACTCGACCAAAGCCCCCGACAATCTGCTAAAGCTGGGCAAATCGCTCTCCGCCCTCGGTGAAACGAACGATGCTTGCGGGACATACGGAGAGTTGCTCCGGCGCTTTCCCAATGCCGCGCCCACGGTCCTCAAGCAGGCCGACCAGGAACGTCGCCGCCTGGCTTGTCCGTGAGCCTATCGGCTGAAACCGGAATCGGCGCGGAGGCGCGGCTTTACGGGGGCCTGGCGGAGCCGGGCGCCGGGCAACCCATCGACCCGCAAACTTTCTCGGACCTGATGGCCCGGCTGGCGCCGTTCGAGGCGAAAGCGCATCTCGCCGTGGCGGTGTCCGGCGGGGCCGACAGCTTGGCGCTGGCGCTCCTCCTGAGGGACTGGGCCCCATCCCAGGGGTTTGAAGTGACGGCTTTGGTGGTCGATCACGGCCTGCGGGCGGGTTCGGCGGCCGAGGCGCGCGATACGGTCAAGGTTTTGTCGGACGAGGGCTTCCGCGCCCAGCTCCTGCGGTCTCGTGGAACCAAGCCCCAAGCGAACATTCAGGCGGCGGCCCGGGCGGCGCGCTATCGTCTCCTCACCGACTGGTGCGCGCGGCGCGGTGTGCTGCATTTGGCTTTGGGCCATCATCGGGATGACCAGGCGGAGACCCTATTGCTGCGGCTGGGCCGCGGGTCCGGCCTCGACGGGCTGGCGGCCATGGCGCCGGTGGTCGAATTGCGCGATGTCCGCCTGCTGAGGCCGTTGCTGGAGGTGCCGCGGGAGGCTCTTGAGGCGACCTTGCGGGCGCGCGGAGCAACCTGGATCGAGGATCCGAGCAACCGCGACCGGGCCCATGGGCGGGTCCGGATACGGCAGCTGAGAGTCGCCTTGGCGCACGAAGGCTTGACCGCTGCGCGCCTGGCGGCCACCGCCACGCATTTGGCGCGGGCTCGCGCAGCCCTAGAAATTACCGTCGGGGACCTGTTGGCCCGGGCGGCGAGGCCCGACCCGGTGGGGTTTCTTTGGCTGAACCCCGAGATTTGGTGTGAGGCGCCGCAGGAAGTGCGCCTGCGAGCGCTCGCCCGCTCGCTGATGATGGTGGGCGGCGCGGCCTACGCACCGCGTTTGTTGTCCTTGATCCGTCTGGAGGCCCGAATCTTAGCCGGGCTGCCGCGGGGTGCGACCTTGGGCGGTTGCCGCATCCTGCCTCGCAAGGGCCGTTTACTGCTTGTCAGAGAGGCCGCCGCCGCACGGCCGGTGACGGTCGAACCCGGCCAGCGGCTGCATTGGGACGGCCGTTTCGAGATCCGCCTTGCCAGGCCGAAAACCGGGATGACTAGCAGCAAATTGACCGTTGGGCCGCTTGGATCAGCCGGCTGGGCGGCCCTGGCTGGAAAGCCCGCGGAAGCCTGCCGAGAGGCGGTGCCGGCGGCGGCGGGACCCGCGATTCCGGCCCTATTCGACCGTCGCGGCCTGCGGGAGGTCCCGCTGCTCGGTTATCGCCGCAAGGCCCAGGGCTCAAATCTTTTGCAATTCTGCGGTTTTTTGCCGCAAAATGCGTTGACTTCGGCTCGGTTTACAGTTGCGTAAGGGGGGAGACGCATTATCTGTAGATCGGGTAGAATGGTTCCAATCGGTTGGCCGGCGCCTAAGAGGCGTTTCGAGCCGACCCGTCGAGAGGAAGACCGACTGTGAATTTCAGCCGGAACGCAGCGTTATGGATCATCGTGATCCTGCTGCTCTTTGCGTTGTTCAACCTGTTCCAGGGTTCGGCGATGCGCGGAGCGCAGGAGGAGTTGAAATATTCCCAGTTCGTGACCAAAGCCGAAAAAGGCGAGGTCAGCGAAGTGACGATCCAAGGCCAAAAGATCACCGGCGAATACGCCAACGGCCGATCGTTCGAGACCATGGTTCCGGAGCAGACGGACGTTGCGGCGATGCTTCTGGCCGCGGGCGTCGAGATCGATGTCTCGCCGGCTGAGGAGGTCAATCCGCTACTGTCCATCCTGATCTCCTGGTTCCCCATGCTGCTGTTGATCGGCGTATGGATCTTCTTCATGCGGCAGATGCAATCCGGTGGCGGCAAGGCCATGGGATTCGGCAAGAGCCGGCGCGCCTGCTGACCGAGAAGGTTGGACGCGTGACCTTCGACGATGTTGCCGGCATCGACGAGGCCAAGCAGGAACTGGAAGAGATCGTCGAATACCTGCGCGATCCGCAGAAGTTCCAGCGCCTGGGCGGCAAGATCCCCAAGGGCTGCCTCCTGGTCGGCCCGCCGGGGACCGGTAAGACATTGCTCGCCCGCGCGATTGCGGGTGAGGCGAACGTGCCTTTCTTCACCATCTCCGGGTCCGACTTCGTCGAGATGTTCGTCGGCGTCGGCGCCAGCCGTGTGCGCGACATGTTCGAGCAAGGCAAGAAGAACGCGCCCTGCATCATCTTCATCGACGAGATCGATGCCGTCGGCCGGCACCGGGGCGCGGCCTTGGCGGCGGCAACGACGAGCGCGAGCAAACGCTCAATCAGCTTTTGGTCGAAATGGACGGCTTCGAGGCCAATGAGGGCGTGATCCTGCTGGCCGCCACCAACCGGCCCGACGTGCTGGATCCGGCGCTCCTGCGGCCGGGCCGCTTCGACCGCCAGGTGCATGTCCCGAACCCGGACATCCTCGGCCGCGAGAAAATCCTCAAGGTGCACATGCGCAAGGTGCCGCTGGCGCCGGACGTGGATGCCCGCGTCATCGCCCGCGGAACGCCCGGCTTCTCCGGCGCCGATCTGGCCAACCTGGTGAACGAGGCGGCGCTCTCTGGCGGCGCGCACGGGCAAGCGCGTGGTCACCATGGCGACTTCGAGAGTGCCAAGGACAAGGTCCTCATGGGCGCCGAGCGGCGCTCCATGGTGATGACCGAGGAGGAGAAAGAGCTCACCGCCTATCACGAGGCCGGCCATGCCTTGGTGGGGCTGTACGTGCCGGGCAACGACCCGCTGCACAAGGTCACCATCATCCCGCGCGGGCGGCCCTCGGCGTCACCATGAACCTGCCCGAGAGGGACCGCTACGGCTACAAGAAGAGCGAGCTCGAGGCGAGCTGGCGATGATGTTCGGCGGCCGCGTGGCGGAAGAGCTGATCTATGGCCCCGCGAACATCACGACCGGCGCGGTAACGACATCCAGCAGGCCACCAACATAGCCCGCGCCATGGTCACCGAGTACGGCATGAGCGAAAAGTTGGGCCCGCTGCGCTACAACGACAATCAGGAGGAGATCTTCCTGGGCCATTCCGTGGCGCGGACTCAGAACGTGTCCAGCGCGACCGCGAAGATCATCGATGAGGAGATCCGCCGCATCGTCGAAGAGGCCGAGACGTGGCCCGCAAAGTGCTCACCGAACACATGGATAGTCTCCACACGGTGGCCAAGGCGCTGCTCGAATACGAGACGCTGAACGGCAATGAAGTCGAGGCCCTGCTCAAAGGCGAGGAGATCGACCGCTCCGAGGCGGCCGGCCCCACCGGCGATAGCGGGCGGCGCTCCTCCGTTCCGTCCAGCGGCAAGGCCGCGAAAGGAAAGGGCAAGGACAGCCCCGGCGGCCTGGAGCCCGAACCCCAGCCGGAAACCTGAGGCCTCGCGGACGCGCGCTCGAAGGAGGCCTCGCTTTTCAGCGGAGCCCTGCTTTAAGCTCTCCAGCATGAGTCTATCGTTTTATCTGCGACCGCTGGACCTGGGCGCGCCGGACGACCTTCCACCGGCGTCCCCACCGCTGGCCGGCGGGGCCCGGCACTTTGCCCGGATCGCCGTGACCTGGCGCGACGGCGGCGCCATCGTGGCGCGTGAACAGTTGCGGCCTGCGGACTTGCTCGATGCGCTGGCGGCCCGCGACCCGAACCTCGCTATCGCCGGCCGACAGCGTTTGGAGGGCTTGTGCGCGCCGCGGGCGCCCTTCGCCGGTTTGGCCTTGGACCGCCCACAGATCATGGGGGTGATCAATGTGACGCCGGACAGCTTTTCCGACGGCGGTGACCGCTTCGATCCCAGCCAAGCCGTGGCGGCCGGTCTGGCGCTGGCCGAGGCGGGGGCCGGAATTCTCGACGTCGGTGGGGAATCCACTCGTCCCGGTGCTGGGGCGGCGCCCGAGGCGGAAGAGCTGCGCCGCACGATTCCCGTGGTGAAGGCGCTGGCGGATCAGGGTCACGTGGTTTCTATCGACACGCGCCACGCACGGGTCATGGCCGAGGCTCTCGCGGCCGGCGCCAGCATCATCAATGACGTCACGGCGCTCACCGGCGACGCGAAGAGCCTCGAAGTTGCGGCGGGCTCGGAGGCCTTCATCGTTCTCATGCATATGCGGGGCGAGCCGCAGACCATGCAGCGGGACCCGAGTTACGATGACGCCGCACTCGACATCCACGATTACCTGTCCCAGCGGATCTCGGCGTGCGAGGCAGCGGGCATAGACCGGGCGCGCCTGGCGCTCGACCCTGGAATTGGTTTCGGAAAGACCGTCGAGCACAATCTGCAGATCCTCGATCGAATGGCGCTCTATCACGATTTTGGCTGCCCTCTGTTGCTGGGGGTCAGCCGGAAGTCGTTTATCGCCAAGCTGTCGTGTGGGGAAGCGCCGAAAGAGCGCTTGGCCGGCTCCCTGGCTGCGGCGCTTGCCGGCCTAGAGCGTGGGGTTCAGATCTTCCGTGTGCACGATGTGAAGGAAACCCGCCAGGCGATCTCGATCTGGGACGCGATTCATGGCGCTGCGCCGGAGCGCGCGCTATAGAATCATTGGCAGGGCTTCATGGCCGAGGCTCTCTCGGCCGGCGCCAGCATCATCAAT
>PVMK01119455.1_pt1 | contig 36955 bp, 36 predicted proteins | sample 1853481 | NCBI WGS metagenome assembly PVMK01 (sample SAMN08533507, study PRJNA380276) | Marine sediment metagenome, whole genome shotgun sequencing project. | reverse complement strand
GATGCCAATGGCAGCAGCGACAGTAAGCCCAGCAGCTTGGCGCGCGCTCTTCACGATGCCTCCCAGCCAGAATGGCGACTCTCCGACGTGCCCTCTAGCGATTGATGAAGGTCTGGGAGAACGCCGCCCACGTCGCCGGGTCTGAGCACGTCGCTCGCTGCGTCCTCCCCGGCATCCGGCTCCGCTTCTGCGTCTCCGCTTTCCCGGGCGAGTTTTTCCTTCATCTCCGTATATCGATCGACTTCTTCGCGGTACCACGAGACGGCATCCTCGCCGACCGTCATTTCCTTCAGGTCGTCGGCCAGCTGCGTGGGTTCGATCCTGCAGAACCAGCCGAGCTCGTACGGCTTCAGCTTGATGAGCTCGGGATTGTCGAGGAGCTTGGCATTCACGCCGGAGATTTTTCCGCTCACAGGTGAGGGAACGGAGAGGCTCAGGTCTCCCTGCTGAATCGAGAACAGGGGGGCTCCCTTCGCCACCGTTCGACCGGTGCCCGGAAGCTCCACGGAGTCGATCCTGCCGAGAGTCTTGTGGGTGAAGTCATCGATCCCCACACGCACCATTCCGTTCAGTGCGAGGCTGACCCAGCTGTGGGAGGGAGAGACGAAGACGCCAGCGGGGATGTTGAATTCATGGCGCGAGTCGGACTCGCTCACGGACGGGGTGATCAGGCGGATCTCGGGCTTGCTCTCCGCTTCGAGTCGCGCCTGCCGGCGGATCACGAGCTTGTTGGCCAGCTCCGTCAGCTCATCGGCGGTAAAGGGCTTCTCGACGTAGTCCATCGCCCCGTGCTTCATCGTCTCTACCGCCGACTCGATGCTCGCGTAGCCGGTGATCAAGACCACATCCACATCGGGTCTCAGATACTTGACGGCCTTGGTCACCGCCACGCCATCCATCTCGGGCATCTTGAAATCGGTAAAGACGAAGTCGTAGTCGTTCTTGCGGACGAGGCCGACCGCCTCTTGGCCCGTTTCCACCGTATCTACAGAGAAGCCCGCGATGACCAGGATCTTTCGGAAGCTGTCCAACACGATGGCTTCGTCGTCGACGGCGAGGATGCGGGCCTTCGGATCCTTCACCTCGACCCGCTTCAAACTCGCGGCCTCGTCCGTGTACTCGAGCCGAAGCCCGATATCGAGCGCTTCCGCTCTCTCCAGACGTATCTTCTTCTCCTCCATCTTCTTCGCGATCCGGCGCAGCATCAGATCGACGAGGATGAAGACGATTATCGTTACCAAAACGATCAGAATGACCATGGGGACTCCCGTGCGACTGGGTGACTCGAGTCAGAAGAAGATCTGGCTGCTGAGGCGATCGGGAAGGATGGGGAGGCGCCCGCTCCGCTGATCCTGCCGGAGCTGGCCATCATGCAGGAGAAGCCCGAGAGCTGAAACGAGAAACTGTCGCTTGCGATTGAGAAAGCTCGCGCAGGAACCGGCAGTATGCACGCACGTGCGAAACGCATGAATGATCTAGCCATGACCCTTCTCGTATTCTCGGGTGACCAATCCGAGACTCTCGAACCCTGCCTTACACTGACTAAGCAATTGTCGTGCCGACTCCGCTCCGCCTAGCGGGCGCTCCAGAGCCATGTTCCTGAGACATGCCGCCACGCAGCCGCTTTCCCCTTGGGGCGAGGTGGCGCAGTTGATTGGTCCCGATTAGCGCTGCAAGGCCCTTGGTTTCGGAGTTGGTTCGAAGTGAGTTTGGCAGCGATTGAAGAGGCTTGGGCTTTACCCTCATCGCAATCTTCAATCTTCTCCGCTCGATCTAGCAGCCCGGCCAACTCTTCAATGGACCAGCCCACCAGACCCAACATCAGCGCGAAAAGCAGTCGATCCGCGGATCGCGGAAAGGGCAGGGGACCGTGTCCAGGCGTTTTGACGGCCGTTTCTGGATTCGATTGGGCCGCGTCGTTCGGGCCCGCGGGCCCCGCGGCGCTACTCGGCCCGTTGGTGCAGCTGTAATCAAGTTCGCGCTTCCGGGCGAGTGGGATCGATCCCCGTTTTCTAGCTACCGCCGATGCGCGCGAGCAGGGCGTCTCTCTTTTCGATCATCAACGACTCGCTATCGGCTTCGAGGTTCAACCGCAGCACGGGTTCGGTGTTGGACGGTCGCAGGTTGAACCACCAATCCGGATAGCGGACCAGCAGTCCATCGAGCCGCGAGACGACGGGCGCGTCCGCGTGCTCGCTTTGGATGTCTTCGAGAAGGGTATCGATGTCGCTCACCCGGCGGTTGATCTCGCCACTCGCCGAATAGCGCCTCAGCGGGGCCACGATTTCGGACAGGGGGCGACCATCCGCGGCGAGCAGGTCGAGCACCGCCACGAACGCGGCGATGCCGTCGTCCGCGACCAGGTTGGGCGAAAAGCGAAAGTAGAAGTGGCCCGAGAGTTCGCCCGCGAAGATGGCGTTGACTTCGCGCATTTGCGCCTTGACGAACGAGTGCCCCACGCGAGACATCTCGGCCACGCCACCCGCGGCTTCGATTTCCTCTGCCGTGGCACGGCTGGAACGCAGGTCGTACAAGACGCGCCCGCCTGGGTTGCGCTCGAGTTGGCGCCGGGCGAGCAGCCCGGTCATCAGGTCTGAGGAAACCGGGACACCCTCGTTGTCGACGATGACCGCGCGGTCGGCATCTCCATCGAACGCGACCCCGAGATCGGCTCCGGTCCGCTGCACTGCGGCCACCAGATCGCGCAGATTCTCGAGCTTCAGCGGGTCGGCTTCGTGATTCGGAAAGGTTCCATCCGGCTCGAAGTAGAGGCGTTCGACTTCGAGGTCCAGTCGCTCCAGCAGTGGCTCCAATCCGATTGCTGCCATGCCGTTGCCACAGTCGATCGCAACCTTGAGCCGCTTGCGCTCGCTCCCCACGCCGAGGACGTGGTCGACGTAGCCCGCGCCAACGTCGATGGATCGAATCGTTCCGCGCTTCGCTTGTGGAGCTTCGTGCGCGATTTCGAGCGAGATCGTTTCGATCTCGCGCAATCCGCTGTCTTCGCCGATCGGGATCGCGTGCTCTCGACAGATCTTGAATCCATTGTACTGCGCCGGGTTGTGGCTGGCGGTGACCATGATGCCCCCACCGGCCGCCAACGATTCCACTGCGTAGTAGACCATCGGCGTCGAGACGAGTCCGAGATCGACGACATCGACGCCTTCGTCGTTGATGCCTCGCACGAGGGCTTCGAACAATTCAGGCGAGGTCTGCCGCGCGTCCCGGCCCACGGCCAGCGTAGTCGCCCCGATGAAGCGCGCCGTCGCGCGCCCGATGCGTTGGGCGATCTCCGCGTCGAGATCGTCGGGTGCGATGCCTCGGATGTCGTATGCCTTGAAGATCTTCGCCATCGGATTCGTCAGCGCGTCGCTTCGGACTCGTCGCCCGCCGCCCGCGCGATCTCCTCGTCGATGGCCTGCGAAAACGCTTCGAGACTCTGTGCGCCGTGCATCGGAATCCCGTTGATCAGGAACGAAGGCGTCCCCGATATCTGAAGCCTCTCCGCGACGGCGGCGTCCGCATCGACGATCTGCTGGGTCTCTCGATTCTGCACGCATTGGCGGAATGCCGTCATCTCCAATCCGAGCTCGGAAGCGTGGCCCTCGAAGTCTTCATCCGAGAGCGCGCGGTTGTTCGCGAAAATCAAATCGTGGTATTGCCAGAATTTCCCCTGGTTGTTCGCACAGGCGGCGGCTTCGGCTGCGGCTTGTGCGCGCGGGTGGATGTTGTTGAGGGGAAGGTTCCTGAACACGATGCGCACCTGGGTGGGATATTTGGCCGCGATCTGATCGATGGTCGGCACGACGCGTTGGCAGAACGGACACTGGAAGTCGCTGAATTCGATGATCGTCACGACCGCATCATCAGGCCCCTTGGCGGGCCCGATCGCTTCCACTTCGACGCGGCTGGGCTCGAGCAGGATTTCGGTTTCAGCCTGGTCGCGGAGGTTTGCGACGATCGTCACGACTCGCCGCTCCTTCAAATGGGCGCTGATGCGATCCCTCATTTCGTCCAGGCTGAGCCCACCCATCTGGTCGATGTTTTCGTTGTAGAATGCGGAGATCTCTTCCTCGGGCACGTCTCCCTGGGCCTCGACCTGTTGGCCCAGGTATTCGTCGGATGTGAGGTTCACCGCGGAGGCCGCCTTCTCGACGAGCATCGTGTCGATCAATCCCTTGAGGGCGCGAGAGCGCACTTCGTAGAGCGTTGACGGGTTGCGCTCCGAAGTCGCCTCGCTGAAGAGTTGCTCTTTGATGTGCTCGTCGACTTCGCCGACTGTGATCGATTGACCGTCGAGGGTCGCCGCCACTGCATTCGCAGATTCTCCCGATCCATCGCCACGATCCGGATTCTGGCCAAATTGCTGGCAGGCGAGGGTGGCGAACAGGCAGCAGGCGATCGCCGTCGTGCGTAGGTGGCACATCATCGTAAGGGCTCCAATATTTTGCGATGGGTGATCGATGGACGTTGAATTGCAGCTCTCGTCTCAGGGCTGTGTGAATCGAGGATTCGGCCCCGGGACTGTAGTATAGAAGGCCCCCCGCCTCTGCAGGAGAAGTGCATGGGAGCCCCGCTCTCGCTGATGGATGGATTTCAACTCCCGTTGGAGGGGGGGGCGACTGCTGCTGCGGGAAAAGAGGCTCTGGGCGCCTGCAGTGGCACCCATCGGGTTTTCGCTGCTGGCCTTTGCGGCCGCGGCTTCGGTGCTGGTCGCCCATGCGGGCGGCCTCTATGAATGGGTGACGCTCTGGGTGCCGACCCCCGAGGCCGCGAGCTGGTACGCGTGGCTGTGGGTGGGCCCCGCCAAAGCGGCGTTGGCCATCCTCGGCGCGGTGGTATTCGCCGTGGTCGCCGGCTTGGCACTGCTGATCTCGTTTCTCGTCGCAAATGTGCTCGCGTCCCCGTTTCTCGACGTGCTTGCGAGCCGGGTCGAGTTGATCGAAACCGGGGTGGTCGAAGAGGATGCACCCACGGGTCTGATCGGTACCGGTGCGGATGTGCTTCGCTCACTGCGCGAGGAACTGCGCCGGGCGACTCTTCTTCCTCGCCGTGGTCGTGAGTCTCGCCTTGTTGGGATTCGTCATTCCGGGGGCTCATCTCGTGACCGGTCCGGCGATCGTGGGTTTCGCGATCTTCTTTCTGCCCCTCGATTACGCGAGCTACACGCTCGATCGCCGGCGCTTTTCGTTTCGCCAGAAGCGGACCTGGCTGATGGCCAACAAACCCGTCGTCGTGGGCTTTGGCTGCGCGGCATTCATGATCTGCTGGGTGCCCGGCCTCAATCTTCTCGCAATCCCGCTGCTGGTCGCGGGCGGAACCCTGTTGGCGATCCGGAATGCTCCGACTCGGCCGGGCGCGTAGGGTTGGGAACTCCGCGAACTCAGAGAGCGAGCAGCGTCCGGCGGGCGCGGTAGAGGTCGGACTTCACGGCGTCCGCGCTCTTGTTCGTCACGCGCGCGATTTCCCGAATGCTCTGGTGCTGGAGGTGGTGCATGACGAACATCCGTCGCTGGATCGGTGACAGGTCGCGGTCGGCGGCTGCCTTCAGCAATTCAAATCTCTCCCGACACTCGTAGTGCTCGAGTGGGGTGGGCTCCCGCCAGCCCGTGTTGCCGATCATGCACGACTCGTCTTGTGTGTCGATGGGCACGGTCGGATGTCTCTTCTTCTTGAATCGATTGGCGATGGTGATTCGGGTTACGCCAAACACCCAGGCCCCAAACGGCCCGTCGGAACGAAACGATTCGAGGGAAGCGAAGATGTTGGTGAAGGCTTCCTGGACGATTTCTTCGACGTCCGCGCGATTGTTGATGCGTCGGTCGACGAAGCGGTAGACGCGCGGGAAGTAGCGCTCGTAGAGGGTCGAGAAAGAGGCCTGGTCGCCGTTTGAAATCCGCTCGATCAGTTCGAGGTCGGACTGCATGACTGCGCGATCCGCAGCGTTCATCTTCAGCGCCTCCGCCCCCCACGCCATCTGAGCTGGAACCCCGGGCCTTGGCAGCCCGATGCGATGGAGCCTTGGATGGGCTCCGTAAAGAGGAGTGGCCCGAGCCGAGCGCTGGGTGTCGAAAATTGTCACCGGGTGCCGGGAGATCCATCAGGCGCGGTCCCCCCGGGGGAGGCTGCGCGTCACTCGAACTCGGCGTGCTCCTCAGCGGTCAGCCCGAGGTCCTCGTGGCTGAGGCCGGTGCGGAATGGCGGGAGCACCGGAGCTGTCGGGTCTTCGCGGGGTCGACCCGTGCGAGGCTTCTCGAGTGATCGGCTCGATGAGGATTTCGAGGTCGCCTCTGTTTTTCAGGTAGTGATACCGGACGAGCGAGACGGCCTCGTTTCCGAGCGCGGTCGCGGCGGCTTCGGTCTCGTAGCAAAAGGAGGGGCAGAGCAGGACTGCACGCGCCCCCGCCCCGGGCCGCACACCGAGATTTGGCGCGAGCTGAACCCAGTCTCGAATGCGCGGCTCGACCCACGCGCGCTGTGCGACCGCTCGGCCGATCAGCTCGAGATCATCGCCATCCTCACCAATGAAGATCAGGACCACGCGTCCCGTCGGCTCGACGCCGACGAAGTCGATGCTGGAATCCGCGCCCAGTACGCCTTCTGCGATCAGGTGCAGCGACGGAACGACCTCACCCAATCGGGCGCGAAGCCCTTCGGTCAGCTGGGATCGGCGCGGCGGCTGAGCGAGTGCCAGGTCAGCCAAGCGCGTGGTCCTGCGCGTCCTCGAGCAATAACCGCGCGACATCGCGCAGTGCGCGTGCAGCGCGCGACTGCGGATGCTCGAGTCCGATCGGGCGGTGAGCGACGATCGCCCGATAGATGTGAAGATCGTCCATGAGCAGACCGTAGCTCACGACGGTGTGACCCAGGTGTCTCTGTGTGGTGTCGGCGAGTCGAGAGAACGCGCGCTCGGCCTCCTCGATGCGACGAGCTCCGTGGATCGTGATGCCGAGCCGCGAGGTCGGGCCGGCTAGGAGTACGCGCTTGGCCAATCCGTAGGTCTCTCGCAGGTCCTTCGACTCCGTGGCCGCAAAGAGCAACACCCAGCGCAGCAGTGCCCGGCCGTCCGACATGCTGTCCAGCCACGCCGGGGGCACTCGCGTCAGGATCACTCCCCCGTTCTTCGCGTCCGCTGCCCGTGACACCGCGAGATCCAGCGCCGCGCGGTGCAGCTCGCGGAGATTGGTGGCGTGCACGAGTTCCAGCTCGGCGCCGATCGGGCCGCGGCCGGAGGGGGGCCAGAGCGACGCCGCGGCCGGATCCGCCGGGGCGAGCAGGGTGGCATTGGCACCGAATCGGGCGAATTCAACCGTGAGGTTCCACGCGAACGCCGCGTGCACGACATCTCGATCCCCGATGGGCAGCGCGATGATCGGCAGTGCGGCGGGGCGGTCGGTGCGCGTTCGCGGGTTCGAGTTCGCGCTCCAATCGGAGTGTGCATGGTGGGCCGGCTGCGCTTCTTCGGCTGGATACGGGTCGGCGTGCGCCACCGAAGATGGGACGCCGGCTCCCGGCAGGAAATAATCGAGTACGTCTTCGAGTTTTCGCGGCAACTTCGGATCGATTCCCAGGTAACGACGTACAGCCAAACAGCGGCGTACGACTGTCTACTTACGGCGGGCCGCTTATAGGGGGGGATGCGGCTGGTGCTTTTCCCGTCGCATCGGAACCGATTCTGCGTGCCGAGCGACGGAACGGAATATTTAGCACTCCGTTAGCGCACCACCAGAACTGAATTGCGCCCGCCGACCGTACTCGAAATGATCTCGGGATTCTCCGGGTCCTCCCGCCATTCTCCGTCGACCACGTAGCGATACTGGTAGGTGCCCGGTGGAAGCCTGAGGATTTTGGTCCAGACCCGCGTCTGTCCCTCGGACTCGATCAGTGACCGCACGCCCTTGTCGGGAACCCAGCCATTGAAGTCGCCCGCGATCCTCACGTCGTTGGCGTTTGCGTCGCGGAATCGCACCACGATTTCCCGAGGCAGAGGCTCGGCCGGGGCGCCCGGGAGGGTGACTTCGGTCTGCATGGGCGGCGAGGCCTCCACCTCGACGGCCAGCGCCGCGTGATCCAGGGCTCCGTTCGCAGATGGAGCGAGGTTCCCGATCGGTTTTCCGCGGGCCGCGGCCTCTCGCAGCTTCACGTTGAGCCGGATGACGGTATCGAAACACATGTCTTTGAAGATCTCGCGAATCTCAGCCAGCGTGGTTCGGGAGAATCGCGTGCGGCCGTCGTAAAGAGTGGTCAGCACCCGCACGTTCAGGTCGTGGCCAATCCGCTCCGTCAGCAGTGCGATGGTTTCCAGCAGCTTTTCTACACCGTGGATCGCAAAACGGCTGGTCTCGAGTGGGATGATCACCTCGGTCGCGGCGCGCAGCGCATTGAAGGTCAACAGACCCACATTGGGTGGGCAGTCGATCAGTACGTACTCGTAGGCATCTTCGGGGAGCGCGTCGATAGCCGCGCTGAGGCGCTCCGTCCTCTCGTCGACTCGCTCGGAGGCGAGTTTCGGTTCGAGGGCCGAAAGCACGATGCCGGAAGGCGCGAGGTCCAGGCCTTCGCCCACTTCGATGATGACTTCCCGCAGGCGTTCGCTGCCATCCGGTTCAGCGAGGATCTCGTAGATATTCTCGTCGAGCTTGTCTGGGTCGGTCCCCAAGGCGAGTGTCGCATGGGCCTGTGGGTCGATATCGACGACAAGGACCCGGGCGCCGTCCGCCGCAAGGGCTCCCGCTAGATTGACCGTTGTGGTCGTTTTCCCGCAGCCACCCTTCTGGTTCACGATTGCGATGACCCGCATTGGCACCCCCCCCGGATGGTGTTTCACTGATCGCCTGGGCGATCCACCATCGACGCTGATCGGGTTGAAGCTGCGCCAACTGCTGGCGCGGCCATTTTCCCGGTGAGTCGGTGCCGAGCTACTGCGTCAAGCCAATCTCAAATTCATCAAGCCGTCCGATCGTGGACCAATCTCTCTTTGGGCTGGACTTTGTGGACCTGCGGCAAGGTTGCAGCGGAGCGCCGCCAGGCGTTGACTTCGCGATGAAACTTCGCGACTTCGAACACCCACTCCTGGCCCGAGATGGCTTCGAAAGCCGTGTCATCTCGAAATGCCAGAACCACGTCACCTGTTGCAACCAGGACCAACTCGGCGAGAGGTTGTTTCACAGTTGGAAGGATTTTGCGCAGCGAACCAATAGAAGCGCGGATTCGTTGTACCGAGACACCAGAATCGATCAGTCGTTTTGCAGCCTTGAGGGCCACCAGGTCCTCGAAGCTGTACCTACTATGTCCCCCTGGAGACTTTGCGCTGGGTTCGACGAGGCCTGTTTGCGCCCAATACTGAAGCTGCCGCCGCGAGATCTTCAGCAGATCCACGACATCGCGTGTCCGAAAACGCCCCCTGACGGAATTCACTCCGACAGCCTCGAATCGCCCAAAGCACCCCCTGTTCTCAATTGCCACAAGCGTAAGGTCCGATTCCGCCTCAAGTCAACCCAAAACATCGCAAATTTGTTTCGATTTAGGGTAAAACCCTTTATAAATAGGGTGGTTTGTCTAGTGCTGCACCCGATTCGCGGCGTTACCGGGTGTGGGTTAGGTTGGGTCAGATGGCGGAATCCGGGAACAATCAACACGACTGGAGTAGCGATTCGGACCCGAATCGCACCCTCGTAGAAGACGGTGCCAATCGGCGCCCCTACATGCGTGGCATCATGGTCCACTCGCTGATGGCGCGTGGGATCGCGTTCGAGGAGGCTTATCGGACGGCCGACCGGATCCGCGAGCGCATTCGGGGCTGCTCGGTTGTTCCGAAAGAAGAGCTCGCCAAGGCGGTTCTGGAGATTCTCGGCCCGCAGAGCGATCGCGTCGAACCCGCGGTTCCGGCGGTTGACGAGATCACCATCACGGGCCGGGGCAAGGGCTCGCCGTTCTCGAAGGGGATTCTCTCCCAGTCGCTGTTCGCCGCGGCCATCGACCCCAACGACGCGTTCGACGTCGCGCGCGACATCGAACGGGAGCTCCTCAACCGCGGCGCGCGCGAGGTCGATCGCCGCGAGCTGCGCGAGTTGGCCTACCAGGCGCTCAACCGGCGCATGGGTGCCGAGGCCGCTCGGCGTTACCTGGTCTGGCGCAAGTACCAAGATCCCGACCGCCCCGTGATGATCCTGCTCGGCGGCGCAGCCGGTGTGGGGAAGACCTCCCTCGCACTCGAAGTCGCTCACCGGCTCGGGATTGGCCGGGTGCTGTCCACGGACTCGATCCGGCAGATCATGCGCCTGATGCTTTCACCCGCACTCGTGCCCGCGATCCACGGCTCGTCGTATGACGCCCACCGATTGATCTCCGCGGAGCGAAAGAGCGCCGACCGAGTCATCGGTGGGTTTCGAGAGCAGGCCGCGACGGTTTCGGTGGGGATTCGGGCTTCGCTCGAACGCGCGGTGAACGAGAACGCGAGCCTCGTGATGGACGGCGTGGCGATCGTTCCGGGCCTGATCGATCTGGAATCCTTTTCGGAAATCGCCGACGTGATCTTTCTGGTAGTCGGGACGCTCGACGAGGAAGCCTTCAGCAACCGCTTCGAGACGCGGGCCACGGAGACGAAGCACCGACCTCCCCACCGCTACCTGGAGAACCTCGACTCGATCCTCCAGATCCAGGACCACTTCCTCGAACTCGCGGAGCGCTTCGGGGTGCCGATCGTCGACAACATCTCATTCGACCGCTCGGTCCTGCTGATCATTCGGCACGTGACCGACACCCTGAGCCAGCGTCACGGTTTCGACCCCGAAGAGATCCTCTGATTCCGCTCAACGAAGAAATCCTATGATTACGCTCGGCTGTGGCGTGGGGCGCTGACGTGTCGCGAACGATCCAACGAGAAATTGCGGGAAACGACTGGCGAGTCTGGCCCGAGGAGGTTCGCCGCACGCCTTGGTCGAAGCTCTTCGGCCTGCCCGCGGCCGTGCCGATGCGCTTGCACGTCGACATCGGCTTCGGCGACGGAGCCTTCCTGACCGAGCTGGCTCGCCGAGATCCGAGCCGATCCGTCGTCGGCATCGAGCTCTCGTTCAAACGGGTTCTCAAGGTCGCCCGAAGGCTTTCCCGTTCCGATCTACGCAACGTGCGGCTGCTCGGCGTCGATGCCGCGTGGGCGGTTCGAGAAGCGTTCCCGGACGAATCCGTCGAATCTTTCTGGATCAATTTCCCGGACCCCTGGCCGAAGCGATGCCATCAGCGCAGGCGGCTCGTCGAGCCGGGCTTTGTCCGAGAGATCTCACGCCGATTGTTGGTTGGGGGCTCGCTTCACATCGCAACCGACGCGCCCGACTACGCGGAGGCGATCCGCTCCGCGCTCGACGGCGAGCCGCTGCTCGAAATCGTCCAGGCCCCGGCGACGCAGCTCGGCGAGCGGCGCGAGCTGTCGCCGACCAAGTTTCAGCGCGAGTGGGCATCGCAGGGCCGCCCGTGTGTTTTCTTCCACTGCCGGCGCGCGAAGGCGCTCGCGGCCAGTCGGGTGGGCCACGCTCAGCGGGTCGCCTCGTAGTGCGCGGCCCGAGCAACTACTCTCCGCTCGCCATGTCCGATCGCCCGAACCTCAAGGATTACTCACTCGAGCGTCTGCGCGAGCGCTTCGTCGGCGAGGGATTGCCCGCGTATCGCGCCGATCAGATCGCCGCCTGGATCTACCAGCGCGGCGTCGAAGACTTCGCCGAGATGAGCGATCTGGACCGCGCGTTTCGCGAGCGGCTGCAAGCGGAATGGCAGATCCGCTGTCTGGAGATCGACCGCCTGGACCGGTCGACCGACGGCACCCTCAAGGCCATTTTGCTCGCCGCCGATGGCGCGCAGGTCGAATCGGTTCTGATCCCCGAAGCGGATCGAACGACCCTGTGCGTCTCGACCCAGGTGGGTTGCGCGATGGCGTGCACCTTCTGCGCGACCGGCGCGCTCGGCTTCACGCGCAACCTGACGACCGCGGAGATCGTCGAGCAGGTTTGTCGGATGCGCGAAATTCTGGACGAGCCCCGGAAGATCACGAATATCGTCTTCATGGGGATGGGGGAGCCGCTGCTGAATCTGGCAGCGGTGTCCGAGGCGATCGCGATTCTCGTGAACCCCAAGACCTTTGCGATGGCGCCTCGACGCGTGACGGTGTCGACCGTCGGCGTTCTGCCAAAGATCGAAGAGCTGCTGGCGATCGCTCCGATCAACCTCGCCGTATCGTTGCACGCGACCACCGACCGCGTGCGGGATCAACTCGTGCCCCTCAACCGCCGCTACCCGCTCGACGCGCTGCTCGATCTGCTTCGCAAGCTCGACAGCGTCAACCCGCGGCGGCCGGTCTTTTTCGAGTACACGCTCATCGAGGGCATCAACGATTCTCTGGAGGATGCGAGGAGGTTGCCCGCCTTGCTCCGGGGGATCCCATCCAAGCTGAACTTGATTCCGATGAACCCGCATCCGGAGTCGGTCTATCGGCCCCCGTCCGACGCCGCGATCGACGCCTTCTTGCGCGTTCTTGCGGGCGCAGGGATGACGGTGACCCTGCGGCGCAGTCGCGGGGATGACATTGGGGCGGCCTGTGGGCAGCTCGCGTTGCGCCGCACGGGAGCGGCGGCTGCGTGAGCGGTGGCCGTCAAGCCGATTTGGCGCCGCACCGATGACGCAGGAGCGGATGTGTGGCGCGCGGACGGGCCGGATCGGCTGATCGGCGACTCGCCCCGCCAGGTTTCGGAGATCGATCAGACTCGTGCTCTACGCGATTGGCGACATCCACGGCGAGCTGGAGGCGCTCGAAGGGCTCATCGAAGCCCTGCCGCTGCGCAGTGACGATCGTCTGATCTTCATGGGCGATTACGTGGACCGCGGCCCCGACTCGCGCGGTGTGGTCGAATACCTGGTCAAACTCGCCAAGAAGCGGACCTGCATCTTCTTGATCGGCAACCACGAGTCGATGTTCCTCGACTTTCTCGGCTGGGACGACCCGATGTACTTCGCGGGCGACGCCTTTCTGATGAACGGCGGCGACCGGACGCTGGTCAGCTACGACTACTTCGATTCCGATCTCGAACCGTCGCTGTTCAAGCTTCCCAAGACCCACGAGGCCTTCTTCCGAAAACTCAAACTCCACCACCGCGAGGGAGACTATCTCTTCGTGCACGCCGGCCTGAGCAATTCTGCGATCGAGGAGCCCGACCTCGAGTACGCGCTGCGCAAAACCGACGTCGAGGATTTCTTGTGGAACCGAACGATCGGCGATATGCCCCACAAACTCGGCATCACGATCATCTACGGCCACACCCCCTCGAACGATCTGCAGGTGCGCTGGAATTCCCCCTTCAGCATCGGCATCGACACCGGCGCAGTCTACGGCGGCAAATTGACCGCAATCCGCCTACCCGACGAAACCATCTTCCAGGTCTAGGCGGGGACGTTGTTGAATAGTTGAATTGGAGCCTGCGGCTGGTGCACGGTTGAGCACACGATTCGGCATGGGAGGCAGCGCTGGGGGGCCGGAGAGCAAAGCGTCGCCGTTTGGTGACGACTCCCTAAGAAACAGGACGTAGATCTGCGCGCCTTCCGCCGGTATCTTCGGCTGACGATGCATCAACAGCGCCCGCTGATCGACTGGTTTGGAATTCTCGCGCTTGCGGTTTTGTGGGGAACGTCCTTCCTGTTCGTCAAGATCGCGGTGAGAGAGGTCCCCCCCTTGACGATGGTGGCCGCGCGTTTCGTGATCGCGGCGAGCGTGCTCAGTGTGGCCGTCCGCGCCAGGGGCCTTCGGCTGCCCACCTCGCGACGCGTCTGGAGCCACTACCTCCTGATGAGTCTGATCGGGAACTCGATTCCGTTTTCGCTGATCGCCTGGGGGCAGATCCGGGTCGACGTCGGTCTCGCCGGAATCCTGATGGGCGTGATGCCGTTGATGACCCTGCTGCTCGCACACTTCTTCGTACCCGGCGAACGGATGACACCGAGAATGGCTGGCGGATTTGCAGTCGGCTTCATCGGCCTGGTGGCCCTGTTCGGACCCGAGGTGCTGCTCGAGTTTGGCGGCGAATCGAGCGATCTGCCGAGTCAGCTGGCGATCGGGCTCGCGGCGATCTGTTATGCGACCAACACGATCGTCACGCGTCGGTTGGGCACGCTGGACCCCCTCGTCTCTGCCACGACGGTCATGTGGATCACCACTGCGATCATGGTCCCGCTTGCGCTGTGGGTCGAGCGGCCGTGGAACCTCGCCTGGTCGGCGGAATCGATCGCTTCCGTCGTGTGGCTCGGCCTTTTTGCGACGGCTCTGGCCACCATCGTCTATTTTCGGATCATCCAGAGGGCGGGGCCCACGTTTCTATCGCTGATCAATTACATGATCCCGGTGGTGGCCCTGGCCGCGGGCGCGATCGTCCTGGACGAAAAGCTGGTGGGGACCGTCTTGATCGGGATGGCGCTGATCCTGACCGGCCTGGCGATCAGTCAGCTCGGAAGCCGAACTGGTTAGACTCGCCCGGGCTCGTCGATCTTCTCGGAGGCGCGGAGCGCCGTGCGCCCGGCACTCGCGTATCCGCCGATAGGCGCGGGCGGCATCGGTTCGCCGCCCGCGCTCATCAACTGAGAGCTTCTCCGCTATTTGGGAAGAAGTGTCATCCGATCGGTGTCTTTGCCGTCGGAGGAGACTGACTTGTACTTCTCCGTGACATCGACCACGCCCGAGCAGCCCGCAGAATTGCACGAGAGGCTGCCATCGGCGGTATTGGTCGGAGTGCCGGTCTCGTCCGTCACCGCGATGTTGACCTCCGTCCCCTCACAAACAGGGATGCGGTGGGCTGTATTCCCAAGCGAATCCGGATCCACGATGTTCCCGGTGATCGCGTGACTGACCTTCGGGTTGTTGGTCGGGCTTTGGCCCTTTCCAATCGTGACGATCCTGGTCACGCCCCAGACATCGGCGCAGGTCGGTGCTGCCGTCGGCGTCGCTGTGGCCGTCGCAGTCGGCGTGGCCGTAGGTGTCGATGTCGGAGTCGGATCCGGGTGGCCGCTCGACGTCGGTGTGGCCGTCGGTGTGGCCAACGGTGTCGAGGTCGGCGGGAACACGGTCGGTGTGGCGGTCGGTGTGGCTGGCGGCGCCGTGGCCGTCACTGTCGGCGTGGCGGTAGGCGTCGGGGTCGGTGGGAACGTGGAAGGTGTGGCCGTCGGTGTCGGTCCAGTCCCAGCTAGCGCCGGTATCGCCAGTCCGAGTGACACTCCCATTACCATCAAGTTGCAGAGAAACTTCGCGAAGCGATTCGTCACTGTCATTTCTCCCTTCTGCTGTGTGGCGCGTGGATTCGATCAGCTCAATCGACAACAGCCCACCCACGCCCTCGTGAGTGAGCCGCGAAATAGTAAACTTTCAGGAGAAGTCCCCAAAACTGAGGTCAACGCGCCCAATGAGAAAGGCGCGGAACGCTGCGCGGTGCGTTCGAATCACCCATCAACACTGAAGATTCAGCGTCGCGAACCCCCATCCTGGAGGTTCGCTCTTATCCCTCGCGTGGGGTGACGCGTGGGACGGTTAGGCGGGCGCCGGCCTGCAGGGCGCTGAAGTCGAGGGTGGGGTTGTACTGGCGGAGCAGCCACACCGGTACGCGGTAGCGCTTTTCGGCGAGTTCCCAGAGCGTGTCGCCCCGCTTGAGCCGGTGCGTATCGGTGCCGACCACCTCGTAGGCGTCGAAGAACTCTTCTTGCAGCGTGTGATGGTACTCGAGTCGTCGCTGCTCGAAGGTGTCGCGCGAAGCGACCGAGAAATCGAGTTTGGTCACTCGGCCGATTCCGACCGGTGTTCCGTAGCTGATCCCGTTGAGCCGGCGCAGCTGGCTGGTTGGGATCTCCAACCAATCCGCATAGTGGCCCAGCGTTTCGTCGGCCTGGACGGTGATGCGATCGTCGTCGGAAACCGCATAGTCCGACGGGTCCGGCGCGGGAACGACTACCGAGGCAATCGCGGGCGCCTTGCTCGCGGGAGCTTCTGCGATCGCTTCCGCGCTCGAGATGCTCGCGATTTCGATCGAGTTCTCCTCTTCGGCGTCCGCGGCGATCTCGATCGGTTTCGCTTCTTCCGGCGGCGGCTTCGACGCGGCTTGCTCGACTGGCTTTGTCGCTATCGGTACTGCCGCCGCAATCTTCACTTCGGTCTTCGGCGTGGACTGCTGGACGCTCGCTTTTGCCGATACCTGCAGTCGCTGTCCGACGGAAATGAGGTGGCGATTTCGCAGCCCGTTCATCGCGACGAGGCTCGTCTCGCTCAGGCCGAAGCGCGCGGCAATCCGCGCAACCGTATCTCCGCGACGCACGTGGTAGATGCCATTGGCGGGCGGTTTCGATCGGGCCACGGAGACGGGTGCGCGTGCGCCCGGCAGATCGGGCAGGGCCAGCACCTGGCCGGCGCGAATCCGGTGGCGGCTCTTCAGGTTGTTGAGGGCGACGAGATCTCGCTCCTTCACGTGGTACTTGCGGGCGATCTTCGAAAGAGAGTCGCCTCGGCGCACCGTGTAGAGGCGATCGCGATGCTGTTTGGCGAAGCGCTGCGGAGCGGGGATGGAAGCGAGTGCGATGTCGATCGGCTGTGTGAGCGCGTCGGCCGGCACCCGGAGCTCGAAACCCTGGGGCATGTACTTCGCGCCATTCCAGACCGCGGGTCGCAGCGAGCGGTTGTGTTCGCGCAAGATCTTGCCGTCGACGCCCAGCGCTCGTTCGACCGCTTCTGCGGGTACGAAGTGATCCAGGGTGGCGGTCTTGTAATGCACCGGTTGGAGCGGGGTCACCGGGCCGAAGTAACGCTCGGCGTTGCGATCGACATCGAGCGCTGCGAGAAATTCCGTGTAGAAATTGCGAGACGCAAAGCCAAACGTGCGGCTCTTGTACTTGGCGATGACCACCGAGATGTCGTCAGTGCCGAGCTTGGTCATCGCGCGCTTCATGCCGCCCACACCGTGGTTGTAGGCGGTAATCGCGAGCGGCCAGGAATCAAGCGTGTCGTAGTTCGCGCGCAGCAGACGCGCTGCACCGTCGCTCGCCGCGAAGGGGTCCATGCGCTCGTCGATTACATTGTCGACGCGCAAGAACAGCCGGCCCGTCGAGCGTGTGAACTGCCAGAGCCCCGCGGCGCCAACCTGCGAGTAGGCGGCCGGATTGTAGGAAGACTCGACGTGGGGCAGGGACTCGAGTTCCATCGGCACGCCGTGCGTGTGCAGCGATTTGCGGATGTGCGGCGCCCACTGACCCGCGCGCTCGATGCCTTCGAGGAAGCGGTCCGCTTGCCCCAACTGGAACCGAATCCGCTTCGCGGCACCCTTCAGCGTGGCGTTCGAGACTCCCTCGGGCCAGAGGGCCAGGACGCGCGCCTCCTCGGCGCTCAACCCGCTGCGTTTGCCCTTGCCGAGGTGGCGCAAGATCGTCGCGTAGCGTTTCTTGGCGCGCTCCACGTGGCGCTCTCGCGAGCGGCGGCTGAGCCCTTCCGGCAGGCGGATCACCTCGTAGACCACGTCCATGTGGGACGAGTCGTGGATCAGACCGCCCGCGCGATCGACCTCGCTGTAGATCCGCGTCCAGAAGCGGATCTGGGTGTTCGATCCCGGCCGGGCGTGGAAAGTCGCCTGGGCGCGCGCCTGCGTCGGATGCGAGCAGTGCAGTGGCGAGGAGTATCGAGAGTATTCGCAGCATAGATAGAGTTCGCATCATGGGTGAGGGGCAGATCGGCACGTCCACGAGCAAACTTGCGAACAGGATGAATGCCCCCCCGGGGCACTCATCAGCCCCCCCATCACTCATCTTAGCGCCTGTCTGGCGAGGGTCAGCGCCGCCGATTCTTGCGCCGCGCCTTGCGGGCCTGTTTGCGCTTTCCCTTCTGGTGCCCGCGCGACCCCGAGGCTTCGCGCCGCGCCTTGCCGGGCTTGCCTCCGGCCCCCGCGAGCAGCGCCGTTGGGTCCATCCCCCCCGCGCCCGCCATCTTCCCGAAGCCCGGAATCTTTCCCAGCATTCCGCCGCTACCGAGTTGCGACATCATCTGGCGCATCTGGGTGAAGCGCCCGAGCAGCTCGCGGACATCCTTCGAGCGCCGCCCGCTTCCCGCGTGCGATCCGCGACATCCGGCTCTTGTTGATGATTTCGGGCCGGGCGCGCTCTCCGGGTGTCATGGAATGGATCAGGGCCTCGACGCGTTTGAGTTCGCGCTCGTCGACCTGTTCTGCGATCGAACCGAACATCGGCAGCTTGGCGAAGACATCGCGCAGCGGGCCCATCTTCTGGATCGTCCGAAGCTGCTTGAGCAGATCGTCGAGGCCAAATTTGCCGCGCAGCAATCGCTCGGCGTCTTGCTCGGCCTCTTTTTCGTCGACGACCTCTTCGAAGTCCTTGACCAGGCCGACGACGTCCCCCATCCCGAGGATCCGCGAGGCGAGTCCTTCGGGGCGGAAGGCCTCCAATCGGTCCAGTGACTCTCCGGTTCCGAGGAATTTGATCGGGACGCCGGTGACTGCCTTGATGGCGAGTGCCGCACCGCCCCGGGCATCTCCGTCGAGTTTGGTGAGCACCAGGCCGTCGACGGCGCGCTGCTCGCCAAAGGCGCGGGCGGTATTGACGGCGTCCCGGCCCATCAGCGCGTCGCAGACCAGCAGCGTGTTGGCGGGCGACGTCTCGCTCGTGATCTCGGTGAGTTCCTCCATCAGCTCGGCGTCGATCGCCAACCGGCCGGCGGTGTCGTAGATGATCGCGTCGAAGCCCTCGGAGACGGCGCGTTGTTTCGCGCGGGCACAGATCGAGGCCGGGCGCTCCCCTTCGTCGCCGACGAAGACGTCCACATCGATCCGGTCGCCGAGCTGCTGGAGCTGGAGGACCGCGGCGGGTCGGTAGATGTCGGCGGCGACCAGCAACGGCCTGCGATTCTGCTTTTGCAGGTGGCGCGCCAGCTTGGCGGCGACGGTCGTCTTGCCCACACCCTGCAGTCCGACGAGCATCAGCGAGGTCACGCCCTTCGCCTGCGAGAGCGCGGAGTCGACCGGGCCCATCAGGTCGATCAACTCTTCTTCGCAGATCTTGATGAAATGCTGACCGGGAGTGACGCGGACCATCTTGCCGGACGCGTCGCGTACCCGCGTGGCGACCTTTTCGCCGAGCGCGCGCTCCTTGACCCGGGCGAGGAAGTTCCGGGCGACGGTGAGATCGACGTCCGCCTCGAGCAGCGAGGTGCGGACATCGCGCAGCGATTGGTCGATATTCTCTTCGCTGAGCTCGCGAACGCCGCTGAGTTTTTCGCGAGCGGAAGTGAAGCCTTTGGTCAGGGTTTCGAGCACGGATTCTCCAAGAAGGCGCGGAGAATAGCGGATGCCCAGCGGTTGGAATCGGCCGCTTGCCGGACGGCGCGTCCCCGTGCACCATGGGCCGTCTCCGGGTTGGGTTTCGACCCGCCGGGTCGAAAGCGAGACGAGCAGCAGCGGGGGCTGGCTCGCCGTATCGAGAAGCCCCGATCGGAGTGAGAAACAGATGGCTACTGAGGTGGAAGCCCTGATTGCGGGGACGATGTGGAAGGTCGAGAAGGCGGTTGGCGACGCAGTCGAGGCCTTTGACGTCATCATGATCCTCGAATCCATGAAAATGGAGATTCCCGTCGAAGCGCCGTGCGCTGGAACGATCAAGGAGATTCGGGTTCAGGAGGGCGAGGCCATCGCGGAAGGCCAGGTTCTCGCCCTGATCGAGTGAGGCGATGGCCGCAGCCCTAGAGCCCCGCCTGCTCGGACTCGCAGATCGCGAGGCGGCGGTGCGATATCTGTCCCGCGATGCGGTCGCCAATCTGTTCTTGCTGGATCTCGCGGCAAACCTCGGCGGGCGGTCGGTTCCAGGCGAGGCTCGGACGGAGATCGTCGCGGTCTGGCAGAATGGCGAAATCGTCGGGATGGCCGGTCTTCACCCGACCGTGATCCTCGACGCCAATGCGGGCAAAGAAGCCGTCGAAGCCGTCATCCCCTACCTGAAGCGAATCAAAGTCGGATTGGTGAAGAGCCCCGTTCCGACGGTCGATCTGCTTTGGGGGCAGCTCTCCGCGCGGCGCTCCCGCCGCGTGCTCGTCGATCGAATCGAAATCGCCTACGCGCTCTACGAGCGGGAATGGAAACCCATCGAGCCGGTTGCAGCTGAATCCGTGCGGCATGCGCGGGATGCCGATCTGGAAGACCTGGTCGTTGCCGCCCGCGAAAGCCTTCGAGAGGAAGACCGCCCCGATCCGTTCGTGGGCGACGCCGAGGGCTTCCGGCGCTGGGTTCGCGGCCGGGTCGCTCGGGCTCGCGTCGTCGAAATCGATGGCCGTGTCGCGATGGTTGGCTACGCGGACGTGCAGCGCCCGGAAGGCTGGCTCCTCCAGGGGATCTACACCTGGCCCGACTGCCGGCAGCGCGGGCTCGCTTCCTTCGGCGTGTCGGAATTGTGTCGCGAAGCATTTCGCGCGGGTGCCGACCACGTCCAACTCGCCGTAGTCGAGGGAAACGTCGCCGCACAACGGCTTTACGAGAGCTTGGGTTTCACGCCCTTTGCGAAGCTGCGCACGATCCTGTTCACCTGAGGCTCGGCGGCATGCTAATAATGGGGCTGTTCGTCTTTCGGGTGATGACGGAGCAAATGAGGAGATCCCCCAATGGCGTTGCTTGAAGGGAAGGTTGCGATTGTCACGGGCAGTGGTGGCGGCATCGGTCGCGAGCACGCGCTTGCCCTGGCCAAGGAAGGCGCGGCGTTGGTCATCAACGACCTCGGTGGAGCCCGCGATGGAACCGGTGCCAGTCAAAACATGGCCGACCAGGTCGTTGCCGAGATCAAGGCCGCGGGCGGTGAAGCCGTGGCCAATTACGATACGGTCGCGACTGTGGAAGGAGCGAACAACATCGTCAAGACCGCGCTGGATGCATTTGAAAAATTGGACATCGTGGTCAACAACGCCGGCATCCTGCGCGACAAGAGCTTCGCGAAGATGGATGCAGACATGTGGGATATCGTGGTCGAGGTTCACCTTCGCGGAACCTATTGCGTGACGCACGCCGCTTACAATCATCTGAAGGATCGGGGCCAGGGCGGCGTCATCATCAACACTTCATCGACGTCGGGCTTGAATGGCAACTTCGGTCAATGCAACTACGGAGCCGCCAAGGCGGGGATTGCGGGTTTCACGCGTTGCCTCGCCATCGAGGGAAAGAAGTACGGCATCCGCACCTTCATCCTCGCGCCGATCGCGCTCACGCGCATGACTGCCGACCTACCGATTCTTGGTGACGAGAAAATCAAGGCTCGCATGACGCCGGCGGTGATTTCGCCATTGGTGACGTATCTCGCGAGCGACCTCTCCAAAGACCAGACGGGCAAGACCTTCTTCGTCGGCGGGCGGGGCGGATTGCCGAGATGAAGGTCGTTACCTGCGACGGAATTACCAAGGAAGAAGAAGGTGGATTGTGGACTCCCGCGGAGATCGCTTCGAAAATGATCCCCGGGGAGATCCTGATGGCCGAGTGAGGGGGCGCGAGGAAAATCCCGCGGGCTCCAGCTGGGCAAATGCGATTCATTGCCGCGCGCCGCTGGCGGTGTTATTTCTGGTCTGATCATGTCGGAGCAACCCTGTGGATCCTCCGGACGTGCGGACGCCTGACGCCCCCCCTGCTGACGACTCCGCGTCTCAGCCGGAGTCGTCGCCCGTATCAGACAGCTCCCGAGGAGGCGAAGGTCGACGCCCTGTCGGCGATGACGCCACGCTTCAATCTCCCGCTCCGATGGTTCGCGAGCCGTTTCTTCCGCCACTTCGACCCTCAACGACTCCACGGTCGAGTACCTTCGAAAACTCGAGAGCGACGGTTCGATCATCTACGTCATGCGCTACGCGAGCCGGCTCGACTACTTCCTCTTCAATGCGCTCTTCATTCGCGAAGGGCTCGGCCTTTCGAAGTTCGCGAATGGGATTCGCTTCTACTATTACCGCCCGCTCTGGCAGGCCATTCGACTCGCCTGGAAGCGACGCGGAGAGTGGTTGCGAGAGCCCGGCCCCGAATTTTCGCAAGCCAAACTTCGATCGCTGACCTTGCGAGGCGAGTCGTCGTTCATCTTCCTGCGCACCGCGCGCCTGCGTTCGAGGTTGCGAACCCGGCGCAGTGCGGTCGAACACAGCAAGAGTGAGCTCGATCTGCTCGAGGAGGTCATCCGGACGGCCTGGGATTCCAATCGGCCGGTTTACATGGTTCCCCTGGCGCTCTTCTGGCGAAGGGGCCCGCGGAGTCGACAGCGTTTTCTCAACCTCAGCTACGGATCGAGCACCCGTCCCTCCGACTTTGCGAAGGTTACGTCGTTCCTTACCACCTACCAGAGTCTTAGTGTTCGGGTCGGCAATCCGATCGACCTGGGCGCTCTTGCCGCAGAGCGAAGCGTCGAGGGGCCGCATCGCGTTGCACGCAAGGTGCGCCGGACCATTCTCACGTTCCTGTACCGAGAGGAAAAGGTCGTCGAGGGGCCGGCTTTGCGGTCGCCCCACCGCGTCGAGCAGGCGGTCATCGGTACTCCCTCCGTGCGGGAGGCGATTCGGAGTCGGGCGGAAGAGCGCCGTTGGCCGATCGAGCGCTCGAGAGCCGAAGCGGCCAAGATGTTCCGCGAGATTGCCGCCAACATGAACTCGACGATCCTGGCGTTCCTGAATTGGGCCGTCGGCGTCATCTTGAGGAGAATGTTCGTTTCGGTCGAACTGATCGGAATCGAGAAGATTGCCGACTACGCCAAGCGAAACCCGCTCGTCCTCGCCCCGAGCCACCGCTCTTATTGCGACTTCTTGATTCTCTCGACGGCGTTCTATTCCAACCACCTGGTCCCCCCGCACGTCGCGGCGCGAGAGAACATGTCCTTTGGCCCCTTCGGCTCCCTGTGGCGGCGTGGCGGTGCGTTCTTCCTGCGCCGCTCGTTCGAAGATCCTCTCTATAGGATGGTGTTCCGCAGCTACATCACATATCTCATCAAGCAGGGGTACACCCAGGAGTTCTTCATCGAGGGTGGGCGTTCACGCACGGGAAAGATGCTCACCCCGCGCCTCGGAATGCTCGCGTGGAACGTCGACGCATTCCTGCAAACCGCCAGGCGCGACCTCTTCTTCGTGCCGATCGCGATCACCTACGAGCATCTCGTAGAGGAGCGCGCCATCGTCGGCGAGCGCGAAGGTGGAAAAAAGGAAAAAGAGAGCGTGATGGGTCTCGTTCGCGCTCGCAAGTTTCTGCGCCGTCGCTTCGGCAGTGTCTGGGTCAATTTCGGTGAGCCGATTTCGCTTGCCAGTGCGCTCGGCGAACGGCGCGAGATCTTCCTTCGCGACGAATCCGCTGAAGTGCTCGAACAGAAGCGAGAATTCGTCGAGTCACTCGGCAATCGCATTGCGGAGCGCATCAACTGGGCGGTGATGCCAAACGCCACCGCGGTGGCGGCTTGTGCGCTGCTCGGTGCGGGGCGCCGCGGGCTCTTCCGCGAGGAGCTCGTGGAGCGGATGCGCGAAATCGTCGAGCTGCTGAAATTGCAGGACGCGCGATTGACGCCGAGCCTCACGGTGGCCGGAGGCGACTTTCACGAGGCGATCGGCTCGCTGATCGCGAGTGGGCTGATCCACTCGACCCCGGACGCGCGCGGCGAGGTGCTCTACTTCGAGGAAAACCGCCGCACGGCCCTCGATCTCTACCGCAACAGCATCGTCCACTACCTCGCCGCGCCCAGTTTCCTCGCGCGGCGCCTGTTGTCCGATGCCACCGTGGACGAGCTTCGCAGCGACCTTTCGCACTGGTTGGATCTCTTCTACTACGAATTCTTCACGCCGCGCGGCGAGGTGCTCGCCGCCCACTTCGACGCGTTCCTCGATCACTTCGAGCGCCTCGGCTGGGTCGAGCGGAACGGCAGGGCCCTTCGAGCCACGGGGACGGGCGTGGACAATTTCGGGTTCCTCGCCGAGCAGACCCAGGGTCTGATCGACGTCTACTACGCGACCACCGGTGGGGTCATCTCGATGGAGGACCCCCTCACTCCCAAGGAGCTGCTCAAGGCCGCGCGGGAGCAACTCAACCGGGCCGAGATCCTCGGTGAGGTCGCCGCCGGGCGCGGGGTGGTGAGTGAAACGACCTTTACGAACGCGCTCGCGCAGCTGGAGCGCTACCGAATCATCCAGCGGGATCCGGAGGCATCGGGCAAGGAAGTGCCCTTCGAGCGAGGGGAGGCTTTCGAAGATCTTGCAGATCTGAAGGAGCGTCTGGCGTTCGCGCTCACCGCTCGTTAGGCTCCGCGTCCCCATGGAACCGATCGACGCAATCGACTTCGAGAAGGCGGGTGGCCTGGTCACCGCGATCACCCTCGACGACGCCACCGGCGACGTGCTGATGGTGGCTTATATGAATGCCGATTCGTTTCGCAAGACGCTCGAGATCGGTGAGGTCGTCTATTGGAGCCGTTCGCGCAAGTGCCTCTGGCACAAGGGCGAATCGAGCGGCAACACGCAGCTCGTCAAGAGCATTCAGATCGACTGCGACGCCGACGCCGTGATGCTTCGCGTGGAGCAGCGCGGCAACGCGGCCTGCCACACCGGAAAACGCAGCTGCTTTTATCGCAAGCTCGAAGGCGGCGAATGGGTCGATGTGGGCGAGCAGGTATTCGACCCCAAAGAGGTATACGGCTCATGAAGAAGGTTCGCGGCTCGACTCCGCGTTCGAAGAAAAGATTCTCCGCCTGGGCCTCCCCAAAGGAAGCCTCCAGGAGACGACACATCAGCTCTTTACGCGCGCTGGCTTCCAGCTGCGCATTCCGTCGCGCTCCTACTATCCGGAGATCGATGATCCCGAGATCGAGTGCATCCTGATCCGGGCCCAGGAGATGGCGCGCTACGTCGATCAGGGCGTTCTCGACGCCGGGCATCACCGGGCTCGATTGGACGCTGGAAAACCGCGCGAAGGTCAAGGAGCTGGCAGACCTGAAGGCACCGTGGCCCAATTACGGGCAGGTTCGCTGGGTGGTCGCGGTCAAGAACAACTCGAAGATCAAGAAGCCCAAGGATCTCGAGGGCAAGCGCATCGCGACAGAGGTGATGAATCTCTCCAAGCGCTACCTCAAATCCCATGGGGTGAAAGCGGAGGTCGAGTTTTCCTGGGGAGCCACCGAGGTGAAGCCGCCGGTCCTCGCCGACGCGATCATCGATGTCACCGAAACGGGATCGAGCTTGCGCGCCAACGATCTGCGGATCCTCGACACGGTCGTCGAGAGCACGCCGCGCTTCATCGCCAACCCGGAATCCTGCAAGGATGCCTGGAAGATGCGGAAGATGGAGCGCCTCGTGATGGTCTTGATGGGTGCGATCAACGCGGCCGATCGCGCTGGGCTGATGATGAACGTGCCGACCAAGTGCCTCGAGAAGGTGCTCGGGTTGCTGCCCGCATTGGCGACGCCGACGATCTCGACGCTCTCCGACGAGAACTGGGTCGCGGTCAACACCGTGATCGAAGAGCACGTCGTGAAAGATCTATTCCCGCGGCTATCGGAGGCCGGTGCGCGCGGGATCGTCGAGTACCCGCTGAACAAGATCATCGAGTAACAGTTGCCCGGACTCTTCAGGAGACTGGTCGCGACAGTTCCCAACTATGTGAATATCGCCTGGCACGGATTGGTGTCTCCCCGTGTCGGCAAGCGCGAGTCGGTCGCTGTATCCCAGGCGGTGATTCTTTCCGGCGAGCGAATTCTGCTCGCGGTTCGGCGCGACTTGCGCGGCTGGGAGCTCCCGGGCGGTCATCTGCAGGCCGGCGAGTCATCCGAAGAGGGGTTGATCCGCGAGGTTCGCGAAGAGACGGGGCACGAGATCGCGATCGATCGCCACGTGGGGACCTACGTGCGAACGGGGTTCCGGCCGTATACGGCTTCGGTGTTTACCTGCACGGTTACCGGCGGTGAACTACAGCCGAGTATCGAAACTCCGGTGGTTCGCTGGTTCGATCTCGCCAAGCTGCCCGACACGCTGTTTCCGTGGTTTCACGAGCCGCTGGCGGATGCGCTTGCTGCGCGCCCCGAGCCGGTTTCACGCTGTAACTACCAGGGTGTGGCGGCGGTCTGGGCGGGGTTCAAGATTGATCTGCGGATGAGGCTTTCGGACGACTGCGCGGGTCTTCCCGAATAACGAGATCGTCTTAGTGCGCTCGAGTCCGAGGGCGGTGGTGGGGCCGCGAGGTCGAGCGGAAGAGAAGGATCGAGGAACTCGGGAAGAAAGACGTAGACTTGACTCAGCCGCCCGTGCAAACGGGGTAGAACCCGTACCATTGGTTGTATGAAATCGGCAGCCTTCAACACCCTGGTCATTCTCGGACCGACAGCCTCGGGGAAGACCCATCTGGGAGTTGCGCTTGCGGCCGAATTGGGCGGAGAGATCCTCTCCGTGGATTCGCGGCAGGTCTATCGCGGGCTGGACATTGGGTCTGGAAAAGACCTGACTGAGTACAGCGTGGACGGCCGCGCCGTTCCCTACCATCTCATCGACATCGTCGACCTGGATACGGAATACAACACGTACATGTACCAGCGCGATTTCTATGCCGTCTTCGAAAGGCTGACGTCGCGCGCGACTCTGCCGGTCGCCGTAGGGGGAACGGGCCTCTACCTGGACGCTGTTCTCCAGCAATTTCGCATGGTCGAGACGCCCGAGAACGGCGATCTGCGGCGTGAGTTGGGGAGCTATTCGGACGATGAACTCGCCCTCGAGCTGCGGTCGCTCAGACCGAAGCTTCACAACACCACCGACCTGATTGAGCGTGCGCGAATGATTCGGGCGATTGAAATCGCGCTCTACGCGCGGGACCACCCTCCGCCCCGCGCACCGGACATCCAGGCGCTCGTCCTGGGCACGCGTTGGGAACGAAGTGAGCTCCGCGCACGTATTTGCCAGCGCTTGGAGGAGCGCCTCGCCGGGGGACTGATCGAGGAGGTGAAGCATCTTCTCGATCGGGGTGTGGGCAGCCAGAGACTCCATTCTCTGGGACTCGAGTACCGTTATGTTTCGGACTACCTGAGTGGGACAATCAAGAGCAGAAATGACCTGACGCAGAAGCTGTCGACGGCTATCGCCCAATATTCAAAGCGCCAAGAAACCTGGTTTCGCCGCATGGAACGAAATGGCACCGAAATCCACTGGATCGATCGCGGAGACCCGGATGCGGCCATGGCGGTCTGTCAGGATAGATGGGATGCCCACGCGTGATTCTCAGCTGCGTGGTCTTATAGATCGTCGGACGTTTTCACTCTATGCCGGTTCGTTCTGCCCGATTCAAGCTGGAGCGTGGCCGAGTCCGAGGCCGGCGGAGGTCGCTTCGCGAATGGCTCACGCGCCAAGGTAAGCCTTGATTTGCGGGGGTGGTGCTCGGCAGCCACGCGTTGGTTTGAGGAGTCCCAGGGCGCGCTCCGCTTTATTTCGCTGCGCGACCTCCGCCGGCCCCGGACTCGAGGTGGTGGAATTGCCTGGTGTGTAGAGGGCCTGGGCTGGTTGTCGGTCGCGCTATTGCGCCGTGCGCTCTAGCGCTGGCCTGTTCGTTGACCGCGCTCTAGCGCTGGCCTTCGCGCAATCCGCTGGCTTCCCATTCTTTGCTGAGTTGCTGGAGTTTGCGGGAGAACTCGTCGAATTCGTCGTCGAAGGAGAGGATGATTTCGGTGGTGCGCGGGATGTCGTCGCCGTTGAGTAGGCCGCGATAGCGGTTGAGGTTGGCGAGGATGGCTTCTGCGACCTTCAGTGCGCGCTTCTCGGTCTTGATCAGCGGCGACTGGAGGGTGTAGACGTTGTTGCGGCCCCAGAGGCTTTCGTCTCGGACGATGGCGATCTCGCGGTAGAGGCTGTTGATCGGGTCGAAGTTGTATTCGACGCGGACCTCTTTGAAGATGTCGGTGTTGCCGGTGTAGAAGCCACGTTCCTTCTCGACCTTCCCGAGCTGGCGACAGCGGGGGCAGTAGAAGGTATCGCCGTGGTTGAGGAGGAAGACGCCCTTGGCGTAATCCTCGCAATCGGTGTTTTCGCAGTACCCGACGCCGCGCTTCATCTTGGTCATCCCCTTTTTTGGGCCGCCTCCCGGACCGTGTTTCCCTCCGGGCGTTAATGGGACCAGCAGCATCTCTGGCCCGTGCAGATAGACCTCGCAAACTCCGTGCCGCAGCGTCCGCTACACGGTGTTTTCACGAGTGGCGAAGGCCGGTTAGGGCGCGATTCCGCCTGTCCATTGCGTGTGTGCGAGGCGTCTCAGAACCGTCGGTCGTCGAGTCGCGCAGCCCACTTTGGGAACCGCGCTTCCGTTAGATGCCGATCCGGTCGGATGGCGCGCAACTTTTGTCGCCCCCGAGGCCAAAAGACCCCGAGTGCACACGCTTCCCCTCTGGGGGATGGGTAAGCGGGTTGCCTCCAATGTGAAAAAACCTTACTTGCAGACGCAGGTTTGTCCTACATGTGCTTATAGTCCCGCCGCCCGTGGCTTGTCAAGCCAGATCTGGTCGGTGCTGCGTGCGGCGATCTGAACCCGTTAGAAGCCTTCGTCGGTGTCCCATTCGGCCACATTGGCGTCCGCTGCGATCCGCTTGTTCTCGAGGTCGACCCGCAGCAGGACCAGATGGAGCATGGCGACCAGGGCGGTGACGACCCCCGCGACGAATGGCCAGCCCATCCCCGCCCCGAGGCTCCCGCGCTCGAGGTTGTTGGGGTGCATGGCGGCGCCGCCGAAGAGCTGGATCGCAAAGTAGTTCAGCGGAATGACGGCGATGCCGGCGATGCCGTAGACGGCCGCGAAGCGCGCGGTTCGCGTGCTCCCCTCCGTGAAGCTGCGCAGTAGCAGGTAGGCGAGGTAGATGAACCAGAGCAAGAGCGTCACGGTCAATCTCGGATCCCACGCCCACCAATGTCCCCAGGTCCCCTTGGCCCAGATCGGCCCGGTGACGAGCCCGAGTGTGCAGAAGAGCACGCCGACTTCCGCGCTCGCGACGGCCACGCGGTCGAAGCGCTCGTCGTTCTTCCAGAGATAGAAGGCGCCGCAAACCGCGGTCACCGCGAAGCCCGTATAGGCGGCGAACCAACACGGAACGTGTACGTAGAGGATCTTCTGGATCAGGCCCTGGACGGCATCGAGGGGCGCCGAATAGACGAGGTATGCCCAGACCGCGATCGAGACAGCGAGCACTGCGCTGGTGATCGTCAACGCGCGGTTGATACCGGGTGATGTCGAGGTCGGTTCTTGATTTGAAACCGCGTTGGTCATGGGCCCTACTCGTCGAGAACGAAGTCGGAAAGAATGAACGAGACTATCAGATAACTCGCGTCCGTCACGATCAGGAACTGGATGGGTTCGAACGGGACGGAACCGGTTTCGAATAGCGCGTTGGTGGCGCGCGATGCGGCGATGAGCACGGGTGTGTAGAAGGGGAGCGCGAGGAGTGGGAGCATGACCTCGCGCAGTCGGGTCCGCACCGCGATTGCTGCGAAGAACGTGCCCACCGAGCAGAGGCCGAGCGAACCGAGCGCAACCACTCCGGTCAGCTCGAGTGCGATGGGCAACAGATTCATCTCGAAGACGAGCGCGAAGATGCAAGCGGTCACGGCTTGTACGAAACCGAGAATCAACAGGTTCGCGATGGTCTTCCCCAGCAGCACCCAGCCCCGATCCACGGGCGCGCGCGCGAGCCCCTCGATGGCGTCGTTTTCGAGTTCGATCGCAAACGATCGACCGAGGCCGAGCAGTGCCGCGAATACATAGGCGACCCAGAGCAAACCCGGTGCGTACGCGCGGGTTGCGGTCGTCGCGCCGCCGGGCAGTGAGAAGTGGAAGATCACGACCATCAGCATCGAGAAGAGCAGCATCGCGATTGCGCGGTCGCGGCTGCGCCATTCGGTCAGCAGGTCCTTCCAGAGCACGGCGAGTAGTGCGTTCACGCCACGTCCCGGTCCGAGGCTGCCGTGTAGGCGTTCTCGAGGGTCTCTCGGATCGAGGCCACCGCCGGATTCGCGATGCGCGATTCGGCCGCGCCGTAGCACGACCGCAGCGTCGGCGAGCCTTGCCGCGAGCGTCACGTCGTGGGAAACCAGGACCAGCGTGCGGTCTTTTTGGCGCAGCCCCATCAGCCGCTCCACGAGTCGATCGGAAGCCGTCCGATCGAGGCCGGTAAACGGCTCGTCGAGTAGCACGATCTCGGGATCGTCGATGAGGCCGACCGCAATCGAAAGCCGCTGCGCCATCCCGCGCGAGAAGCCGCCGGTGCGGCGATCCGCGGCGCGGGTCAGGCCCGCCTCGACGAGTTGTTCTTCGACCCGCGCGCTCGCATTCGACACGCTGCGGAGTCGGGCGGCGAAGAGCAGGTTTTCCCTCGCGGTGAGTTCGGGGTAGAGCCCCGTCGCGTGGCCAATGAAGCCGACTCGGGCGCGTGAGATCCGGTGGTGGGCCGATTTTCCGCAGACTTCGATGGATCCGCTGCTCGGTCTCGCGAGGCCCGCGATCAAGCGCAGCAGCGTCGATTTCCCCGCGCCGTTGGGGCCGAGGATGGCCGTCGTTGATCCAGCCTGGATATCGAGATCGATTCGGTTGAGTCCGACGGTGCTCCCGAAGCGTTTTTCGAGCTCACGGGCAACGACCGCAATCACACCGGCGCGGCCTCATCCGTCGATTCGGGTTCGTCGAGTGGTGCGCCGCATTGGGAGCAGAAGCGCGCTTCGGCTCCGCGCTCGGCCCCGCAACCGGGGCACGTGTTCGGCGTGGGGGCGGCGGCGACTTCGGTGGTCTCGGTGACTTTGGCAGCCTCAGCGGTCTCCGCGAGCGCGTCGCGTTCGACGCGGAGCAGGTTCACCGCTTCGGCGCGGAGTTCCAGGCGCATCGCGCGATGATCTTCCTCGGAGATCTTGCCGATCTCGAAATCCTCGTCGAGGCCGCGGATCGCCGCGAGCACGGATCCTCGCTGGTCCGCGGCGCGGCTCGCGGCCGACGACGGCACGCTCGCTTCTCCACCCTCTCGCCCGCAGCGGAGCGATCAAGAATCCGATCGCGAGCGCTGCGGCCGCGAGTGTGATGCCAGTCGCGGCGGGACCTGGGCATCGATCTGCGTGCTTCGAGCGGTCGCAGTCGAAGCGCGACGGGTTCGCCGGCCGAAATTTCGAAGGCTTCGAGGTGGAGATGGCTGCGGTCAGAGGTGCGGATCGGGCGTCGATTGTGCAGTCGGTCCGTTTCGATCACGAGCCCCGTGTCGGCGACCATGATCGACAGCAGCGGCACATCGAGCGACATCACCTGCGTAAACACGGGATCGTCGCGGTCGATTGGAAGCAGGAACCGCAGCGAGAGACTGTTTTCACCTACGCGCAGCGGGACCGTGAACCGCGAGCGCGCCGGAAGGGTCGCGGGAGACGCCCATTCTTTGGGTCTCGGAAGAAAAACGGAGGTCACCCGCACCCTCGGGCAGGGGGATGCAGAACAGCGGTGCGCCGGACGTGGAAACGAGCGGCGTATTGCCCGCGACGGCGAGTATATGTTCCGCGTCGACGGTAAATGCCGCACCGTCGTGTTCGAGCCAGATGCGAGATTCGAACACAGAGACCCGCTCGGCGGCGTTGACAGCCGCGGGGACCAGGACGCGAATTGCGACCGAATCTCCGGGTTGAAGTGCCGCATCAGCGGACCCGCTTCGCGTCAGCTTCGGGCCTCCCGGGCGGTTGACGAGAACCAGACGACGCGCGCCCGACGGGAAGCTGCGTAGCATCTCGAATACGGAGTCACGCTTGGGAAACCCGTAGCTGAACTCGACTTCCTGCTGGCCCGGACGCAGCGGCCCCCAGAACGACACCACGTCGCCTTCCACGATCAGATCATCTCCGATCCTCGACTGCAGATCGGTTGCGCCCGCGGGCAGCGCCACGCGCAGGATCGGCTTGCGGCCTTCGCGTTCGGTTTCGGGGATGTAGATCGTCCGGGTGCCGGAGTTGTCCAGCCGGTGCACTTCGCGGATTGCGAGGTCGACGCAGTTCTCTTGAATCTCGATCCGGACTTCGTCGACCGCGGTTTCGCTCGTGTCGGAGGATGTGTCGGCGACGGGCAGATCGAGCTGGCGCTGCAGTTCGCCGGCTTCGAAGGAAAAGCGCAGACCGAAGGGAATCTCCGCGTAGCTGGTGCCGAGCAGATAGACGGTCGCAGGGTCGTTTTCGATCGACTCGAACGCGTAACCGCCCGTTACGTCCGTCACCGTCCCACGCAGACCCGGTACGCCATCGCTTGGCAGCGCGTAGAGGACGACCGTAAGCCCGCCAACGTTCGCGGACTCATTCTCGTGAACCACCCGACCTCGAATCGCAGCCGGCCCCGCCCGAACGTCCGCGACCGAATCGATCGCTTGCTGGGTCATGCCCGGGAAGCCTCCGGGCAGTGCCGACGGTTCCACTCCACCAGCAGAGGTGGACATCGCTGTGAGCATTGCGAGCGCCGCGATCCATCGCATCGATTGCATCATCCGTCCTGGGTCTCCCGGGCCCGATCCGGATGTGGCCACATGACGAGCACCGAGCCGAGCACGAAGATGTAGCCGCCGATCCAGATCCAGTTGACCAACGGATTGCGGTAGACCTTGAACGTCGCCGATCCGTCCGCCTCGATCGCGGTGAGCGTGACGTAGAGATCCTCGAGCGCGTTCGAGTGGATGGCGGGGATCGACGCGGGCTGCTGCTCGAGCCAGTACATGCGCTTTTCGGGCACCATCACGCCGATCGGCTTGTCGCCGCGGTAGACCGCGAGTCGCGCCACCGCTCCGCCGTAATGCTGCTTCGGGATCGCGGTCGCCGTCAGGTACTGCAGTCGGTAACTGCCGATCTCGAACTCGTCCCCGGTCCGGATGTTCTCCATGCGCTCTTCGTCGAAGACCGAGCCCGCCATTCCGACGATGATCAGGACGGCGCCAAGGTGAACGATGTAGCCGCCGTAGCGCTGCTGGTTCTTGCGCAGGAGCGAGCTGAAGGCCTGAAACGCGTTCTCTTCGCCCTTTCGGGTGCGGGCGCGGATGGCGAGCGCGTATTCCTGCACAATCGTGGCGACCACGAACGCGCCGAGCCCCCAGCATATGATCGGGTAGGCGGTGGCGCTGCTACCGAGCGCGAACCCCAACGCCACACTCGTGATTGCGCCGATGACCGCGGGCAAGCGAAATTGTTTCGAGACGCTCGCCAAGGATGCGCGGCGCCATGCGATCAGCGGGCCCACACCGGTGAGGAACAACAGGAAGAGCGCGAGCGGCCCCGCCATGATCGGGAAGAACCCCGGCCCGACGGTGATCTGCTCGCCCTGGAACATTTCGCTCGCCACCGGGAAGAGCGTGCCGGTGAAGATCCAGACCAGAAGCGAGATGAACACCCAGTTGTTGAGCAGGAAGCCCGCTTCGCGCGAAACCATCGATTCGATGTGGTTGGGGCTGCGGATTTCCTTTCTGCGATAGGCCACCGCAGTGAAAAAGATGATCGCCGAAAACAGCACGTAGCCGAGAAACGTCGTCGTGAAGATCGGCGATTGGGCGAACGCGTGGACCGACTGGACGATGCCACTGCGGGTGAGGAAGGTGCCGAACAGGCAGAGGGTGTAGGTGAGCCCGATCAGCAACAGGTTCCAGGTCTTCAACATGTTGCGCTTTTCCTGGATCATCACCGAGTGCAAGAAGGCCGTCGCGGGAAGCCAGGGCATGAACGACGCGTTCTCGACGGGATCCCACGCCCAGTAGCCCCCCCAGCCGAGTACCTCGTACGCCCAGCGGCCGCCGAGGATGATCCCGATGCTGAGGAAGAGCCAGGGAAAGAGCGTCCAGCGCCGCGTGGTGCGGAACCAGTTGGTTCCGAGTTCGCCGGTGATGAGCGCCGCGAACGCAAACGCGAACGGGACCGCAAAACCGACGAGCCCGGTGTAGAGCATGAGCGGGTGGATCATCATCACCGGGTGTTGGAGCAGCGGGTTGAGCCCGCTTCCGTCAGAGAGCGTGTCGCCGGGTTGCATCCGTTCGAACGGCTCCGTGATGAAAGCCACCAGAACCAGGAAGAAGATCGCGTTGGCGAGGAGTACGGCGACCACCCAGGGCATGAGCGTGCGGTTCTTGGTTCGATTGAACCAGACGCACGCCGCGCTGTAGGCCATCAGCATCCAGAGCCAGAGCAGCAGTGATCCCGCCTGGCCGCCCCAGAGGGCCGCGAGCCGGTAGTGGAGCGCCATGCTGCGCGCCGAGTGGCTGGCGACGTAGAAGAGCTGAAAGTCGTAGGTCGCGAACGCGTAGAAGAGCACGATCATCGAGAGGCTGACAAACGTGAAAACGATCCAGACGCTTCGCTCGGCGACGCGCGTCCACTCGGGCCGGCGCTTTGCGCCCGCGTAGATCGCGCTGCCAAGACCCAGCAGTGCGATCACCAACGCGAAGCGAATCGAATAGCCTCCAATGTCGGGCATGCGTGATCCCCTCAGGTGTGCTCGGTGTGCTAGGCGCCGCTAGCGGGTGGTTGCCGCGCTCAGGATTCTGTCGAGCCCATGGGCGCCGCTTCGAATTTTGAAGGACACTTGGCCATGATCTTGTCGGCTTCGAATATGGGGCCGGCAGAGCTCGCCACCATGCGACCCTCGACGACTACTTCGGCGCCGTCCTTGAAGAGGTCGGGCGTTTCCAGGCTCTCGAGGATGACTTCGATCGGGGCTCCGCTGCCGTCGTCCGCGTGCGGCGGGTTGTTCTGAACCAGGAAGCGGACCTGCATGGCGTCGATGTCGCGGCGAATCGAGTTCGCGGCGACGTAACCGTGGAAGCGAGAGCGCGCGCCGCTCGTGGCGTTGGCGTTTGCCTGGAAATCTTCGAGGGTCTCGTAGTAGGTAAATGCGGGTGCGGCATCGAGGTTGGTAGCCCCGTACCAGCCGAGTAGCCCGGCGATCACCGTTGCGCCAATGGCGATCTGAACGCCCTTCGTCATGCTTCTATTTCCATTATTAAGTGGGACAAAATGGTACCAACGGGGTCTTGGGGTGTCAAAGGAGATTTTCGAAAACACCCCAAGATCCGGCCACTTGCGGCGAAATCGGCGGCATTCGTCAGGGTTTTCTAGCGGTGCGCAAAATCGGTCGGATGAGAGACACCGAGAGCGCTCAACGCAGCGGCTGGCGTGGTGAACTCGCTTGACACGGCGCCAACCAGCGGGCTAACCGCATCGCATGCCTCCGGACTTCGCGCGCCGAACCACCCAGATGCGCCCCTTCCTCGCGATGGAGGTGATGGAGCGCGCCTTCGAGATGGAGCGCGCCGGCGAAGACGTGATCCACCTCGAGATCGGCGAGCCGGATTTCCCCGCGCATCCCGCGGCCGCGAAGGCCTGCATCCGCGCCATCGAAGCCGGCCAGACCCACTACACGGACAGCCGCGGGCTTTCGGAGCTGCGCGAGGCGATCGCCGACGACCACAAGCGGCGCTTTGGTGTGGACGTCGCCCCCGAGCGGATCATCGTCAGCAACGGCACTTCACCTGCGATGCTGTTGGTCTTTTCGCTGCTGGTGGGGCGAGGGCGACGAGGTCGTGCTCGGAAGCCCCCACTATCCCTGTTATCCCAACTTCATCCGAATGAGCGGTGGTGTGCCCGTGTCGGTCCCCGCAGATCCGGAAGCTGGCTACGCGATGGACGTCGAGGCCGTGCGCCGCGCGCTGACGCCGCGCACCCGCGCGATCATCGTGAGTTCGCCCGCCAATCCGACGGGTGCTGTGCAGAGTGAAGAGACGATGCGGGGGCTCGCTTCGCTCGGTGTCCCGATCATCTCCGACGAGATCTACGACGGCCTGCTCTACGACGGTGCGAAGGTCACTTCGGCTCTCGAGATCAGCGACGACGCCTATGTGCTCGACGGTTTTTCGAAGCGCTACGCGATGACCGGCTACCGTCTTGGCTACGCGATCGTCCCGCTCGAGTCGGTGCGCGCGATGCAGGTGATGCAACAGAACCTCTTCATCTCGGCCAACTGCTTCGTCCAACACGCGGGCGTCGCGGTGTTGCGCGACCGCTCCGATGCGCTCGAAGAAATGCTTGCCGCCTACACGCGTCGCAGGCGCTTGTTGATCGATGGTCTGCGCGAACTCGGCTTCGGGATTCCCGTCGAGCCGAAGGGCGCGTTCTACGTCTTTGCCGACGCGCGGGCGTTCGATTCGGATTCGCTTCGACTCGCGTACGCGTTGTTGGAGCGCGCAAAGGTAGGCACGACGCCGGGAATCGATTTCGGTGAATCGGGCGAGGGTTGGTTGCGCTTCGCCTACGCAAATTCCGAGGCGGCCATCGAGGCTGCGCTGGAGCGCCTGGCCGCCGTGCTCCCGAGCCTGCGATGAAGATCCTCCGCGCAGAGTGGCTCGCGACCGCGGCGGGACCCGAGGGGTTTCCAGAGCCGACCGTGCCCGAGGTGACGTTTCTCGGCCGATCGAACGTCGGCAAGTCGAGCCTCCTCAACGCGCTGGTGCAGCGCAAGAAGCTCGCCCGAACCAGCAGTGCTCCCGGAAAGACGCGACTGATTCACTTCTTCAAGGTCGAGCGCCCGGAGCGGGAGACCCACTTCGTCGATCTTCCGGGCTACGGCTACGCGAAGGTCAGCAAGTCGGAGCGCAAGAACTGGCAGCGGCTGATCGAGTCCTACCTCGAAGAACGGCCCACGCTTCGCGCGGCGGTGCTGCTGCAAGACCTGCGGCGCGATTTCAGCGACGACGAGACGCTGTTGATCAACTGGCTGCACGAGCGTGGCATCCCCGTGTTGCTGGCGATCACCAAGATCGACAAACTCAAACCAATGCGCCGGGCCGCGCGTTTGCGCGCACTCAAAGCGACGATCGATCTGCCGGCCGCCAACGTGATCGCAACCTCATCGGAAAAGCGCATCGGCCTCGACGAACTCTGGCGAGC
>PVMK01162270.1_pt1 | contig 37020 bp, 30 predicted proteins | sample 1853481 | NCBI WGS metagenome assembly PVMK01 (sample SAMN08533507, study PRJNA380276) | Marine sediment metagenome, whole genome shotgun sequencing project. | reverse complement strand
CATGCCCCTGCACCAGCGTACTGTTCACGGTGAAATCGGTTGTACCGGAATCGGCCTCCACACTGGAAAAAAAGTCACAATGTCCATCAAGCCACTGCCGCCCAACAGTGGCATTCGCTTCTGTCGAAGTGATCTCGTGGGATCCCCCCACATAATCGCTAGTCTCGAAAACGTAGTGGACACCAGGTTAGCAACAACCGTTGGTCTGAACGGTCACATCGTTTCTACCGTGGAGCACCTCATGTCAGCCTTCGCCGGCATGGGAATAGACAACGCCTTGGTGGAGTTGGACGGTCCCGAAGTCCCCATTATGGACGGTAGCGCCGGGCCCTTCATGTACCTCTTGAAAAGCGTTGGTATTAAGCTACAAGACGAAGTTAAGAAGTTCTTCTTAATCAAGCAACCTTTCACCCTCAAGAGCGGAGACAAGAATATCAGCGTCTATCCTTGCCGCGAGTTGAAAATAACCTATGCCATCGATTTTGATCATCCCCTGCTTTCCAAGCAAACGTATGTCCTGCGCTTTTGTGGCCCCGGCTTTATGAAGGAAATTAGCCGCGCTCGCACCTTCGGTTTCCTTAAGGACGTTGAGACCCTAAAGAATAATGGCTTCGCTCAGGGGGGTTCTTTACACAACGCTATCGTGCTCGACGATTTTCGGGTGATCAACACCGACGGCCTCCGTTACGAAGACGAATTTGTCCGCCACAAAATACTTGACCTGATTGGTGACCTCCACTTGATGGGCATGCCGATTATCGGACACTTTGTTATTAATAAATCAGGACACACACTAAACCATATTTTTCTCACTGAATTACGTAAGAGAAAAAAATGCTGGAAAATGGTTAAGTTTTCCGACGAACATGCTTGCGAAGCCCGTCATATCTTGGTCCCAACCTTCGCTTTTCCCCAACCAGCCACGGTCTAAGCTGCCCCTACCTACCCGAAACCCCTTGCATTTTATGCTTCTTTCGGATAGCATTCCAGGTTAATTGATTATAACGTAGAAACTGCTCGGAGAGACCTGGGGAAGTTCAAATGGGATTTCCCGTGGTGCGTTTGGCCTGAATCTGCGAAGTGGCAACCATTGTGATAAAATAAGATGTCTCAGGCTGTAATCTGGGATAGGGGCACTCCGCCTAGGCCAATTCTAACCTTCTTTGTCTGCGGACACAGAACTGGCTTGCCATGTCCACATTCCGGCGCAATCTAGAGCCGTTTACCCTACTACTGCTTTTCTGCTTCCTACTCTCGTTCCCTTCCCCGCTTCAGGCTGCAGAGGCCACACTCTCAGACATTATTGTTACCAATACCCAGGAGGACCTTCTTGTATTTTTTGACATACAGGGCTCTTTTACCCGAGAGATGGAAGAAGCGATACTCAACGGCATTCCCACAACTTTTACTATCGTCATCAAACTTTACAGAACCCGGGCGCTCTGGCTTGACGCCTCCATTGCCTCCATCACCTTAGAGCACACCATAAAATATGACAGCTTGAAAAACGAATTTCGGGTCAGGCGTTCGGAAGAGGGCGACACTGAGCTTGTAGTCAAAGACTTTGAAACAGCCAAGAAGGCCATGGCGGAAATCAGGAACATTAGGGTTGTACCCTTGAAGGAACTTCAAGAAAGGGGTAAGTATCAATTGCGTGTGAAGGCCGAGTTGGAAAAGGTTCGTCTGCCCCTTTATCTCCACTATGTATTATTCTTCGTATCACTGTGGGATTTTGAAACCGACTGGTACACTGTTGACTTTATTTACTGAGCAAGGTTTTTATAATTTAGGAAACCATGATTTCTCCGCAAAAACCAGATCGCACCAGGGAACAGCGTCGCCGGAGGCGAGAGCGAACCATCATTATCGTCTCTCTGGTACTGATAGTTCTCCTTACCTACCTTGAGAGTCACTTCCTCCAGTTTGGCAGCAAACTCCCCATGGGCAGCAACGTCATAATTTTTGCTTTGATGAACATTAATGTCATCCTCTTGCTGCTCCTTGTTTATCTGGTTACACGCAATGTGGTCAAACTCATCTTCGAGCGCAAACGCAACATATTTGGACACCGACTTCGCACCAAACTGGTGATCACCTTCTTCACCTTGTCTTTGTTTCCAACCATCATTCTTTTTGGCTTGGCCAGTCAGTTCATCTCTACCAGCATGGAATACTGGTACAACATACAGGTGGAGCAGTCTCTGAAAACGTCACTTGAGTTAGGAAAGTCTTTCTACCAAAAGGCCATCAACTCAGGTTCCACCGTCGGCAACCAGATAGGTGAGACCGTTTCCAAAGGTGACTTACTAGACCATATCAAGCGCCAGCAACTGCTGAATCTCATCCGGGAGGCACGTCGCGAACATCGCCTCCACAATATCGCCATTTATTCCAATAATCTCAAACCTTTGGCATGGGATCCCCAAAGCGAATCACCGCCCATCGTTCTGGACCAGCCCATGCAGGATGTGATTCAGCAGGTAGCCACCAATCGCCGATCTCTGCACCACATCACCCCCTCAACCGCGGGTGATCTGATCTGGACCCTGACTCCTGTTTACACCCCAACCGACACCAAACAAATGGCTGGTCTTTTGATTGTTGGCCAATTATTGCCGAAAGATTTCATGACCAGTATGGCTGAAATCACTCGGGGATTTGAAAACTACCAGCAGATGAAGATGCTGAAAAAGCCTATTAAGATCAGTCACCTGATCATGCTCTCCATTGTGACCTTGCTGATTCTCTTTTGTTCCACTTGGTTCGGCTTTTATCTAGCCAAAAGCATTACCGTGCCTATTCAAGAACTGGCTGAGGGCACCAGGCGTATTGCCGATGGAGATCTGGACGTTCACGTTGACCAGGATTCTGACGATGAGATCGGCACCCTGGTCAATTCCTTTAACAGAATGACTCTCGATCTCCAGGCCAGCCAGGCAGCCCTTGAAGAAACCAACTTGGAACTAAAGCTCACCAGCGAGGAGAATGAGAGAAGACGTAGGTACATGGAAATCGTTCTCGGCAATGTGGCCGCGGGTGTAGTCTCGGTTGATGGCGAGGGACACCTACGAACTATCAACAAATCCGCGGAGTCCATGTTTGGCCTCCAGGCCGAAGATGTACTGCACCGTCACTACTCTGAGGTGCTCCAAACGAACCACATGGAGATAGCCGGCAAATTCACTGAAATGCACCAGATAACCAAGCAACCCACCATGCAAAGACAGGTTAGCTCTTTGGTGGGGAACCGCCTCATGACCCTTCTGGTTACTGTCTCAATCCTCCACGATGAGGAGGGACAGTACATGGGTATCGTCGTGGTGTTCGACGACCTCACCGAACTGGAGAAGGCACAACGTATGGCAGCATGGCGGGAGGTAGCAAGACGTATCGCCCATGAAATTAAAAATCCTCTGACTCCCATTCAACTTTCAGCCCAGCGGTTACGGAGGAAATATCTTCGAAGGTTTGCCGAGGACGGCAAGGTGTTTGATGAGTGCACCCGTACTATTATTAATCAGGTGGATGAACTGAAGTTGTTGGTCAACGAATTTTCCAACTTCGCCAGAATGCCGGCTGCTAGTCTTTCGCCCAACGACTTGCCGGAGATCGTTGAGGAAACCATATCACTCTTTCGCGAGAGTCATCCCTCAACAAGCTTTGCTTTCGAACAACAGAATCCCCTTCCCTTGCTGGATCTGGATCGCGAGCAGATGAAAAGGGTTATGATTAACCTGCTAGATAACGCCGTGACTGCCGTGGATGGCAACGGCGAAATCAGCGTTAACCTCTCCTTCGATGAGATTCTGAAAATTGCCCGTCTCGAGGTCTCAGACAACGGCCCGGGCATCCCTGCCAAAGACAAGATAGGTATGTTTGAACCCTATTTTTCTACCAAAGCCAAGGGCTCTGGACTCGGTCTCGCCATAGTAAGCAATATCATTGCAGACCATCACGGTTTCATCCGTGTTCGCGACAATCAACCGCGCGGAACAACCATCGTCATTGAATTGCCCGGCGGCAGCCGTAAGTCCGGGAAACTTGTGACGGAATTTGGTTGATTTCAGTATCCAGCAACGAGCATCTAGCGACGAGAAAGTGGAATTATGACGAAGACAATCATGATTGTGGATGACGAGCCGAGCATCCGTACTTCCCTGGAAGGGGTTTTGGAAGACGAGGGCTACAAGGTTATTTGTGCGAGTGATGGCAATGAAGCACTGAAATCCATGGAAGAGGAGAGGCCGGATTTGATTCTCCTAGACATTTGGATGCCAGGAATCGATGGCATAGAGACACTCAAGCGTGTGCGCTCTCTCCACCCGGGGCTCCAGGTTATCATGATATCTGGTCACGGTAGCATTGAGACAGCGGTAACCGCTACCAAGCTCGGGGCTTACGATTTTATCGAAAAGCCCCTTTCCTTGGAAAGAACCCTGGTCACCATTCAGAACGCCATAAATTTCCGCCAACTCAGCGATGACAACATCATTTTGCGCCAAAAGGCGAGAATCCCGAACAAAATCACCGGGAATACTGCCGCTATCCGTCAACTTCAAGAAACAATCGAACGCGTAGCTCCGACTCACGCCACAGTGTTGATAACAGGTGAGAACGGCACCGGAAAAGAGCTGGTGGCGAGGGCCATCCATCATCTCAGCCCCAGAAATACGCGTCCTTTGGTCGAGGTCAACTGCGCTGCAATCCCTGAGGATCTTATTGAAAGCGAGCTCTTTGGGCACGAGCGAGGCGCTTTCACCGGCGCCAATGAGCGGCGGCGGGGACGCTTTGATTTGGCTAATCATGGCACCCTTTTTCTGGACGAAATTGGCGACATGAGCCTGAAAACCCAAGCGAAAATTTTGCGAATTCTGGAAGAGCAACGCTTCGAGCGTGTGGGGGGCAGCAAGATCATCCAGGTGGATGTTCGAATCATAGCTGCCACCAACAAAGATCTGAAGCGGGAGATCGACGAGGGATGGTTTCGGGAGGATCTCTACTATCGCTTGCACGTCATCCCCGTCCAGGTACCTCCACTAAGAGATCGTGCGGAGGACATCCCCTTGCTGGTTGAAGATTTTTTGGAGGAATTTGCTCAAGAAGGCAGTTTGACCAAGAAACGAATCGGCGATGATGTCTTGCCCGTCTTGCAGAAATATCCATGGCCTGGCAACGTCAGAGAGCTGAAGAATTTCATAGAGCGTCTGGTAATCTTGGTGCCAGAAGAGGTCATAGAACCGCACCACATCCCTGCCTCTTTCCACCAGTGTTTTGAGCAGGTCAGCACCAGTAACGCCTTGGATCAGCCCAACTTTAAGACGGCTAAAATTCAATTCGAAAAAGAGTACTTGCGAAAAAAACTAGAGGAACATAAGTGGAACATCTCAAAGACTGCGGTGGCCATCGGTATCGAGAGGAGCCACTTGCACCGCAAGCTCAAAGCCTACGGCGTGCAACAAGAAAAATCCAAACAGTGATTACTCGCCAGAATCTGCACTCACTGATACTTCATCTTTTCCTGCTCAATAACGTCGATGAGTTCGTACATTATTTGGGGCAACCTCATGTTGACCCTATCCCATGACACAGTCTGAGGCGTTTCATAGAGTTGTTCCCTCAACTTCACTCCCGTTTCACCTATGGCCTGGGCAAGCCCTCTTTCTATGAAAGGTTTGAACTCTTCGTTCGCTGTGACAAAGCTTAGAAAGCGTTCAGTCAGCCGGTAGGGCGAGAGCAGGAGATCTCCGGCCAAAAGAATGGCGTCCTTGAAAACAGTGCGCACCACATGTTCTTCCGCGTTGCGATCGTATCTCAATCCTGAAAAGGCGGCGTTGTCTGCGTACATCTTGATGAGTTGGTCGGCCACATCCAAGTAAGTGAGGGTGAGATCCCGAATGAAATGATCGGAAATCTCTAACCCCTCTTCAATGACGAGCGCGCTTAGAAGGGTAGTGACAATATCAACTCCCATCTTGTGGATTCCACGACTGCTGTCCTCTACCGATATGGGTTGGTGTTTGTGATCATAGGGGCCATCGAGGACCTCCACTTGGGCAATGGTGTTCGCCTTGCGATAGACCTCAATGAGTGTAAAGATTTCCACGCCCCAGTTGGTGGCAAAGTGCATCCGCCTCATCAAGCTGTTTTCAAAGGCCACCTCGCCTGACAACTGATAGTGGAAATTGAGGAGAAAATCTACGATCCTCAGAACCTTGTCCTCCTGCGTGTCGGTGAATTTTCTCTTGAGCGCGATAAGCAGAGGATCGAGCAGCAACCTTTTGGCCCGGCCGTAGAGCCGGTCATGTCTGAGTCTGGCATAAAACGCCTTCGAAAACTGGTAGTTCAACACTACGACCGGATAGAAAAGCCGGTCAATCATCTTCTGGTCAAACGTTCTAATATCGGCGTCAATCACTCCGATGCACTGAGCACCCAAGGCCAGAGCGATACCAAACGAGAGAAACACATTCCTGCCCTTGCCCGGCTCGTCGAGTCCAAAACCTGCCTCCGAGAGTTTTTTATAAATTGAAGCGAAACCTGAACCGTTGTTGTGCTGTATAAGAAAGTTTGTCAGGCCGTGCGATTTCAAGATCTCCGCCAGCATATTCGCTTCTTCGTTGCTGGCACCATCCAGGCCGAAAATAATATGTGATAGATATTCCACTGTCGAGAGGTGCTTGACAATGTTTTCAAACACCGGGAGATTTTCTTCCTCGGTGAATTCGGTGACAAGAGCCGGCACCACAAGCACGGCTTTCTTCCACTTGGAGTGGAACAGGAGTTTTTCGGTCATGTCCTCAGGATGAGGACTCACGAGATGGAAGGCGGTGATTTTCGTATGTTTCTGGGCAAAAAACGACATCGTTCCTCCTTTCGGGCAGGTGATGCATCGAGTTGATGGGCAGGTTAATAGAGTTCAAGCTTACTAGATTAAGTGCTGGCACACAAGGGCATAACCGTTTTGGGGAATGCAGGAATTGAAGATTGTAGATTGTAGATTTAAACATGGAAATTACAAATCACAAAACCCAAATAACAAACAAATAACAATGACCGAAATTCAAAATTTCAAACTTTCATATCATCTTAAAAAAAGAGAAGCCCAAATATGTTTGGGTCATTGAATATTGGAATTTGAGATTTATTTGTAATTTGGTGCTTGGAATTTGGGATTTCAGGCTTTAGATCATTTTAGTTCACTTTAGGCACTTTAGACATTTTAGGCATTCAGAGCTCTCCATGCCCCATGCTCTATGCTCCATGCTAAATTTCGATTCCAAAGAAATTAGCAATTAGAAAGGCTAGTCTTTTGCGCAGCACAAGGTAGGAATAGTGCCTGGTTGCCACCTCGTAGTTGTGATTTACTAGGCGCTCCCGTCTCTGCGGTGACTCCAACACTTCTCGTACCTGATTGACCACTCGAGCTGTAATAAACCCATCCATGACGATCAGGTCAAAACCCTGCGGTTCAATATCCCGAACAAAAACCTCATAGCGATTGATCAATATGGGCTTTCGAAAGTAGGCAGCTTCCAGAAAGGCGTTGCCGAAGCCTTCATACAGGCTGGTATAGGTGACAAAGTCGGCGTGCGGATATACGTCCCACAGCGTATAAAGCTTCTCCCCTTTTTCATTGACGCCACGAGTATCTCCAATGTGGCAGGAAACCAGCTTTAGGTCCACGTTATGATCTCGGGCATGATCTGCTACGAAAGTGGCGTAGTCATATCCCTCGTCACCAGCCTCATGAGAGATAACCAACTTGTATTTCGGATCTCCTAGCTGGCTCACCAACTCGATGGCATGTTCGATGCCTTTTCTCTGTACTATCCTGGTGGGCTGCAAAATGAGGACGTCACCTTCCTCTAGACCGATTTCCTGACGGAAATTCTTGCTATACTCGAGATCCACTTGCGGCTCATGTTCAAAATCCAGCACATTTGGAATGAGCGGTAGCTGAAATCCCGGTCCGCAAGGCCAATTCTTCTTGTGCCAGACTACTGATCACCACGTGCTGGATGCTTGGCAGTTTGAATGCCATCTGCAGATAATCCTGCGCTGCGTTCAGCGAGAAGCGAAGCCTCTCCCAGAGAAAATCGTGGTGATGGGCAATGGCAGGGATGCCGGTTTCGGCAATCAACTCGGTAACCGCCAATCCCAGGGGGATATGCATGGGGATACTCAAAACATTTTGGGGAATAATGATGTCGATGTCGAATTTTTCGATGAATTCGTAAAGCCTCCCCTTGAGGTAATTCCGCATGGCATGGATATGACCGCTGGTCTCTGAAGTCCTATGTTTGACTCCAAAGACGTGCTCGTTGACCCAGCGGACCTCCTCATGGTCAAAAAAGGCCTCGGGCACCAGCATACTCGAACTGGGATCACGGTCCAGCTCCCCGGCAAACCAGTAGGAAGCGTGTTTCCTCTCCCAGAGAAGTTGGGCCCACTTGGCCGCTTCCAACGAAACACCATCTGTTCCCGCAAACCGGGTGGATATGAAGCCAATGTTCTTGCCCATGTCAGGCTCCTCACAGCCCACATGCAGTAAGTAACGTCTGGTAGTTGGTAATCACTGTTCCTGCAAGACCACCCTTGCCCAAACGCACACTTTGGTCATTGCCGTAGAAGAGTAATGCTTGCAAACCATGTGCCTCCGCCGCCAGTACATCATTTTCACGGTCATTGCCAACCACCAGAACCTCCTCAGGCCTGAGACCCAAGTGCAGTACCGTTGTTCTAACCAGACGGAAAAAATATGGGGAGGGCTTGGAGAAGCCAAGGCGAAAAGAGAGGAAGGTTAGTTTTGGATCGAAGAACTCATCTGGGTTGATTCCCAGGGTTAGTCCGAGTATGGGCATGGTGTAAAATTGTGAATTGGATACTATTCCCAGCCCTACCCCTCTTTCTTTCAATTTTCTCAAAGCCTCAACCGCTCCAGAGAAAGCCCGGACCGGATTTGCCAACATCTCACGGTAGGCTGCAAACATCCGGGGTTGGCTGCCCGTCGAGTTTCCCCCCACCATTCCAATCATGTCAGCCCAGATTTGATCTACTTGAACCTCTGCCGGAGAGATGCCCTGCTTCTTCAGTTCCTTGTGCTCTGAAGCAATTGCCTCAAAAAACCACCGATGCCAGTCGATACCCACATTTTTGGCAAAGCCAAAGCGTTCAGCGGTTGCCACAAAACTATCCTCACTGGAAACCAGCTGAGCCTGGTCATCAAGATCACCCAAATGAGGACATACCAGCGTACCGTAGACGTCAAACAAAATGACCCTTGGAAGTGGCTCCAAAGGAGGAACATCCCCTCCTGACACGGTGACCGCAGGTTCCGGCACAGGAAATTCTTGTAGGATTGAAAGCCAATTTTGCACTACCAACCTCCTATGAGGGGACGATGGAACCTCGGAAGAAAATAGAGGTCCAGCAATTTATTACTGATCTTTTCAGTGTTTGCCTCTTCAAATGTCTGGCCAAATAACCCCTCTACTGCAGCTGCAAACTTTGTGGCGTGGGGCTGCAATCCAAATTGCTCCTCCACTCGTTTGTTGAAATCATTAGGGAAAATTGCTGGCTCAGCGGCTGCCGGATTCAAAGACCGCAGTTCCTGTACGAAAGCGTTTTCTCGAAGGCAGTCAATGAGGCCAAGCTGCTGATCGAGCTCTAGAAAGCCGAAATCTACTGTATCATCAGAAAAGATTACCTTCACTTCATCAGCAAATCTATCAATGGTGGAGTTGTTGACTCCCAACAGCCGGCCTTGTTTCTGAGCGAATTGGCACCCTTTGCTAATCATCTCTTCTCTCGTTTCCCTGTCGACTGGCACCAAAAACTGCTCATAAAGCGAGTCCCCCGGAAACCCGGCTTCGGTAAAGTCTGAGGTTAGCTCATTGAGATTCCTTCCCACCAAAGGGATGCCCCGGCTGGCTCCCTCCAGAAAGGTGAAACCAAACCCCTCCAACAGCGAAGTGGTGACCACCACATCCGAGGCCAGCAGAAGGTCATCAAAACCAAAGGCGCTCCCCACCAGTTCATGGCCGAATCCAACAACCGCAGCATGATTTTGTCTTCTAAACAGGTCTTTTACGGCCTCGGCATAGGGACGTTCCGGCTCTGAGTTGGCATCCAAAGTAACAAGCAGCTGAGGCGGATCGTCTGCAGTTGCAGCCAGGAGCAGCGCTTCCACTACATTCTTACGCCGAATAAGCCGTATAGGCAAAGTCCACCACTGCCGTTCAGGTTCAAACCGATACCCACGGTCATGAGCATAGCGCTGCAGTTCCACCGCTATTGATTCTTTTGTTTTCTTCTTCTCAGCCCGTATGGAAGCCACCGCGTTAGGAAGGTAGAAAATTCGGTCCTTTGGTATTCCGGCTTGGGCCAATCTTAGGGAATCCGCACTATTGAGAACCGCATAGCCAATATTATTGGCAACGGGATAAAAATCCTCCAGACCACCGCTACCCCAACACCGCCGCAAGTTCATGAGGTTCCACAGCCTACCGCACTCAGCAAAATCATGGATGTGGTAGAGAAACCGATGCGGGGAACCCGTGGCCTCAGCCTGTTGCCCCGCAAGCATAAGACCAGCAGTTAGCAGTCCATTCTTGCCGAGAGTGGGGTTATGCGCCCAAAATAAAGAGGTTCCCCGACCTTGTCGGAGAAGCCAGGTTGCCAGAGCTGAAGCATCGTCCCAGAAGTCATCGCGTTCAGACCATACTCTATCACTGTAGTCCAGTCTCGCATCCACCTCAACTTCAACCTGAATATCCATTCGGTTCAGATATTCTGCGAATTCTTCCACCCCGTCCGTCCTGCCAGTCAGAACTCGCAGGGTCCGATGCGCAAACCATCCTGATCGGCTTAGAGCAAAAACACTGTTTTTGATGGCCGAGCAAACCCCTCCCGGTAACAGGTGATAGTGAATGATGACCAAAGTGTCGGGAATTGGCATGAACTACTTTTTCCTCCTTGGTTACATTATAATAATATCAACCGGTTGGCAATATAAGAGAAAGCGCAAAGCGCATAGCGCCAAGTCTCAGGGTGTCAGGTTTCAGGTTTCAGGTGTCAGGAGCTGATAGGAACTCAATCGTCATTTCGCATTTCAAATCTCAAATTTCACATCTGCAATCTACCATATACTCTATGCTTTACTCGCAACGGACAACTGACAAAGAGCCCTCTGACCTCCTCGCCGCGTCGCCGTTTCTCCGCGTCCCCGCGTCGTTTCTTTCCTGCGCTATGCTCTGCCTTTCCTGAGCCGGTCGAAGGATGCGCTATGCGAGGTGGCATAAATCTTGAACTTTGACTTGCATGTTACAGGTTTTTTTGCCACAATCCCTGCCTGCATTGCCAGCAGGTCTTGATAGTACTTTCAGGAGGCCGAGATGGGAAAGAACATGGGCTTCGTCTCAACTCGTTTCGCAGGAAATGACGGCGTTTCACTGGAATCGGCCAAATGGGCAGAAGTGTTGGAGGCCAGTGGCCATCGTTGTTACTGGTTTGCTGGGGAACTCGACAGAAACCAGGAAAGGAGCCTCTTAGTTGAGGAGGCTCATTTCGAGCACGATACGGTGAAATGGGTTCAGGAAAAAGCTTTTGGTAGAAAAGGGCGAAAGGCTGTGGTAACAGACATGGTCCATGCCCTTCGCAGCCTCCTGAAAGTGCGCCTCTACGAGTTCATTGAAAAGTTCCACATAGATGTGCTCATCGCCCAGAACTCTCTGACCATTCCCATGCACATTGCCTTGGGACTGGCAATCACTGAGGTTGCCGCCGAAACTGAAATGCCTACCATCGCCCACCACCACGACTTCTATTGGGAACGGGTACGATTCTCGGTCACGGGTGTTCACGACTACCTCCAAATGGCTTTCCCGCCCAACCTTCCCAATATACGGCATGTGGTGATCAACTCCGTCGCCCAGGAGGAACTCGCCCTGCGCACCGGAATCTCCTCCATTGTTATCCCTAACGTCTTGGATTTCGAAAATCCGCCTCAGGATGACCATGAGTACAATGGCAACTTGCGCCAGGAAATTGGTCTGGAGGAAGGTGACGTGATGATCCTGCAACCCACTCGTATTGTCCAGCGCAAGGGAATCGAGCATGCCATAGAGTTGGTCAAGCGCTTACAAGATCCGAGATACAAACTAGTCATTTCACACGAGGCTGGTGACGAAGGTTACGATTACGCTGACTGGCTCAGTAATCATGCCCGGGAGGATGGTGTAGACCTTCGTTTAATTGCCACCCGGGTGGCCGACAAGCGGAGCATTAATGCAAGTGGTGAGAGACAATACACTCTTTGGGATGTATATCCACATGCGGATTTCATTACCTATCCAAGCCTCTATGAGGGTTTTGGCAACGCCTTCCTGGAAGCAATTTACTTCCACAAGCCCTTACTGGTAAATCGCTATGGCGTTTTTGTCAGGGATATCGAGCCGCAGGCCTTTGACCTGGTGGTAATGGATGGGTTCTTAACAAAAAAGGTGGTGCAGGCAGTTCGCGAAATTCTGGAAAATCCTCAACGGCGTCAGCAAATCGTAGAATACAATTATGAAGTAGCAACCAGGCATTACTCTTATGCGGTCTTACGCAAGAGGCTCAATTTCCTCATGGGTAACTTCTTCGGAATCGAGATGTAACCGGGAAGTCCTTTGTCCGTTGTCAGTGGTCCGTTGCCTAAACTCGCATAGCGCAAAGCGTACTATCTTAAGAACGCTATGCTCTATGCGCTTTGCGGCGAACAGAGTGAGCCACCACGGACTACGGATGGAACACAAAAAAAGGCGAGAATGAACTCGCCCCATACCTCTCAATACAAACCCACAGAATTTTCAAGGTGCGTGCTTACTCCCCGCCCTCTTCAGTTTCCTTCTCTTCGGCTTCCTTGCCTAGGGCTTCGCACTCTCCAGCCGAACACACCCCTTGGTCGATGTGCTTTTCGAACTCTGAGCGGAAGTGCTTGAGAATGGTTACCACTGGGTCACTGGTAGTTCTGGCAAAGTCACAATAGGGCGCATCCTGCATGACACGGCAGACCAGATCAAGCTGTTGCAGATCCTCTGGCTCTCCCTTTCCCTGAATAATACGCTGCAGAATTTCTCGGAGCTCAACAGAGCCAACCCGACAGGGTACGCATTTGCCGCAGGAAACATCCTTTTCAAAATCGAGGAAGTACTTGGCTACCTGAATCATGCAGAAACTATCATCAATTGTCGCTATGAACCCCGAGCGGTCATAGAGAATTTTCCCGGAGGTTGCTTTCAAAGGATCGATATGGAGCAGATCGAAAAGGATGTGCCCTTGCACCAATGTTCCGCTCACCACCTCTTTGGCCTGCTTTGTATCAACCTGCTCGTAGAAAAAACCCTTTTGCGGAAAGCCCACCAGAACCCCATGAGGACAGTCTCCATTGCAGCCAACTTTCATGGTGCCAACGGTCAATCCTAAGTTCCTGGCGGCAATCTCCTCTTCCAGCACCTTCCGGACTTTTTCACAATCACAGGTGCAGTCAGCCGATCCCGCACAGATGGTGACACATGGCCGCTGTTCATCGGTTCGGCAAAAATTTTGGATTTGAGGTTCCATTCCGACTCGCTCTAGTTCACTGTAGACATTTTGGACATTTCAGGTACTTCAGCTCATTTATTCATATGCTCACATCAACATACGGGCGGCTGCTCTGGCCACCTCAAGCAAATGGTGCGGGAATACACCAAATACCACCATTACGGTCACCAGCGCCACGGTGAGTACTTTCGTTGGTATGGAAACAGGAAGCACGGGCAACTCCTCATCGGACTCCATTAGATAGGCTGCTTTCACCACCAGGATATAATAATAAAGAGAAATGGTGGCATTGATCATGGCAATAATAACCAGGGTGACGTAGCCCTTCTCCATGGCTGCGGCGAACACCAAAAATTTGCCGGTAAAGCCGATGGTAGGAGGAATGCCGGCTAGTCCGAAAACAGCCAGCATCAGAGCCATGGCCAACAGGGGGGAGCGGCGATGCAGCCCTGCCAACTGGGCGATCTTTAAATCACTGCCGTCATGGGCCACCTTCACCACCACCAGGAAGCAGCAAAGGTTCATAACCAGGTAAGCCAGGGCATAGAAGATAGCACTGGCATATCCGCTAGCACTCATGCTGAGAATCCCGATGAGCACGTAGCCGGCATGGGAGATGCTGGAATATGCCAACAGCCGCTTCATGTCTTTTTGCACAATGGCCACCAGATTGCCCAGGGTCATGGAGGCAATGGAGAGGGTCACCAGCACATCCACAAGATATTTGCTGTTGCCCCCGCTCAAGGCCACCACCCTCATGATGATGGCCACGGCCGCCACTTTGGAAGCCGTCGCAATGTAGGCAGTCACCTGGTTGGCGGCTCCTTGATACACGTCCGGCGCCCAAAAATGAAACGGGAATACGGCTAACTTGAAGAAGAAGCCACACAGCATAAGAAGCAGGCCAAGGATTGCCGCAGGTGTGCCAATAACACTGGGAAGCACCTGGACAATTTCCACCAGATAGGTGGTATGGGTCACCCCAAAAATATAGGAAAGGCCGAAGAGCATCACCGCCGAAGCGCAGGCCCCCACCATGAGGTACTTGATACCGGCCTCCACATCAATGCCGTCCCCCCTGCGTAGGGGGACCAGAATGTAAAGCGAATAGCTGGAGAGTTCCAGGGCAACATAGATGGTCAGCAGCTCGACGCTGCTTACCAGCATCATCATCGCCAGGGTGCAGGTGCTAAGGAAAAGGTAGAACTCTGGATGATGTCGCTCCTCAATGCCATTGAGTTCGGTGCACAGGCAGACTACCAGAAAGAAGCCCATGGCCAGCATGACCTTGAAGACCTGAGAAAAGAGGTCCACCCGGTAGGCCTCGAAAAAGAGGGTTCCTTCCAGCCTGACGCAGGCCAGAGCTACCACCACCCCCACGCCGGCCATGAAGAGCGCCGCAAAATAATCACGCCTGGGGTTGGGGGTTGCCGACATGGCCAGGCCGAAAAAGACGACAGCCATCAGCAAACAGTAAAGCTCAGGAATGAAAAGAGTCCATAAGTTCATCATGGCAACCCGTTGATAAAGGGAACTGAAGCCACCTGGATCACATCAAGCATTACCGACGGAAACAGGCCGAAGAGTACAATTACCGCCGCCAGGATCATCCTGGGAATACCGGGAACAAACGTCAGGTCGGGTAGATGCTCAAATTGCTCATTTTTCTCGCCATAAAACGTTCGCTGTACCACCCGCAACATGAACAAGGCTCCCACCACCAGAGCGCAGATGGCCAGTGCGCCCCGAACCGGGTAGGTCTTAAAGGCAGAGATGAAGACCAGCAGTTCCGCCCAGAAGCTGGCCAGACAGGGAACACCTATACCTGCCAGCGCTGCCAGGATGAAATAGCCCGAGGCCACGGGCATTATCTTACTCATGCCACCCAGCTCAGGAATCATCTTGGTGTGGGTCTTTTCATAGATGTAGCCCACCGAAGAGAAGAGGAGTGCAGTCATAATTCCATGGGCGAACATTTGAAACACCGCACCATTAAGCCCATCTACGGTAACAGTAGCCAGACCGAGGCCGACAATGCCCATATGGGAGACACTGGAGTAGCCGATTACATACTTGAGATCCGTTTGGGCCAAACCCACAAAAACGCCGTAGACAATGCCGCAGGTTGCCAGCACCGCCATGAGTTGGGCCCAGTACTGCCAGCCCTCCGGGCAGAGGAATATGGCTACTCGCAAAACCCCGAAAGCGCCGAGCTTCATGAGCACGCCCGCGTGAATCATGCTCACCGAAGTGGGCGCGGCCACATGTCCCACCGGCGACCAGGTGTGGAAGGGCCAGACACCCGCCAGGATGCCGAAACCCAGATAGAGCAGGATAAAGGCAAATTTCTGTTGAAATGGGGTGAAGACACCCGGCTGCATAAGGGCCACAATGTCAAAAGTATTCAAACCGGAATTCACAAAAAGATAGAGGATGGCTGGCAGAATCAGCGCACTTCCGGCCAGCAGATAGATGGTCAGCTTCATAGCGCCGTATTCTTTACGGGTACTGCCCCAGATGGCAATGAGCGGGTACATGGGAAAGAGGGAGACATCGTACCAGATAAAGATGAAAAAGAGATCCATGCTCATGAAAACACCGAAGACGCCTGCCACCAGCAGGAAGGTGAAAGCGAAGAACTCTTTGACCCTGAGCTCCAACTCCCACATGGTGAGTACCCCGGTAAAGAGGACAATCCCGGTGAGCATGAGCATGGGCAGATTGAAACCATCCGCCGCGTTGAAGTAGTAAATGCCCATGGAGTCGACCCATAGCACCTTCTCCACGAACTGGAGACCTCCCTGGGCTTTGTCATAAGCGAAAAAGAGATAGATGGAGAGCACCATGGGAATCCCTGAAAAGACCAAACTGACCCACTTGATCAGCATTTTGCGCTCAGCGGGGATAACAAGGATCACCAGCAGGCCCACCACACAACTGAAAAGGATGGCGGAAAGATAAGGAAAATTGGCAAACTCCATACTCATGTGCTCTTCACCCTAAAAGAAGAAGTAAAGTGCCACCAGGGCCAAAACGGCGAACATCACCATCAAGTTGTACTGGAGCATTCCCGACTGCAGAAAGGAAAGCATCCTGCCCCCGCCAACAGTAGCCCTGCCAATACCGTCGATACCGCCATCGATCACCTGGCGGTCGTTTCTGGTAAACAGGTTGGAGAAAATTCCATAGATGACATAATCGAGAAACAAGCGATAAAAATGGTCAATGTACCAACGTTCGGCAAAAAGCGTCTTAACAGGCTCCATCCGCTCCACAAAACCTACCTGGGAAGCCCCTTTACGCCCAAACTCCAGCCAGGCCAGACCCACTCCCGAAAGGGCGAGACCCACTGCCACATAGAGGAGCCAGGCGTGGTGACCGCCGCCGTGGCCCTCAGCACCACCGTGATGGGCCACCAGGAAATTCTCCAGCGGGGTCTGGAAAAAACCTAGCAAAACAGTAACCGCGGCCAGAATAATCAGGGGCCAGGCCATCACCCAGTAGAGACCAGCATGGTGGTGGTCCTCGCCATGACCATGACCGCCATGCTCCACGTGCTGGACTTCTTCGATTTTCTTCGGAAAGAGAATGGCAAAAATCAGCCGGAATGAATAATAGGCGGTTAAAAAGGCACCCAAAAGCCCAGCCCAGAGCCAGATGGGATTAGGAAGGTCGGCCAGTCCCCCCATGATCGCTTCTTTACTGAAGAAGCCGGAAAGGGGCGGCAATCCTGATAAGGCCGCCGCGGCCACGGTCATGCACACAATTGGCACTTTAAGACCACGCCCTCCGTATTTACCTATTTCGAAAAAGTCATTGGTTTCATACTCGTGGATCAAAACTCCCGAGCACAGGAAGAGCAGGGCCTTGAAGCCGGCATGGGTGGTAAGATGAAAAATCCCGGCGAAGTAGCTGCCTGCCGCCAGTCCCATCACCATGAAACCGAGCTGGCTGATGGTGGAGTAGGCCCAGACCTGCTTGATGTCCCTGGTCACCATGGCCATGGTTGAGGCCAGCAGCATGGTGATGGTGCCGATGGCCAGGAAGAGGGTCATGGCGGTGGCCGACTTACTGAAAAAGGGAAAAATTCGGGCGAACATGTAAACCCCTGCCGCTACCATGGTGGCCGAGTGGAGCAAGGCGCTCACCGGGGTGGGACCCTCCATGGCATCAGGCAGCCAGGTGAGCAGGGGGAACTGGGCGCTCTTGCCGGCAACGCCACCGAAGATCAGAATAGCACAAAGGGTTATCAGTGCCGGTGACATGCGCGCGGTTACATCAACCGAGTTCATGTCCAGGATATTCAGGTTGCCGAAATTGAGCAGCACCAGCAGAATCCCGAGGAAGAAGGCGATATCTCCCACACGAGTCATGACGAACGCCTTTTTCCCCGCCTCGGAAGCGCTGAACTTCTCATAGTAAAAACCGATCAACAGGTAGGAGGCCAGGCCCACCAGCTCCCAGAAAATGTAGAATTGGAGCATGGTGGGGGCGATGGTCATGGTCATCATGGCCCAGGCGAACAGAGACTGAAAGGCATAGTAGCGGGAAAATCCCGGGTCCCCAGCCATGTAGCCCAAAGAGTAGACCTGCACCAGGAAGCTGATAACCGCAACAATGGTGAGCATCAGCAGACTGAGTTGATCCAGCATGAATCCAAAGGGAACGTACAGTTCTCCAGAGACCAGCCATTTGGTGGTGTATTGGATAGGATGTTCCAGATGCCAATGGCGGCCGAGAAGGAAAAGGGCACAGATGACGGATACACTGACGGCCGCAACTGAGATTGTTGCCGACAGCTTCGGGTATGGCCGGGTAAAGACCATTATCAGAACAAAACTAACAAAGGGCAGCAGCGCTCCCAGCATGGCTGCCAGCAAAGTTGGATCTTGGAACCAGGAAGAGGTCATGGTTAGCCTCGTAGTTCTTGGGCCCGCTCGATATTAATGGAACCAAGTCTGCGGAATACTGCCACTATAATGCTCAGGGCGATGGCCGCCTCAGCAGCGGCAATGCCCATAATGAACAGGGTATATATCTGACCGACAATGGGATCAGGTGCCAGGAATCGGTTAAAGGCCATAAAGTTGATGCTGGCACCATTCAGCATGAGTTCTATAGCGATGAGCATGCCAATGAGGGAACGGCGCTGAAACACCCCGAAGATCCCCAAGCTAAAGAGCAAAGCTGCCAAAAAAAGATAGGTGGTAAGACTGTTCACGACGGACTCCTGCGAGCATAACCTGAGATGATGATGGCACCAAGGATGGCAACCAACAGCACCAGAGAAATTACTTCGAAAACCAGATCGTAGCGGGTAAGCAGGTATGCGCCCAAAGTGGCGACGGACCAATCGCTGCTGCGCGTCGCGGCCGGCTGCCATTCGGTGCGGCTGATGATTGCACTCAGCATGATGAACACCGCCGCGCCTACTCCCAGAGCAAGGCCTACTTTAGGCAAACGCCGTTTGGGTAGACTCAGGTGGAGCGGTCTGGACAGCATGATAGCAAAAATAATGGAAATACAGATTGCACCCACGTAGATGAGGAGCTCCATCAGAGCGATAAAAGGGCTTCCCAGGTAGACGAAAATTCCTGCTACCCCGGTGAGACAAACAATAAGGCCCAAGATGTTGTACAGAATATTTCGGGGAAAAACTGCTATGAGCGCCCCGGTAAGGGTAAGTGCCACGATCCCGGCGAATCCTATCTGGGCTAGTACTTGTGGTTGAATGAGGCTCTGAACCGAGTTCATGCCGACTCCTCCAACCGTTGGATAAGGTCTATCACCCCATCCCAACGGCTATAATGCGCCAATTCATATTCTCCGGAAAACTTCAGTGTTTGGGTGGGACAGTTGACCACGCACAGACCACAAAGGCTGCAGTGAGAAAAATCAATAAAATAGAGGCTGGCTCGTTTCTCGCTGTGAGTATGAGTCTTTTCCCCTTGGACCTTGATCACATTGGTGGGGCAAAATCGCATGCAGGTCCCGCAGGCAACGCAATTATGGCTACCGGTTTCGGGAAACTGCTCAAACTCAATGTGCCCGCGGTAAGCTGGGCTCATGTCTAGACATTCGCGGGGATATTGAACCGTAACCACAGGCCGGTAGATGCGTCGGATGGTGACCCACATGCCTGCGATCAAGCTCCAGCCGCCTTCCACAATGTCTTTGATCATACCCATGAAAGATTAAACTCCAGTCAGTTATCTATTTGTTATACCGCCCTGCAAATCTGGTTTAGTCTGTTCGCCAGTTTTGCCGGTTAAGCCAGTATATCTCCATCTTCTCGAGCTCACCGAGCAACCGGCTAAACCGGCATAACCGGCCAAACCTCTAACGCACAATCTTGATGATCCCGGCATAGACGACCAAATGAAGCAGTGCCGCCGGAATCATGATCTTCCAACAGAAGTTCATGAGTTGATCGAAACGTAAGCGCGGGAACGTCCAGCGCACCCAAATAGTCACAAAGATCAGCGCATAAGTCTTGGCAAAAAACCAGATCAAGCCGGGCACAGGCAAAAACCCGAGAAAAGGAGGACTTTTCCAGCCGCCGAAAAACAAGGTGGTTGCCACCGCCGCAACTATGAGCATGTTGGAATACTCGGCCAAGAAAAACAGGGCAAAACGCATTCCACTGTACTCGGTATGAAAGCCGGCTACCAGCTCGGACTCTGCCTCCGGGATGTCAAAGGGCGCCCTGTTTGTTTCCGCCGTAGCGCAAATAAGGAAGATGAGAGTGGCCACTGGCATCGAAAAGACGTGCCAGACCTTGGACTGTGACGCCACGATCTCGGACATCTGCAAGCTGTTAGACCACATGACCACGCTGAGCACCGCGAGCAGTAAAGGAATCTCGTAGGCCACATTCTGGGCCACCGCGCGGACGGCCCCCAGCAAAGAGTATTTGTTGTTGGAGGCCCAACCACCCACGAGAACCGCGAGTACATTGAAGGTAGAGAAAGCGAAGATCAACAGCACCCCAACGTTCATATCCCGAATAAGAAGCCGTTCGCTGAAAGGAATCACCACAAAGCTCACCAGCACCGGCAAGAACACTGCGATGGGCGCAAGCATGAACAGTTTCCGGTCAGCATGGCGAGGGGTGATGAGCTCTTTGCCCACCAGCTTGATACCATCAACAATACTCTGGAGAATACCAAAAGGCCCCACCTCTTTAGGACCGATACGGAGCTGGATGTGAGCGGCGACTTTGCGCTCCAGCCAGACCAAAAACAGAGCGTTGACCTGTACCAGAGCCAAAACACCCACGACGCCCACGACAATCCGCGCCAGATCAGGACCGAGGAAGTTTACCAGGTTTTGCCAGGCGGCCATGTATATCTCCGCTTAGATACTAGTGACTACCGATCTACTTCAGGTACAACAATATCGATGCTTCCCAGGATGGAAATGGTATCCGCTACCAGGGTTCCGGGCAGCACCTCAGTGAGAACCTGCAGGTTACCATATGATGGAACTCTGGCCTTGAGTCGGTAGGGATAGGAGGTTCCATCGCTGACAATATAGAAACCCACAGCACCGCGGGCAGATTCCACTGCGAAGTAGTAGTCGCCCCGGGGGGGTCTCACTTTGTGAGGTACCGCTGCTTTAATCGCCCCGTCAGGCAACCGCTCCAGTGCCTGTTCGATGATGTGCAGACTTTGCTCCATCTCCTGCAACCGGACCAGGTAACGATCGAGGGCATCCCCTTTGGTGCCGGTGGGAATCTCGAAATCCAGCTCCGAATAAACCGAATAGGGTTCAGCCTTACGGACGTCATATGGCACTCCTGCAGCTCGCAGGATCGGCCCGGTGCAACCGAAGCGCAGGGCAAGCTCCCGGTTTATCACCCCCACATCCTTGGCTCGATGGATAAAAATTACATTCTTGGTAACCAGATTATGATAGTCATCCCAACGACTACGCAGCCGTTCAACGAATCGGTGCGTCGCCGTGATGAATTCGTCGTCCACATCCCTGGCCACCCCACCGAAACGGCAGTAACTGTAGGTGAGACGGGAGCCACTGACCCGGTCCAGAATATCCAGGATGTTCTCCCGATCATCGAAGCTGTAAAGGAACGGGGTGAAGCCTCCCAGGTCCATGACATAGGTACCGAACCAGAGCAGGTGACTGGAGATGCGATTGAGCTCGGCACAGATCACTCTGATGTACTCAGCTCGTGGAGGCACCTCAATACCGGCCATCTTCTCTATCGCGGCAACGTAGCCGTGGTTAAAAATCAGACCTGCAAGGTAGTCCATTCGTGAACTGTTGGGGAGAAATTGCTCATAGAGGTGACTCTCCGCCATCTTCTCGTGGCCACGGTGGCCGTAGCCGATGACCGGGTCTGCCTCAACAATGTACTCCCCATCCAGTTTGAGAAAAAGGCGCAAGACCCCATGGGTACTAGGGTGCTGTGGCCCCATGTTCAAATAGAAGGTCTGCTCGGTTATGGGCTCAAGGAACTCATTCGCCATAGATCTCTTCCGTGCTTCTGAAGGCGTGAACCTTGCCGTAATCTTTCAAGAGCGGGTAGAAGTCAGCGTCCTCCGGCAGGAGAAGCCGGCGTAGGTCTGGATGGTTGTCAAAACGAATGCCAAAAAGCTCGAACACTTCCCGCTCATACCAGAGAGCCGCATCGTAAATGCTGCCGATGGAAACCACCGATTCACCTCTGGACAGTTGTACTCGCACCAGCACCCGGGAGACGATTGTGCATGAGTTGAACTGGTAGATGATCTGAGGACCGTTGGTAAAGTCCACCGCAGTGATTGATTCCAGAAAACAGTCGGCCTCGCGGGCTGCTTTGGCCACAGCCTCCACCTGATCGGCTCTGGCCTTTATTTCCAATAAGCAGCCGTCTTTCTCATAATCCCGCGGCACCATGTCCCCAGGTTCAACGACCTTTGACAATTTTTCTTTTAAATCTTCTAAGGACATTTCGTTTTTCGCCTTTGGTGATTAAGTCCTCTAAAGCCAGAAATCCCTGAATTAACCCCTCGGGTCGAGGTGGGCACCCGGGCACGTAAACATCCACCGATAAGATGAGGTCAGTCCCCGGCACAATGGCATATTGACCGTCATACTCGAACGGCCCCCCGGAAATTGCGCAGTTACCCATGGCAATACACCATTTGGGCGCTGGCATCTGCTCCCAAAGGGTGACTATGATGGGGGCCATTTTTTTGGAGATGGTGCCAGCTACGATCATCAAATCCGACTGCCGGGGCGAAGGGCGAAAGACCCCAGCGCCAAAGCGATCCAAGTCAAAACGGCTGGCCCCGGCTGCCATCATCTCGATGGCGCAACAGGCCAGGCCAAAGGTCATGGGCCAGAGGGAATTGGCCCTACACAGGTTGAGTACCTCTTCTACAACCGCGAGTTGCACGCGGGCGCCAGGGGCTATCTCCTTTGCTGCCAAGTGAAAACTCCTTTACGCCAGGCGTAGACAATGGCCAGGGACAGAATACCGACGAAGATAACGATCATGATGAAGTCGCGAACGAAAAATCCCTTGTTGTATGCCAGAGCTACGGGAAAGAGGTAGAGAACGTCCACGTCGAAGGCAAGAAAGATGAGGGCGTAGATATAATAAGCAACGCTGAACTGTATCCAAGCGCTGCCAATTGCGGGCATGCCGCTCTCATAGGTCTCTGCCCGCTTAACCCCGACGCTTCGGCCGCCAATCAACCAGGAAGCAATGATCGGCGATACCGCAAAGAGCGCAGCGACCAACAAGAACGCTCCCACGTAAACGAAGTCGTGTAAGGCTTGTGTGGTCATCATATGTTCTCAACTCTTTGGTGGGCAAGGCCACCGACAAGCACAACAGCCGCAAATGTTGCCACTTTGTTCTATGAACGAGAATCAGGTGGGAGCAAAACACTTGGTGATGATTATCACAAACGAGCTGTTTTGTATCAAATATGTCTACCACCGTCAAGGCAAAAAGAGTAATTTTCTCAAGTATCGAATAAATATCTGGGCGAGAGCTTTTCCTCTGATGAGATTCCTCTTGTACAATGAAATGAAAAAGGTTATACTCCCTCGCTGGAAAAAAGATATTATTCACAAGCCGATTTTTGGTCGATTGTAAACCCGGTCTGTCCAAATGGTCAGCGGTTTTAGCCCACCCATTCCAGCCGACAAGGAGCAAAAAATGGCCGGTCCGACACCTGGGCAAAGCACCAGATCCGATGATCCCTTCAGGATGTACGCCTCGCCTGTAGGCGCTGGTTTTTTGCAGAAAGCTAACAAGATTTTTGAAGATTTTCCCCTCTCCAAATACATTCTTTTCTTCGTGATTTTTTCCATTGAAGTAATCATCGCTTTCTGGTTCTCTATCTACCTTGTTCCCTGAGTAGCTCCGGCCCCGATGAATACAGTGCAAAACATAATCCTTATCGATGAGGGATAAGTACATTATCTCATCACAGTAAGTCCTAAAATTCACAAAGCTAATGACTCTTGAAAAAATGTGTGCTATATGTACAAATCCATTTTTCCTACCTGTGGCCGAGCAGGCCAGTAAAGCCGGATGGAGTCTCTGCAGCAACTCCATGGGCATTTTTCCCATGATGCTGAAGATTGTCTTATGACCCTAAGCACTGACTGGACTAAAAGAGGGAATTCATGGACGAGAAAATCCAACTAACCATCAACGGGCAAGGAGTAGAGGCCGAAGCAGGGAGCACCGTTTTACAGGTCGCCAGGCAAAACGACATTTACATTCCTACACTCTGCTACAACGAAGTCCTTAAACCCATAGAAAGTTGTCGCCTCTGCGTGGTTCAGGTGGAAGGGGAGCCACACTTCCAGGCCTCCTGCAGTACTGAAGTCCAAGAAGGAATGGTGGTAGCCACTGACTCGGAGGAGATTCAGCAGACTCGTAAGCTCATGCTCGAACTCCTCCTCAAGGAACACTACGGTGACTGTATTGCCCCCTGTCAACTGACCTGTCCTGCCGGCATTGACATTCAGGGATATCTTGCCCTCATCTCCCAGGGCCAGTACATTGAGGCGCTCAAGCTCATCCGGGAGCGGTTGCCCATGCCACTCTCCATTGGTCGGGTCTGCCCTCATTTCTGCGAATACAAATGCAACCGCAATTTGGTGGAAGAACCCATCAATATCAATCATCTCAAACGTTTTGTAGCCGACTACGAAATGCACTCAGGAAAACGAAACCCTCCCCCTCTGGCAGAGTTCTCTGGACGCAAAGTGGCCATCATAGGTGGTGGGCCTGCAGGCCTTTCGGCAGCCCATTATCTCCGCCGTCTGGGACATGGCAGCACCATTTTTGATGCCATGCCCGCCTTAGGTGGCATGCTTCGCTACGGTATTCCCGAATATCGTTTACCCAAGAAGATCCTGGATTGGGAGATTGACGGTATTCTGGAGTTGGGCAATATTGAGGTCAAACTTGGGGTCAAGTGGGGAGAAGACTTTACCGTAGAATCCCTGAGACAAGAAGGGTATGACGCCTTTCTCCTTGCTATCGGCGCTTGGGATACACGCAAACTAGGCATAGTGGGTGAAGATCTCCATGGTGTCTGGTCTGGTGTGGACTTTCTTGTTGATCTTACTCTCGGCAAGCCAGTTGAGATTGGCAAAAACATAGCCATAATCGGTGGTGGGAATGTTGCCATCGACGCAGCCCGCAATAGTGTGCGGTTGGGGGCAGATACGGTAACCATAATTTACCGACGCTCCCGTGATGAGATGCCCGCCAGCCCTGAAGAGATCCATGGTGCAGAGGAAGAGGGAGTCCAGTTTCATTTTTTGGCTGCACCTGTCCGGCTCTTTGGAAGCAATGGCAAGGTGGAAAAACTGGAGTATGTGAAGATGGAGCTGGGTGAGCCGGACGCCAGCGGCAGGCGTCGACCGGTACCCATGGAAGGTTCTGAAACCTTAATCCCCGTTGATATGGTGATCGCCGCCATCGGTCAATTCCCCAATCTCTCCCCGGTGGAATCCGACAAAGCTGTCGAGGGAATTTCCACCACCCGGTGGAATACCTTCGGTGCTGATCCGGACAGCTTGTACACCGGTCTAGACGGTGTTTTCACCGGCGGTGACGTCTATCGTGGCCCTGAAACCGTAGTGGGAGCTCTGGCTGACGGTCGCAAGGCGGCAATGGCCATGCACCTCTATCTCCGCGACAAAGAGGTGCATAGCGAAGCCAAGCCATTTAACATCTTGAAAGGGGATCTGGAAGCCATTGAGAAGGAACAGTTTACCACCAGGGCTACCTCAGCCTCCCGTGAGCTCATGCCTGAGCTGGAGCCAAGTGTGCGCATCAAGAGCAACGACCAGATCGAGTTGGGTCTCTCAGAGGAAGGCGTCTTGAGAGAAGCTGATCGCTGTCTTTCCTGTGGGTGCATGGATGCTTTCGACTGCAGACTTCGCAGGTTCGCCTTTGAGTTCGGGGTGGAAACCACCACCCGTCTCATGCCTCAGATAGCTTTTGACGAAATCTCACATCGCGACTCCCACCAGTTCATCGCTTTGGATCCCAACAAATGCATTCGCTGTAGACAGTGCTACGAAGCGTGCACCTACTTCCAATGTTCTGATGCCATTGACTTTGAGGATACTCCCAATTTAAACACCAACTGTGTCTCGTGCGGCCTCTGCCTCGATCTGTGCCCCACCGGGGCCTTGGAGGAACGAATAAGTGCGGGCAAACCCGGGCCATTTTATTATGAACAGGTGAAGACCTTCTGCCCCCACTGCGGCTGTGGTTGCAATCTGGTGCTGAACATCAAGGGAGATAAGCTCTTTACTGTGAGCACCCGAACCACAGCAGCGCCTGGTTATGGGCACACCTGCCGTCAGGGCCGCTTTGACAGCTTTGACTATCTGTCGAGCCCGAAGAGGCTCAAGGCTCCCCTGGTAAAAAAAGACGGCAAACTGGTGGAGGCCAGCTGGGATGAGGCCTTGGAGCGAGTGGCCACTGAATTTAAGCGACTGCACCAGGAGCACGGTCCAAGTTCTCTGGCAGCCATAGGTTCCCCGCGAGCCACCAATGAGGCCAATTACTTGCTGCAAAAGATCTTTCGCGCTCAACTGGGGTGCAACAACCTGGATTACCCGGGCGGCCAATCTCATCGGGCCACCTTGACAGGTCTCGCCAAAACGCTGGGCACTGGAGCCATGACCAGTTCTTTGAGTGAGATAGAAAAGGCGGAGGTCATCTTCGCACTGGGCAACCTGATCGAAGAAAACAATCCCATCGTTGCCACCGCCCTGCGGAGAGCGCACCGGACCCTCGGCAACCGACTCATTACCGTAAGCTCCACTGAAGTAGAACTGGGTAGATTCGCCGAACCTGCATTTATCATTCCCAAAGAAAACAAACTCGACTTTCTCCAAAGTCTTATCAAATTGCTGCTAGAATTGGACCTCTATGATAAGGACTTTGTAGCTGCCAATACAAACGGTATCGAGACCCTCGAAAAATCTCTGGCCCAGGTGGACCACCTGGAGACAGTGGCTCGAGCTGACATTCTGCCGAGCACCTTTGAAGAGATCGTCCGAGCCCTTGCAACCGCTTCTTCTGTCGCCTTTGTCTATTCAGAAGATCTTACTGCTGATGCTAACGGCGCCAGGAAGGTCGAGGCCATAGCTAACTTGGCTATGCTCACCGGACGGTTGGGGCAGCCACAGAGCGGAATCTATCCGCTGTATCGTCACATTAATGCACAGGGCGCAATGGATATGGGAATGAGTCCTTCGTGCTACCCTGGCCATGTAAGCGTATCAGATCTGCAAGGCAATGATCGCTTCAGCAACGTCTGGTCCGGTCAGTTGCCTGAAAGCCCCGGCTTTAGTTACAGAGAAACAATTGAATCCGCTCATCAGAAGAAAGTTAAGGGCCTCTTTCTCATGGGAGAAAATCCCATCGCCACCGAACCTGAAAGGGAGAAGATTCAGGAGGGGCTGAAACAGGTTGAATTTCTCGTTGTACAGGACATGTTCCTCACCCAGAGCGGTGAACTGGCTGATGTGGTTCTACCTTCCACGGGATTTACAGAGCAGGAGGGCACTCTTACCAACACAGAGCGAAGAACCCAGAAACTCAGGCCTGCTCTGACCGCGCCTGATGGTCCGCTCCCCGACTGGCGCATTCTCGCCGATCTTCTCAACCGATTAGATACTGGAGCCTCATACACTGATGCCCAGTCTGTTTACCAGGAAATCATCACGGTGGTGCCTTTCTACGAAGGGCTAACGTATGACCGCCTGGAAGAAGGCGGCCTGCAGTGGCCTTACACAGAGAAAAACTCCAGCGGCATGCTGACATTGGACGATCTCAAGAAACCTTTGGAGTTTGCAGTTGGTGATTGATTACTGCGTTCGTCTGGACCTTGGGGGTGTTTGGTTCTCTGCAGAATAGCTACTCTTTGTGCAAACAGTCAGTTGTCCGTAGTCAGTAGTCCGTGGTGGCTCACTTCGTTCGCCGCGTGAAGCGTGGAGCAAGGCGCAAAAACAGATTACATCTTAATTCCGTGCCCCATGCCTTCTACACAACGGACAACAATCAACGGACCACGGACGCACTTGCATTTTCCTGTTGAATTTTCCTAACTATTAGGCTATACAATATAACTTAACTAAACTCGTAACGAGGCAAGGATGATACTAACTCGGCAGTGGGACGGTTTACTTGGTCTGGGGCTTTTGCTCCTTCTGGGCCTTTTGTGCCTGTGCGGCCCGCCCATTGCCTTTGATGGTCGCTGACCACCTGCTCGTCGACAATACTAAAGGCCATGGGCGGAAAGCTCATGGCCTTTTTCATTTTAGATGGAGGCAATCATGACAACAAGGAAGATAACTGTTTTCGACACCACCTTGAGGGACGGCGAGCAGGTACCTGGGGCCAAACTCAACGCCAAGCAAAAGCTGGAAATCGCCTTCCAACTGGAAAGACTTGGTGTAGACGTGATCGAGGCCGGCTTTCCCTGCTCTTCACCCGGAGACGCCCAGGCCGTCAAGATGGTGGCCCGAGAGGTAAGAAAGCCCATCATAGCTGGCCTGGCCAGAGCGGTTCAGCAGGATATAGACATTTGCTGGGAATCCGTTCGTGAGGCTGAGCAGCCCAGGATACATGTGGTCTTAGGCTCATCAGACATCCATGTTCAGAAAAAGCTTCGCATGGATCGCGACAAGGCCCTGAAACTGGCGGTGGAGTCAGTCAAATATGCCAAAAGTCTTTGCCCGGATGTGGAATATTCCACCGAAGATGCCTCTCGCACTGATTTTGAATATCTTTGTCGGGTGATCGACGAGGTCATCGAGGTGGGTGCAACCACCATAAATGTCCCCGATACCGTGGGCTATGCCATCCCTGATGAATTCGGCGATCTCATTCTCCGTCTGCGGGAAAACATCCCAGCCTTGGACAAGGTAACCCTGAGTGTTCATTGCCACAACGATCTTGGTTTGGCTGTGGCCAATTCTGTCGCTGCCATCCGCAACGGTGCCCAGCAGGTGGAGTGCACCGTCAATGGTATCGGTGAACGGGCAGGAAACGCTTCAATGGAAGAGATAGTAATGACCATGCGCACTCGACCCACTGTTTTCCAAGCCCATACTGACATCAACACCAAAGAGATTTACCGGACCAGCCGCATGGTCAGTCGACTGATGAACATTCCGGTTCAGCCCAACAAGGCCATTGTGGGCGCCAATGCTTTTGCCCATTCTTCCGGTATTCACCAGGACGGCATTCTCAAGGATCGCAGCACCTACGAGATCATGAGGCCGGAAGATGTGGGTATCAAAGAGCATTCCATGGTTTTAACCGCCCGCTCTGGACGCGCCGCCGTGCGTCATGAGCTCAAGGATCTCGGTTTTGAGTTGGAAAAGGGGTTGTTTGAGCGGGTATTTCAGCGTTTCATTGATGTGGCGGATAGGAAAAAGGAGATCACTGCCAAGGATCTCAGCAGTATTGTGGAAATTGAAATGTCCAAAGTGCCTGAAACCTATACCTTCCTTGGCATGCAGTTCATGAGCGGTGACCAGACCACGCCGCTTTCGTCGGTGCGGCTCAAGAAAGGGGATGAGATCCTTACGGACGCGGCCATAGGAAACGGCCCAGTGGATGCCACCTATCGCTGTATAGAACGCCTCGTCGGCTATCAAGGCAAACTCATGGAATACGACATCAAGGCGATCACCACCGGGAAAGACGCTCTCGGGGAAGCCATGGTCCGAGTGGAGATAGAGGGGCGGGCCTATTCGGGCGTCGGCACCAGTCCGGACGTCATCGAGGCCAGTGCCCGGGCATATCTTAATGCTTTCAATCGGTTCTTTGCGAATAATGTCTAACCTGCATTATTCATGAAAGCAAAGTTAGTTCATAAATAATCCGGGCTAAGTGGAATTACGGGCGGGCAGGCAAACCCCGCCCTCTTCTTTAGCCTTCCTCCAATCCCCCGCTCTCCGCCACCTGCTCAACCAATGCTTCGAAGAGCAAAATCATGTCTTGATTCGCTTTGCGCAGTCTCTTGGACAGCTCTTTGGCAATGGCCCTGGTTACCAAAAGGCCAAGCCTGGGGTCCTCCTCACCTAGTTGGATGAAATTATCGCGGTGAATTACGAGAAATTCACAATCGGTTTCGGCGGTCACAGAAGCTGAGCGAACTTCTTTGTCCATCAAGGCAAGTTCACCGAAAAAAACATCCTCATCGTCTCTCAGGGCGACAATTGTATATGGTTCCTGATCAGGGGTCCGCTTGTGGACTTTAACCACGCCCCTGTAAAGAATATAGGCCTCGTCACCTTCTACCCCTTCACTTATGACCTCAACTCCTGCTTTGCACTGCTGCCAGGTCACGATGCGTGCCAGTTTGGTCAGTCTCTCCTCGTCATCTTTGACAGTGTGAAATAGTTTGATCTTTCTCAGTTTTTCAATGACGCCCTGCTCATCCATTTCTCATATCCCATTTCGCATGTATCATTTTTCATTGCAATGAACTTTCATTATTAGTGTCGCATCTAAACGTGCAATGACAGATGTCCTTAGTGCCTAGTAAATCAGGCCTGAATTAAAATGGCCTTGGAGAAAGACTTGACCTCATAGTCCGGTCCGGGATTGAACACCGGCAGATTTCCTCGCAGCTCTTTTACTTCTTGGAGATTGGATACCAGCCGGGAGATGTCCGGGGTCTTCTGGGCCTCCTGGAGTGCTTCTCGCTTGCGCTGGAAAATGTTGCCGGTATTTTCCAATATGCCGATGAGGATGGTGTTTTCAGCCTCCATAAAATATTTGCTGAGATTGGCAAAGGTATCCCCCACGAACTGGGCCGGGAAGTTTTTGGTGACGAGCCGACTACCCTCCACATCGAGTAAATCTTGTATGATGTGGGCAATGCCAGAAGCCGCCGTGGCGTTAGCCAGGAGAATCCTATTGTATTCGCGGCTCAAGATAATCTCGTCGCAATGGACATTTTCCAGGTAGCGCTTGAACTTTGCATCAATCAGTTCCACGCACGTGTATATATCCTTGGATATTGTTTTGATGGTCAGAACGCTCATGACAGTGCGCGCATCCACTTCCTGATCGGACGCCTGGGTGCTGTTGTCTGCGAGGACAAGCACTTTGGCGGCTTGCTTGATATTGGCGCGGAGCAGGACATTCTCCTCCACGTAGTCACCCCGGACAAAGCGAATGTTTTGGAGACTCGGACGGGAGCGTAAATTTTCCACTTCCACCGGTTCCACCGTACTCACCACAACAATGTCCTCATCGGAAAGATCCGGGTTAACCCTGAGTATGTCCTCAAGCACCGAGACCATCTCATTTTTCCAACCACAGATAACAAAATGCTTTTTTACTTTTTTCTGATCGGCCAAGCCGCTCCCCTCCTTGATCTTCCATTCCACCAGCCAGGATGCAATCCCACCGGTGACCATGCCCAAAAGCCCAATGCCAAATAACATGACCAAAATGGCAATAAATCGTCCGCCGGTGGTCAAAGGAACCTTATCACCGTAGCCAACGGTGGCGGCAGTGACAAGGGTCCACCAGATTGCGTCCCACAGGCTATGAAAACTCTGGTTGGCAGGGTATTCAAAGAGCAGCACCCCCAGGGAACTCAGTAAAAAAACAAGCAGAATGGCACCGAGCACTGGGAAAGTGCGATTCTTTATCAGCCGTCTCATGATGGGACCGAACCGTTTCCTCCTGTGGACAGCCGGTCTATGGAGTTCTTCTCGCATGTGCCAATTCACCTCATGCCAACCGCAGCCAACGATACTCTACACGCGATTCCAAGGCTGATCAAGTTCAAACGAGACCTAATAATTATCTTGGCAAAACAGCTGAACCATGATAGATTGATTATGGTCCCAATGAGCGGGAACCATCACGGTTGGCCTGAGAAAGATAGTTTTACATGGCCTACTGGGCGGACCTAGTAACCCAGCCAGGTGGCAGAAATACCGGCGTTCATGATGACGCTGGGGGGAGAACGGTGGCCCGGGAAACAACCAGATGGGACAACGTTTGTTGGGGCCTTTTCTTTGCTGAAAATCAGTCAGTGTGGATCCTCGTTCACGTTCTTAGGGAGGAGGAGACTCCTTCGCTCCCTCAAGGATGTTCTTTACCCTTTCATACTAAAGCCGGTTCTGCCTCCCTCACTTTTCGAACCGCACCATGTCGCCTCTCCGGACTTCTCTCTCAGGATCATACAGCAGGAGTCGTCCCAAAGACATTTGCTCACGAACTTCGATTATTTCTCCTCTGGCCAACTCAGTTTCCACATACGTCTTGATTTCAGCCGTCTTCCGGTCCCGTATAGACTGCGCCCGGTATATGACAAAAGTATCACCCGGATGATGGCGGCGATTTTCTCCTCCGTCCAGGTACATGACTCCATCCTCACGCCCACCAAGTACTACAGTCGGTAAGTCTTCTTTACTGAGGTCTGGAGCAAAAGCAGTCTGCAAATCATCACTATAGTAGCGATAAGTTGGATCTCGCGGCTGACAGCGATATGCCCGCTCGTAAGCGGCCAACGCCTCCAAGAATCTCCCGCTTTTCTCATACACCACACCGAGGTTGCCGATGATGGTGCACTGGTCAGGGTCCTTTTCCAGCACTTGCAGGAACAAGCTTTCAGCTTGCCCCCAATTGTTGCGGGCAGCCGCATCAATTCCCTTGCGGATCAGCTTGGTAACCTTTGGATTAATAGTGATCAGGGGGCCCCTTAGCATTCGCTGTACGGTGGACTCCTGTGGCCTCAAGTGAGTAACCGCCTCCTTAACAACTGAGATCTGGATACGTCTGATCTCGGTTTCTGTATTCACTGGACGACCAGGCAAACTAAATCTTTCCAAATGTCTGGAGATTTCTTTCTCCCAGATGGTGCTGCCACTCGTAGCCTCAATTAGACGCAGATGCACGGCCAGGGAGTAGGACATCCTGGTAATGTAAACCTGAACGATGTTTGGACGTTGTAAATTCTCAAGGCTGTAGTAGAAAATATCTCCGATGGATGGATCCTCATTTACGGCCAGCCAGCCGTATTCTGCCGGTTCGCCAGTACCAAATTCTCGAAGGGCCAGCATGGGTATGGTATCTGTCGAGACCAGCACAGAATATTCGGTGATCTCACCCAGTAGCAACCCATTGACATCAGCTTCTTTAGCCAATTTGCGGAAGGCATCAGAATTCGGCTGAAAATTCTTGTCCACTTGTACCGTTAGTGCCAGGAACATCTCACCGGTAAGTCCTTTAACCATCTCCTTTTGCAATTGTCGCCCTACGGTCTGTTCAGGACTTTTGAAAGGCAGGACTCCAATTATTTTAACTCTCTGGGTGTCAACCTCTGGGGGTTTCACCGTCTCGATGGTCACCAGCCTGCTCACTAGTGGTCTGCTGCAGCCACTGATGAGCATCAGCACCATCAGTAAACATTTCATCCAGGTCCTAAGACTTGCACGCTGCATCAGTCCGTCTCCGCTATGGCGGGATTCAATCAAATGGCTGCCCGTATTCATTGGCCGGTGGCACACCCTTCTCCATGCTCTCGCGACGTCAATCCTTGAAACATCCGGGCAGACACCAGGGTGCTCCCAAGATACAACATCAAGTTAGCCCATGAGAATCTCTGCTGTCAAGTTGACCGCCACACGGATGCAATGAATTACCATATACTTGGGTGGTCTGAGTGGCTCGCATTCTCCTAAATAAACTGCGACTACTCACACATTTTATTTGCGACTGACCCTCTTGAGCAGTTTAAGGGCAAATTCGGTTTCAACAACGGGAATCAACTCTGCTACCCCGAGATCAGTCCAATCGTAAAAAGAAGCAGCCACGTGAGCACCATCCTCTGCTTCAAAGAGACGGAAGACTCGATGACCGGAAATATCGAACCACTCTCCCTTAACCGTCACTCCTCTGGGATTACCGAGACCATCGATGCGTCGCTTTATCACCTGGTCTCTGTCCTGAGGTTCATAGGTAAAAACGGCCATAAATAGCATAGGATATCCTCCTTCCTCTCTTACATTGATGGGGTTTGAAAGCAACAGTCTATATCTGAAGATTCGAACTTGGCACTTAAATTTTGCTCTCATTCCAGCTTTTTTTACTCTAGAACCAACCGTTGGCCCAAATCGTATGCTGCTTTGAGCGCCTCCGGTTGGTCTCTGACCTCACCTTTCTCATCAGCTCCTCGGACAAAAAGTTCATCGCTGTAGGCTACATCGATGGCGTCGAAGAAATATTGAACGGTGAGTCTCACCCCATCAAAAAGCTTCTTGCCACGGGTGGCCGCCACCGAGATAAAAACACCTTTGCGCTCAGCAATGGGGGAAACCGGCAACTTCAAGATATACTTCTTGGCCCAAAGGGATTGGCACCGATCGATCATTGCTTTGGCCAACGCTGGGACACTGTAGAAGAATATGGGGGATGCTAGGATCAACCGCTCTGCCTGAATAATTTTCGGAAACAGGCCCTGCATTTCATCTTGAATTGCACAGACTCCGTCCTCAGCACATTTGTAAATCTCCAGACAAGGCGTGATTTTCAAGTCCCGCAAGATAACTTTCTCGCACAAGCCCCCGTGATCGCTCGCACCTCTTAGAGCCTCATCCAGAAGGATTTCGGTATTTCCTTCTCTCCTGGGACTGCCAAGGATGCCCAGAACTTTCATACTCGCGTCTCCTTGCGGCACTAAAATTGCTTAGGCTATTGACGGTGCCTGTAACTGCACGAAGATTCTCTCTCGGACGGAGGTGGAATTGCTAACAGGGCCATACTCGATAACTTTTTCGTCAGGCGAATATGTTACATCAAAAAGACTTTTGGGGAAAGCGGTACAATTTTGTTGCCCCGAAGAAGTCTGCTATAAGGCCCTGGTCAAAACAAACTAACTCTGCAGTCTCAACCTGAGATAACCGTTATGGCTTTGTTGAGAGTAACCATGATCGCCGAGAAGGTCTCTGAATGTCCGACCTTCTCCAAAGGCGATCAGATCACCATAGACTATCCGCAGATCGTCCTGGAGGAGACCGATAAGGTCTGCCTCCTAGCTCTGGATCAGTGCCATCCCTACCTCTTACCACTTTCTAAAGGTGTAGCGTATGCCACCCTTGGCATTGGTGAGGAAATCGGCACCCTGCGCTGCTGTTGTTTCATGGGTACTGTCACTTTCAATGTCATGAAACGGCGGCGCCGTATAGCCATCACCCGGGAAACATTGAAACACCTGGCCGAACTAAAACTTGACCTCGCCAAACTTCAGGTCATGCCTATTTTTGCTCCCCTTCCGGAAGCCTCACTGGAGAAGATTATTCCTTTACTTCAGCTCCAACAAATTCATACTGGGACCGACATCATTCAGCAGGGTGATGTGGGCGAGTTTCTTTATGTAATTACCAAAGGGGAGGTATTGGTGTTGCGCGAGGGTGGGCAAATACGGGAAGAAGTGCTTGCCACCCTTTCTGAAGGTGAGTGTTTTGGGGAAATGTCTCTCATTTCAGGCGAACCGATATCAGCAACCATCAGGGCAAAAACCCCTGTGATTTTGTTGCAGATAAGCAAGGAAGATTTCGATCGGTTGATCCTGGAGAATCCTTCCCTTAATGTCTATTTCACGAAACTTCTTACCCAGCGATTGCAGCAGGCCAACACCAGAATGGAGGAAATGTTGGACAAGGGAATGCTGGGAAGCATCGAGACTTTCAGCATTCCTGAACTCGTCCAGACCCTCGCACTCAACGGCAGAACTGGCGTCCTTGTCATCTCGGGCCAAGAAAATGAGGCTGACATTCACTTTGACAAAGGTTTCATTCACCAGGTATCACTTGGAGAATTACTGGGCGAACAAGCCTTCTATGAGCTACTTGCTTGGGAAAAGGGGCAGTTTCAGTTTCAGCCCGCAGAGAGGCTCTCCATGAAGCGGCAGGTGTCCAAGGACACCATGCACCTACTTATGGAAGGGCTGCGCCGGTTGGATGAGAAGCGAGAGTTGGGGAATTAGATATTAGAGAAATCGTCAATCATCATTCGTCAATCATCAATCACAGATACTGCTCCATACCCCTCTGCCTTATGACGTCAAGAATTTTACCGATATCCTGAGCCTTATGAACCGGGCACACCAGCAAGGCGTCCTCAGTATCCACCACAATAAGGTCGTCAACGCCAAGAAGAACGCACAGCTTCTGGCGACTGAACACCACATTCTGCCTGGAATCCAAAGCCATAATTTCACCCTGGCAGACGTTGTTTTGATCATCTTTAGGCCAGATCTGGGCCATAGAGGCCCAGCTTCCCAAGTCGTTCCAGCCGAAGTCTGCAGGTATCATTAAGACATTATCTGCTTTTTCCATCACACCATAGTCGATGGAAATGGACTCCAGATCAGGGTAAATGCGGCTGATTCCATCCTCAAAATCACCCGTATCAAGAAAGGACTTCAGTTTTTGGAGATCTGAATAAAGTCCGGGTAAATGGTTGCGCATTGCCTCGAAGATGGCCTCCGCTTGCCAGACAAACATTCCGCTGTTCCAAAAAAAGTTGCCCTGTTCCAGGTACTGCTCAGCACGCTCCCGGTCAGGTTTCTCATGAAAGGAAATCACCTTGTAGAAGTTGTGATTTTGTACTGTATCAACTTGCTCTCCTGCCTCTATATAGCCATAACCGGTCTCGGCCGTCGTGGCCCGTATTCCCAGGGTGATAAGCGCTGGCTGTAGTCGGGCCCTTGCAACTGCTGCCCGTAGCGTCGCCAGATAAAGCTCCTCGTCGGTAATCAAATGGTCCGCTGGTAATACTGCCATCACTGCTGCGCTGTCCCGCTGCTGCACCAGGAGTGCCGCCAAACCTATACAGGCTGCTGTATTTCGTCCTACCGGCTCCAGAATGATATTTTCTTTGGGCAGTTCGGCAAGCTGATTATGCACCTC
>PVMK01120420.1_pt1 | contig 37031 bp, 39 predicted proteins | sample 1853481 | NCBI WGS metagenome assembly PVMK01 (sample SAMN08533507, study PRJNA380276) | Marine sediment metagenome, whole genome shotgun sequencing project. | reverse complement strand
ACAGATGATGAAGCGGTGACAGGCAAGCAACACCCACATACGCCTTCGTTTAAATTGGCTCCACATACTTGGCACAACCCGGCACAACTTTCCTGACACAAGGGATGCAGGGGAGTTGCCAGGATGAGATATTCCCGCAAAGCGGGAAGCAGGTCAATCTGACTTTCTGTTATTGGGTACGTGTCAACGTCCTGTTCCTGTGCTTCATCAATTGGTGGAATGTGTCTTCGACTCCCTTTTTTCATTTTCTTCGAAGAATCGGGGGAAGGAGCGGAAGGAGTCGATTGACAGAAATTGGCGTCACAATACAATAACAGATCTTCCTCAAAGATGGCCAAGCACCGGACGCATTCACGAGCCACCCGCCCAGTCAGCGTTCCTTGGAAGTGGGCCATTCGATCATCGGGCAAAAATATCTGGCCAGCACAATTCAGAGGTCCAAGAATTTTTCCATCATCAGGGGGCAAATCAATCTCTGACGGAAGAATCTCACAGTCGATAGTCTGTCCTTCAGAAGGAATGTCGCCTAAATTAATTATTAAAGGCATGGCGAACACCAAAGAAGCACTCTTAAAACAACCCCATAGTATAGTATTTTCTGGAGTTTATCGTCACAATCCCGTTAGATGCCTTAATTAGTCTTCTGAAAAAGCAATAATGGCAATATGCCTAGCCCGCTTCACCGCCTGGGTAAGGCGACGTTGATGCCGCAAGCAATTCCCCGAAGTTCGACGGGGAATAATCCGTCCCCTTTCGGTCAGAAAATTTCTCAGCAGATTAGCATCCTTATAATCTAAGGGTGTCTTATCAATGCAAAAGCGACAGACTCTCTTCCGCTGAAATAATCGTCCTTTTTCCACAGAAACTTCTCCTCCGCTAAAAATTAGGGCATGGGCTCAGGATAATAATCTTCCGAATCATAGGTTGATTCCTCAGATACTCCCGATCCAGAGCTCCCTGAATATGTCTTTTTTGGTAAGAAAGTCACGGTTTGAGCCACCACCTCATGTTTGCTTCGCTTTTGCCCATCATCCGTTTCCCAACGTCGTTGCTGAAGACGTCCATCAACGATAGCTCCATCACCCTTATTGAGATATTGCCCACAATGCTCGGCTTGCCGCCCGAACACAACGATATCAACATAGCATACTTCTTCTTTTGGTTCATCCGCTTGACGATAGCGACGATTCACCGCCAAGGGAAAATTCACGACAGGCGTCCCGCTCGGAGTATACCGAAGCTCTGGATTTCTCGTGAGGTTCCCGATCAAAATAACTTTATTGAACCCCAGCATCCACGGAATCCTCTCCCTCAGGTTTCTCAGATTGCTCAACTGGTACCAAGTCAGCTGGGTTCAAACGAACAGTCATAAACTTCATCACTTGATCTTCCATACGTTGGAAACGTTCCAACTCGGCAATGACAGTTGGTGGCCCTTCAAATTGAAGGGTAATGAATGTGCCTTTTCTTTCATGCTGAATATCGTAAGCCAGTTTCTTCTTCCCGCTGTTGTCCATCTTCAATATAGTTGCCCCAGATTGGGTTAATATTTCCTGCATTTTCTCAACCACCCGATCATTCTCGGTTTCAACTTGAACAGGCCGCAGGATAGATACTGATTCGTATAGTTTCATAACACCCTTTCTCGCTGAATAATTGACTCGTTTGTAGACAGACCAGTCCCCTTATACCACAAAAGGGAAACGAAACTACCACAGGGTCAAAGATTCTGTCAAACACACAGAACGAAAACGCCAGATATTGATACCATTAAAGAAAATAAAACATTCTGTCTAGATGGACCTTATTACCAAATCTTTAACAATGAATGAATTGGAAAAATATCGCATTCCCGTCCTTCATCACATAACCCCTCATCCATCCAAATTGCTGTACACGCAGATTTTGCGAAAATTTTTCAAGATAATCAAGTCGTACCTCTATCCCATCGTCATTCTATTTCTTGCTGTGGGGGAGGGGCATGGAACCGGTTCATAGCAACTGAAACCCCCTCCCGTATCAAACATTCTAAGGCGGCAACCGCGTTAGATAGCACAGCATTGACCGGCTCACGTTCATGTTGGGCAAATGCGGACAACACATACTGAGCTGGATCTTCATCGACGGGAGGTCGGTTAATTCCCACCTTCAGCCGACAGAAATCTTGGGTTCCTAGACACGACATGACAGAACGCAGACCATTGTGGCCACCTGCACCACCATGAGTTTTAATCTTAAGTGCACCAAGAGGAAGGTCCAGATCATCATAAACCAGGATGAGATCTGGTGATGCGAGCTTTCGGTCTTGAAGAATGGATTGAACGACTTCTCCAGTCTGATTCATCCATATCAAGGGCAAGGCTAGGAGCACTGCATGCCCATGAATCGCCCCTTGCCCTTGCAGGGCTTGGCCTTGTTGGGCTAGCGCAATGCCCCAACGACGGGCCGCATGTTCAAGAACCATCCATCCTAGATTGTGCCGCGTCTGTTGATAGGCTGGTCCAGGGTTTCCAAGGCCCACGACCGCGTGCAAGGATTATTTTTTTCCTTCTTTTGCCTTACTCTCTGAATCTGGAGCTGGAGCCGCCGCCGGTTCCCCTTCAGCCTTGGCCTTGTCCTCAGCCGGAACAGGTGAACCCTCAGCTACTTCACGAGTTAGCAAAGATTCTAATTTAGCCGCAGAAATCTTGGTGGCGACATGAACGACCATCAAACCTTGATCATCCAATATCTTGACCCCCTCTGGCGCTTCCACCTCTTTGACATGGATGCCCTGCCCCACAGCTAAATTCGTGGCCGTGACCTCAATATGATCAGGGATTAATCCCGGCAGGCATTCAATATGTAATTCTCGAAGAGGCTGATGCAAGATCCCGCCTTCTTTGATACCAATTGGCGCCTCCCCAATAACTGATACTGGAACTTTCACTCGAATGGATTTCTCCATCGAGACTTCAAATAAATCAATATGAAGAATGGCCCCGGTAACCGGATCTAGCTGGTGATCTTGCAACACCGCCACCTTGTCTTCTTGGCCGGGAACCTTAACGGTCAACAGACCGGTATGGCCAACCTGGGATAAGACCAGTTTCCTGGCCAAATTATGATTTAATGCCAGAAATTGAGATTTTCCGGCGCCATATAACACACCTGGAATTTTTCCCTCACGGCGCAACTGTCGTGCGACCCCTTTCCCAGATTTTTCTCGGCTTTCAACTTCCAGTTCATATCTCATGGTTGTAACCTCTTCTTCCTAACAAGAAAAGTGAATGTTTTCAATCCGCAATTATGTATTCTTAATCCCTAAACAAACAAGGATGTCACGGATTCTTCTCGATGAATTCTCAAAATTGCCTCACCCAACAGCGGCGCAACAGAAAGTACCTTTAACTTTGAACAATGATGGTCTTTTCCATTTAACGGAATCGTATTCGTCACCACCACTTCTCGCAAGCACGATCCCTCCAACCGTTCTAGGGCCGGACCAGACAATACGGGATGGGTGCAACCCGCCCAGACCGAGAGCGCTCCGTTATCTAAACATGTTTTCGCCGTTTGGACAATCGTGCCTGCGGTATCGATCATATCATCAAATAAGAGGGCGTGCTTGTCTTTAACATCACCGATAATATTCATAACTTCAGCCTGATTGGGTGACTCCCGCCGCTTATCGATAATGGCCAAGGAGGAGTTCAGCCGTTTGGCAAAAGCTCTCGCACGCTCCACTCCCCCGGCATCGGGGGAAACAATCACCATATCAGACACGTGTTGCTTTTTTATATAGTCCAAGAGAATAGGCATCGCATACAGATGGTCAACAGGGATATTAAAAAACCCTTGAATTGGCCCCGCATGCAGATCCATCGTCAAAATCCGATTGGCCCCGGCCACGGTCAAAAGATCAGCAATGAGCTTGGCACTAATCGGCACTCGAGGTTGATCCTTGCGATCTTGCCGGCCATAGCCATAATAGGGAATCACCGCAGTAATCTTTGAAGCCGAAGACCGCTTGACGGCATCAATCAACAATAACAGCTCCATAATCGAGCTATTCACAGGATGGCAGCAGGACTGGATCAAAAACACATCTCCTCCCCGCACATTCTCATCGATACGAACGCGTGTCTCTCCATCACTAAAAGTCGTCACGGTGGCTTGACTCAATTCTTGGCCAATGTATTCAGCAATTTCCTTGGCCAAGCCTGGATTGGAATTTCCCGTTAACAACTTGAGATCACGTGGCATGTGTTTCGCTTGCCTTCCAGAAGAGAGATACCGTTAGTATGGCCGATGAGCTTGGCAGAAAAGCAGAGCAAAGTTAATGGGAAAATCTTCAGCTTGTCAACTCAAATTCCTGGAATTAGACGGACAGAGCCTCAGAAGAGGCTTCACGAAGAATTGGAGTATGAGGTAACTCTGTGGACCCCATTGGGACGTCGAAAACACTCCATTGAGTATCGCGTCGCAACTGAGCTGCGGCTTCCTTGGCAGCTTCACATGTCAGGAATAGGCCAAATACCGTGGCTCCACTTCCGGACAACAGTGCAGCCTGTGCCCCAAGAGCACAGAGTTTCTCTTTAATAAATCCCAAAATCGGGTACAAAGGAAACAATGGCGATTCAAAATCATTCTCCATTGCCTTGATCACATCGTCCCAAGATACATGAAATTGGCGCTCGACTGTTTCGGCCCATGGACTCAAAGGAGGAACACCTGACCGATTGGAGGACAATTGCTCATACGCCCATTTGGTCTGGACGGGAAACCCCGGATTGACCAACACGACCCACCGCTTCCCGTCGATTGTGCAGGAAGTGACCTCTTGCCCCCAACCTCCGACCAAGGCACAGGGAGCCTTGAAAAAGAAGGGAATGTCACTACCCAATTCTGCACCGACCTCACACATTTCCGAGAGTCCCCACTCCAATTTCAGCAAATGCCCTAAACCATGGATAGTGGCCGCTGCATCACTGCTCCCACCACCCAAACCCGCAGCAAGCGGAATCGCTTTCCTGAGTTCAATGTCCACTCCCACCGCTAGCTTGGCACGCCGAAGAACAGCTTCAGCGGCACGATACACCAGATTTCTTCCATCTACCGGCAAGACCGCATTGTCACAGGTCAACTGCACCTGATCATGGGTGGGGTTCAAGCCAATCCGAAGTTGATCGAACAGGTCCACGGAATGCATAAGGGACCATAGTCCATGGTACCCGTTTGGCAACCGATCTAAGACACGAATACAGAGATTCACCTTGGCTGGAGCCTGCACGATAATTTCGTTTTCGGGGGCAGCATTGTCACCCAAGGCTTATTCTCCTTCTATCCGATGACCGATCCAATGGAAAAAATAGGAAGATACATGGCCACAACGACAAGCGCAATCCCACCACCCACAACGACGATCACACAAGGCTCCAGCAACGATGTCAATGTGGCAACAACCCGGTCGACTTCCTGTTCAAACAAATCCGCAATCCTGTCGAGCATCGTATCTAAGGACCCGGTCGACTCTCCAACTTTGATCATTTGCGTCACCATGGACGGAAATATACCGCTAGCCCGTAATGTCTCCGAAAGTGGATTCCCATCCTGAACCTCAGTCACTAAGCGTTTAATGCTATGCTCAATAGCGGTATTACCCGTCACCGTTGCGGCCACCGACAATGCAGTTAACAGCGGGACTCCCCGGCGAACTAAAAAGCCCAACGTTCGCGAAAATCGGACAATCGCCGATTTTCGAAAAATTGCCCCGAGTAATGGAAGCCGCAAAAGTACCCCATCAATGACCTGACGGCTCTTCGTATTAGCCAGCATCAAACGGCTTCCGACAACCAGGCTTCCAAACAGCCCTAAGAAAAGAACCGCATGCTCACGTAAACTATCCGCGAGATGAATAACGACCTGCGTCAACCAGGGAAGGGATTCGCCATATTCCTGAAAGAGTCCAGAAAATAACGGTACGACCCAGACAAGTAAAAACACCAAAACCGTCAAGGCCACCGTCACCAGCAAGGCTGGATAGGCCAACGCAGATATAATCTTTGCCCGCAACTTTTCCTGTTTTTCTAAATAGACCGCCAGCTGTGAAAGGCTTTCATCCAACTGACCTGTAGTTTCTCCGACTTCTACCATGCTCCGAAAAAATTTATGAAAGATGGTCGGAAAACGCCCGAGAGCCCCAGCTAATAACGCCCCCTGTTCAACGTCTGCACGTATTCGACTGAGCACCGGTTGCCAGGCTGAATTTTCTGTCTCGGTCCCCAGGATATCCAGACATTCCAAAAGAGGCACACCAGCCCGGATCAACATCCCGAATTGATGGGTAAAAACCACAAGCTCTTTGTTCGTGACACGCGGCTTTCTCCAGGAACCTTTCCATTGACTTGCATCCAAGGCACTCACCACCTTTTCAGTCAGGTGAGTCACCAACATATCCTGCCTACGAAGTAGTTGAATAGCTTCACGAGAGGAGGACGCAAGGATCTCTCCTTGAATGGACTTACCCCCTTGGCTTTTCCCCATGTATTGAAACATCGGCATCGTGTTCATTCCCCACTCGTTAATATGGCCTGCCCAATCAAAATTTCACCCATTGGGACTGTTGAATATCTCTACCCCATGGCACAAACATGCCCTTGGAGAAATCGATATCAGCAGCCGACTGGAATGGTCAAAAAAGCATGCCCCCGCGAAGGCGGGGGTCCGTCCAGCAAGGCCGCAGCCCTTTTGGCGCGCGGAGCGTACTTCCAGTACGTGAGCACGGCAAAAGGGCGACCTGCCTGCGCGAAGCGCTTCGGCGAAGGCAGGGAACGCCGCTGGCGGCTTTTTTCAACATTCCCCCATTGTTATCCTAGACCATCGGCCGCAACTGGGTTAAGGGCGAAGATCGAACACGCCCCGACCGTTCCAATAACTTACTCAATTCTTCGGGGAACGTCGTCACCTCCATCGCCAACTCGCAGGCAATCACTTTTTGGTTCACTAATTCAGCCAGTGCCTGGTTCATCGTCTGCATACTATATTGCGCTTGCCCGGTTTGCATCATGGAATACACCTGATGCAACTTATCTTCACGAATGAGGTTTCGAATAGCGGGAGAAAGAATCAAAATTTCTAATGCCAAGACCCGGCCCGTTCCTTCCCATCGTGGCACCAGCCGTTGCGAGAGAATCCCCTCCAACACCATCGATAACTGGACACGCACCTCTGGTTGTTGATGGGCAGGGAAAACGGAGATCAGCCTGGTCAAGGACTGAATGGCTGAATTGGTATGTAAGGTGGCCACGGTCAAATGCCCCGTTTCTGCCATCGTCAGTGCCGCTTGAATTGTCTCACGGTCCCGTAATTCTCCTAAAAACACCACATCGGGGTCTTGACGTAAAATACCCTTAAGGGCCATCTGAAAATCCTGGACATCGGAACCCACTTCCAACTGAGAAACCAGACTCTTCTTGTGCGGATGCAGCAATTCAATGGGATCTTCAAGTGAAACAATGTGGGCTCGCCGTTCTTGATTCACCTGATCCAGCATGGCTGCCAGGGTGGTGCTTTTTCCACTCCCTGTCGGACCGGTTACTAGAACAAGTCCCTGAGATTTTTGCATCAACCCTTTCGCAACAGGTGGCACCCCCAATTTCTCCAATGAGGGTACGGAATCGGAAACCGCACGAACTGCCATTGCCAATGAGCCACGTTGGGTATACAGATGGAATCGAAAACGACCCGCTACCGGTACCGTGTGCGCACCGTCCCATTCGCCTGACTTAGCCAACTGCCGTTGCTGTTCTTCGGTAAGAAGGCTTTCTGCTAATCGGCTCAAATCCTGGCTAGTCAGTATTGGTGTCTCCATTGGCCTCAAATGACCATCGACACGAAGACGGGGCACACTATCAGCCACCAGATGCAGGTCCGATCCACCTTGCTGACGTAACTCACGTAGCAGATCCAACAATTCCATCAATCTCACACACCTCTCGCAATAGTTGCAGGCGATCAACCGTCACAGGTCTCTGTCAAAATTTCACTCACAGTCGTCTGGCCTTGCTGAAGGGCAGCCAAACCTGCTTGGCGCAAGGTTCGAAATCCTTCCTGCATGGCACAGGCACTCAGCTCACTGGTCGAGGCCCGAGACAAGATTATGTGATGTAACCGTTCAACCATTGGCAAGGTTTCAAATAACGCCATGCGCCCTTTGTATCCTGTCATATGACAGTGCTCGCAACCTCGACCTTTCATCGCGTGTATCGTATCGACCATATCATGATCAAATCCTAAAGCTCGCAGGTGAATGGGTGAGACCACGTCCGGTTCGGCACAATGTCCACAAATCTTTCGAACTAACCGTTGGCCGATAATGAGCGAAATCGCTGAGGACACCAGAAACGGCTCGATTCCCATATCAATGAGACGTGTAATAGCCCCGGGCCCGTTCATGGTATGGAGCGTGGATAACACACGATGCCCAGTCAATGATGCCTGAATCGCAATTTGGGCTGTTTCCCGGTCACGAATTTCTCCGACCATCATCACATCAGGATCCTGCCGCAAAAAAGATCGCAATCCCATCGAAAAACTCAAGCCGATCTCTTCATGAATTTGCAATTGATTGATCCCCTGAATCCGAAACTCCACCGGATCTTCAACGGTCACAATATTCATGTGGGGCGTGTTGAGATATTGCAGGGCACTATAAAGTGTGGTGGTCTTCCCGCTCCCCGTCGGACCGGTTACCAAAATCATGCCATAGGGGTTTCCCAAGGCTGTGGTCACCCGATCTAAGTCAAGTTGGTCCAGCCCAAGATTGGTGAGATGCAATGCCAAACCCGACTGATTCAAAAGCCGCAAGACAGCTTTTTCGCCAAATAAACAAGGTAAAATCGCAACTCGAATATCGACATGCGGAAACCCGTCTATTTTCATTCGCCCATCTTGGGGCAACCTCCGCTCAGCAATATCTAAGTCGGAAAGAATCTTGAGTCGAGCCAGCAAAGACTGATGCAGGGTCTTAGGCAAATTGCGGATTGGCTGCAACACCCCATCCAACCGAAAGCGAATGCGGACGATGCTTTCCAATGGCTCAACATGAATATCGCTGGCGTCCATCTCAATGGCCTTTTGAACCAAGTCGTTCACCACATCCACAGCCGAATCACGGCTTTCAATCGTGACAGGGAGTTTGGTGCTTAATACGGAAGTGGAATCAGTAACCGGTGAAAAAGTCGAACCCCTATCGAATGTCGCTGGAGATGATGCGGATTGCTTCGCAGTCTCTCCAGCCTGTTGATCGACCGTTCCAAATTCCGGTTCCATCCCATTCTTTGAAGGAAATCCATTCTGCGGCAGCCCATATGCCTGGCTAATCGCCTTACGAACATCCGACTCGGTGGCAACCATTGGAGTAATATGGAGCCCGGTTCTGAACCGGAGTTCATCCAACAAAGAAGAATTCGTTGGGTCAACCATGGCTAATGTTAAACGGGAAGCTGTTTTTTTGACCGGCACTACCAAATGTTGCCGGACCACTTCCAATGGAAGAAGCTCACGAAGATTGACATCAATGGAACAGGTAGAAAGTTCTACCGTGGGAACTCCATATTGCTGGCTCAAAAATTCTAAAAGTGTGGGCTCCGAAAGCACACCCATGCGAACGAAAATACTACCAAGCCGTCCGCCTTCCCCCTGTTGAATCGCCAAGGCCTTGGTTAGATTTTCTGAGGAAATCACCTTCGCCTCGACTAACTGATGACCAACCCGTTCACGATTCACGGTTTCGCATCCTCTGAATCCGTTTTTCCACTGGAGCCATTTAAGTGCTGAACCCCACGGAGCAAATAATGCACTCCCGATCCCATCGTCAGCGCCACCATGACCCATAAAAATGGATCCACAAGGAAGTCAGACACCTGCCCAGTCACATGCAACATGACGACGATGACATAACAAATTTGGGCGAATGTTGTACCTTTGCCCAATGCGGTAGGAGAGATATTAATATTGGTTTCAGTCAAATTGGCGACAACCGTGCCAGCCAATAAAATGGCATCGCGGCTCACCACCACAATCACCGCCCAGACGGGAATAAAGTTCAGAACGGACAGCGTAATAATGGCCGCCATCAACAGAAGCTTATCGGCAAGGGGATCCAAGTATTCGCCAAGGCGAGTCCGTTGGTCAGTAATGCGGGCGATCATCCCATTCAGGATGTCGGTCAAGGCAGCAATCAGAAGAATGATGAGGGCAGCATCATAGTGCCCATAGAGTAAAAGTCCAACAAAAACAGGGACTAATAGAATACGGAGGACGGTCAGACTATTGGGAAGATTTATTGGAATATCGCCAACCGATGACTCGCGGCCCATATCAACACACGACCTTTCCCACAATACCGTACTTTATCCTAGGCGTTATGAAGGGTACGTGCCGTTTCTGACACAAGTCAACCGGGCTTGCGGCCCATTTCAGAGCAGCCTATAATTCCAACCTAATAGCATCTATTCAACTTCACTATTTCACCAGAAAATGTTTAAGAACCCTCGCCCCCGTGGGGGAGGGTTAGGGTGAGGGGCAACGCATCATTATAGGTAATGGTTCAATTTCGCCACTCCCCTGTCCCTATTAATCGGAGCCAAGATTTATGACCTCTCTACCCTTATCCTTTCGAGTCAAAAATGCCGTTGTGGAAAAACATCAACTGGAAGGGACGGATCCAAGCGAGCGATACTTTAATCGGCTCATCCCGATCAAACGGGTGGAAGGTGGCTATAACGGGTCAATCATGTATGAGGCCCTAACCCTTGATTCCCAGGTGCATCGAACCGTGCGAGAAACCACCAAAGACATTGTTGACCAACTCCGCATGTTAGGCTTCATCAAAATGCGCACCCGCCTCAACTTCAAAGGCCAAAAATATCTCGCCGAAAAAGAAACCTGGGTGGAGTATCCGGACAACTGAAACCTGCACCTCTGCCCTTCTAAAACAGGAGGTTACTTTTCCAGCAATCGAGCAAGATGAGTCGGACTCGAAATAGTTGGATGAGAGGTATTGATTGTCCTATTTATTATTTCGAGTCCGACCCCTTTTTATCTGAAGCGCTCACAAAGAACAAGCAATTTATTTCCTCAATAAGGATTGGGGTATCCTGAGGATTACTTAGTTCCTCGCTTTGACTTTCCAGCAAGCTTTTCTGTGGTAGAAGAGACTACCCTTTTCGATTTCTCCACATCAGGTGTGTTCCACTCGCTTTGGCCAAGTCCTCCACTCGAAATGACCTGGGCTTGTCGTCTGATTTCCTCAATCGACTTCGGTTTCGGTCCCTTCCGAGGGTCACGAATCCCCAATAGATCCCACCGTACTTTCTGTGATGTTCGGGAAGCCTTAGGCTTTTGACTCTTTCCGCCCCATTCCATAGTTAATTTCATCCTCTCCTCCGTTCGTCCCAACATTTATCATTTTTAATCATACTTGAATTCAATATAACATAATACGTGCACCACTTCACCCGTTGACCAGCTGGTAGAATTCTCGGCCAACCCAAGGAGGCGGTGCCCACACCCAAACATTCCAGGGACAACAAGTTTTTTCGGCATTGTTAACTTGATATAGATAATCACACTCGAACGTATTGAAAACAAAAGACAAAAACTATAGAAAGCTATACATATTTAACAATGCCCATTGGCTTTGGGTCATTTTCCCGAAAGAAAATGACCTCGACTGCCGGGCCGAAACCCGGCAACGCTAACACAGATCAATCATGCCATTTAGTAGAATTATGTGCTCGAACACCTCGGAAAATATTTGGAAAGACTATAAAACGATTCAGTAATATTGGGAATGGCAGCGGGAAAGCTTTTAAATATCGTTTCTTCCGGCTAACGATGGATAAGCTGTACTCCTCCAGACTCTGGGATCCGCGCCAGATACCATATGGAGATATGGCATAAAGTATGGTATATTCTCGAGGACGTCATTCGAATCCTTCTAACCCAGGAGAGCCCATGCGGACAAAACTTAAAAAACTCACGCTGCAAGTCCCGGATGACCTCCTCGCTCGGGCCACCCAGGCCACAGGGGAAGGAATTACGCCGACAATTCGACGTGGATTGGAACTTGTAGCCGCCGGTGGGGCCTATCGAAATCTGCGCTCTCTGAAAGGCAAGGTTAAACTTGATCTCGATCTAGAAAAACTCCGGCAGGACCAATGATCTGTCTTGATACCAGCTCCATGATTGCCTATTTGCATGGAGTGGAAGGAAAAGACGTTACCTTGATTGACCATGCTCTGCTAGATCAAATCGCCGTATTTGCTCCTGTGACTATTACAGAATTATTAAGTGCGCCAAACTTATCTTCCCATCTTCGCGAAACCCTCATGGCCATTCCCATGTTGCTAATTCAGGAAGGCTTCTGGGAACGGGCCGGACTTCTCAGAGCCAAGATCTTAGCAAAAGGCTCCAAAGCTAAACTTGCTGATACTCTCATTGCCCAAACGTGCTTGGACCATCAGATTCCTTTGGTTACTCGGGATCAAGACTTTCAAGTCTTCCAGCGACTCGCTAAGCTTCAACTTCTGTAATGCAGGTTCAAATGAAATCAGACTCGAGTTCATTGCAGGAATGCTTGAAGCATTCAAATTCTTTCTGAAGTGGCACACTACTGATTAAACCTAAAAGCGGCAGTTGAGCGCGAAAAAGCTGTGCAAGCAATTGATGTGCATAGGGAATGTAACAATTGCGTGGTCACTTTTGGGTGATGAGTCCATTGTTCCATTTCCTAGGTGCGTCAAGGGGTTATGCAGACTTTCGTGATCCAACTGCCGTTTTTAGGTTAAAAGAGACTATTCCGGGATGCTGAGAGAATGTTTAAAAAATTCATACCTTGGGCATGGATTTAGAGTAGAGTCTGCGGCTCACGAAGTATTCAGACTCAGACTTGACAATTCCAATAATGCATCCACAATAGCTACATGGAGAGTTTCCTATGAGTACGGTCGGTGTTCGTGAGCTCAAAAACCGTCTTACGCATTACCTTCAGCTCACAAAAAAGGGGGAAGAGGTCATCGTGACGGAACGAGGAGTACCGATTGCCCTCCTTCAACCCATCACCTCGGCCAAACAGGCAACGAGTTTATCTGCACGTTTGGCTCGCATCTCGGCTTTGGGCATGGCCGCTCTTCCGCAAAAACGCCCTCCCAAGCATTTGAAGGCTGTCCAAGTCGAAGGACCGCCGGCTTCCCACGCGATACTCGAAGACCGTCGGTGAATTATTTTGATACCAGTGCGTTCATCAAGGCCTTCCTGATTGAGGTCGGAACGGACAAAGTCCAGCATCTACTGCTCCACGACGGGATGCCAGCCACCGCAACCATTACCTACGCTGAAATGTATTCAGGGTTTTCGAGGACTCGTAGGGAGAGCGGGCTGACGGCTATTCAATACCAGGCAATCTGCAAAGAATTTGAATCGTTTTGGCCATCTTCCCTCCAAATCAGCCTCACGCTCTCAGTTTTAACGCTATCACGTGACCTCATAACACGGCATCCGCTTCACGCATTTGACGCCATTCACCTAGGCTCTGCCCTTCACATTCAGGAAGAGATGAAAGAACCTATGAGGATCATTGCTGCCGACGGCCGCTTGCTTCAAGCTGCAGCAGCGGAGAAATTGGCCGTTCTCAATATCGAACTGGCTTAAGACATTCCTGAATAATTGTATCGTGCAGTTTGGGACGGAAGGTTTTGATGTCTTGATTGTCGCGAGTGGGATGGACACGGTTTGAAAGAAAGATGACTTCCAGCTCTCTGATAGGATCAACCCAAATCGATGTGCCGGTAAATCCTAAATGGCCAAATGATTCCGGTGAAAACCATTGCCCCGAGGAGGAAGGCTGAGAGGGCGTGTCCCAGCCCAACCCCCAACTGATTCCGGATTGCGCTTTTACAAACTGTCTGACTAAATCTTGCCGGAAAATACTCGGCTTTCCTGCATAGCCATCCAGCCAGGATTTTGTAATTTGTCCGACAGCCTGAGCCGTCCCAAACAATCCGGCATGTCCTGCTATTCCCGCAAGGGCCGCTGCATTTTCATCGTGCACTTCCCCTTGAAGTAAACGACCTCGCCAGGGATCTTCTTCTGATGGCGCAATTTTGTCTAATACATCCCCCTTAATATGGTGCATTCCAAAAGCAAGTGGGCTTGCCTCCACCAGATTGAAAATCCGGTCTCGGGTGAAATCCCCCAATGACTGTCCTGTCACCCGCTCCACAACGAACCCCAACACCATATAGCCTAAATCGCTATACGTGCTCGTTGACGGTGAATATTGGTCGATCGGCTCCTTAAGAATCATCTCCAGCACGGCTTGAATTCTTTTTTGCCGAAAATCCGGTTCAGAAGAAAATGTCGGAGGAAACGATTGATAGAAAGGGCGCAAGGCTGGAAGCCCACTTTGATGAGACAGCAGGTCTCTTAAGGAAACCTGCCCCCAAGGGGCCCCCTTGGTTTCTTCTAATAGCGTCGCTAGCGTTTGGGCAAGGTTTACTCGGCCCTCCTGAACTAGTAGGAGGATAGACGATGCCGTTGCCAGGGGCTTCGTCAGGGAAGCCAGATCGTAAATGGTGTTGATCTGAGCTGGAGGAGAGTCTGGAAGCGAAGAAGTTAGGCCGATGGCCTGATGAACACGAATCTGCCCTTTGTGACGGACAAACAGGACGGCACCGGGAAAGACCCGTGTCCGAATTCCTACACGGAGAATACCTGTAATAGGATCGGTCTCATCCACAAATTAGGGAGTAAAGGAAGGGTTATCCCGCTTCTCGATGTGACGCGGGTTCCACATTCAACTGAGGGACTTCCGGTTCTGGCGATTCCTGAGGCTCTTCAAATGCAGAGTCGAGAGACGGATCCGGCTGTTCTTCCACTTCGACTAATCGATGAAAGGAACTCAAGGTCAAGCGAAGACGATCCAACACCAACGCCCGCTGTTGACGCAACCCAGAAATCGTCCGTCGCATTTCAACAAGCTCAGCACGACTTTGAGATAAGATTTCTTCGGCTTTCAATTCGGCTTCCTTGACGATGAGATCGGAATCACGTTCCGCGCCACGCTTCAGTTGATCAACAAATGATTGTGTCGAAATTAAGGTGCTGGTCAATGTAGATTCCGCTCGCTTCAGCTGCTCAAGTTCATTATCTTTGGACGATAACTTTTCTTTGAGCATCAAATTTTCTTTGGTGAGTTCTTCGACTGACTCGGCAATTTCCTCTAAAAACTGGTCGACTTGAGTCTTGTGATAACCCCTCCATTGGGTATCCAGCACTTTGTGTTGAATATCTAACGGTGTAATTTTCATGACGATCCCCTTTCCCAGCAGTCCTTAGTGCATTCGAATCGCTAAATCCTTTAAAGATCCTACCACGGCGATTTGCAGAAACATAATTAATAGAATAGCAATGATCGGGGAAAAATCAAATCCCATGTTTCCCATCCCCAAGCGTTTTCGAATTTGATACAGGAACGGATCGGTGGCCCGTTGCAGAAACTGAACGATGGGGTTCCAGGGATCCGGATTCACCCAGGAAACCAAGGCCCGAATAATAATGACCCACATATATAACCAGAGGACCGTATCTAATATCGTGGCGATGCCTTCTAACATATTTCCTGCAATAAACATGACGCTCCTTTGTTGTTATCCAGTGGTTGGCCCTATCGCCTTTGCCGGAAATTATACCCCTCTTGCCAAAGATGGCCGTACCAACCCGTACTATCGTAGCCCCCTCCTCAATCGCGACGTGATAGTCATGGGACATCCCCATAGACAATTCCGCAACCCCTCCATGCGTAAGGCTGCGTTGCGCAAGGGAATCACGTAATTGACGCAGCTCAGCAAAATAAGGCCTGGCATCATCCGGATTGTCGCTAAAAGGAGGAAGGGTCATCAACCCTCGAATGGCCACATGTGGAAGCCGATCGATCTGCTCCATAGCTTCACTCATATCATTGCAGGCAAATCCCCCCTTGGTGCCTTCGCCTGCCACATTCACTTCAAGCAGAATCGTTGTTGAATCCCTAATTTTTCGGCAATGGCATGTATATTATGCGCTTGCTCCATACTTTCCACAGAATGAAGCAGGGTAAACTTCCCTACAATATCCTTGATCTTTCGACTTTGCATGCGCCCGATAAAATGCCAGGCCAGTCCTTGGCGTGGACCAACGGCCAGTATTTTTTCTTGGGCTTCCTGAAGTCGGTTTTCTCCGAAAATTCTCACACCCGCTTCATAGGCTTCAATGAGCAGGCTGGTAGAGACCGTTTTTGTTGCCGCTACTAATTGGACGGTGGAAGGGTCCCGCCCCACCCGAAGAGCAGCCTGCCGGATGCCTTCTCGAATTTTCTGCACATTGTCAGCAATGCTCACAGAAAACGGTGATTCTTCCAACGGGGACACTGATGATGCTCAGACTAAGTATTGTAAACGGGAAATGACTCTTAAGTCACAGGCACATGTTGATGGAATGTACCATGTACGGTGTGGAGAAGGCTTACGCTTCAGTTTTTCTATTACCTTTTTCCTTCTAACTTTTCTCACTTATTTCTCTGGCAGCATTATCCCACTCATCATGGTTCCGTTGACTTTTCCCTCTCGGCGGTAGGAAAAAAACAGATCGTCACGACAGCGGGTACACTCCTCTATTTGCTCAACTTGATGTTCAGGAATACCACTGGCGAGAATTTGATGCCAGATCAGTTTCTTCAGGTCCAACATACCTTTGCCTCCTGTAGTTTCCTGAAAGACACCGAGCCAATCAGGATAGCGAGTTTGCAAAGGTTCAATCACCTGGGCATCAATTTCATAACAACAGGGACCGATCGAAGGACCAATAGCCATATGCATGTGGGCAACATTTGAACCAAATTGATCCACGCACGTTTGAATGGTTTTGGGGACAATACCGCCGACAGCACCTCGCCAACCCGCATGAATCGCTCCAATGACCCCTGCTTCGTGGTCAACCAACAACACCGGAACACAATCAGCCGTGCGAACAACCAGCAAGAATTGCGGTTGGTTGGTGACCAACGCATCCCCTTCACCCTGCGACATCACCTCAGCCTTAACCGGGCCATCGAATACAGCCACCCGCGTACTGTGGATTTGCTTCAAACTCGCAATGAAGGGGAACGATGGAGGGCCAGTTGTCACTTCTCCTAGTTGAATAGAAGCCTGTAGTCCTACCGTCACCTGACGTGTGCCAAAGAAATGGCGTATGGAAATCACCTCACTTGTGAATCCACAATCAGACAACACAGGGCTCACAGGCGTCAACCTTCCATATACGTCCTTTGAGCTAGACTTTAGCTATCGGACTTTTTCCGCAAGAACGTCGGGACATCCCAATCGTCATCCACCAGCAAACTCCCATTGCCATTTCCATTTTCAGTGGCCTTCCGTGCTGAAACTTGCCGACGCAGGTAGGTAGGACGATCAATATCATCAGCGCCATCTTCTCCATTAGTTTCCACCCCCACTGAAACCAATGTCGGGGGTGTAACAGGCTCCACCACAAGTGTCGGCTGATGAGTACTGGGAAACCGTAACACTGATTCTCCCTGTTCGAATCCCGTGGCAATTACCGTCACAGTTAATTCATCACCCATATCTGGATTAATCACTTGGCCCACAATGATATTGGCCTGAGGATCAGCCGCTTCCCGTGCAATATTCGAAGCCTCACTCACTTCATGCAACGTCATACTGGGGCCACCGGTAATATTCAGCAACAGGCCTCTAGCTCCTTCCACACTGCCGTCTTCTAATAAAGGACTTGCAATGGCCTGCTTGGCCGCTTCTTCGGCCCGAGTGGGTCCGTGAGCGCTACCCATACCCATCACCGCTCGCCCGGAATAGCCCATCACCGTTCGAACATCGGCAAAATCCACATTCACCAAACCCGGTGTGGTAATCACATCGGAAATACCTTGAATAGCTTGGCGCAAGACATCGTCGGCAATCTTAAACGCTTCCAAAAGTGGGGTATTTTTATCGACCATCCCGAGTAGTTTTTGATTAGGGATAATCAACAGTGAGTCCACATGCTTCTTCAATTCACGAATGCCTTCTTCTGCGAAACTGGCACGGCGATTCCCTTCATATTGAAAAGGCTTGGTGACGACTCCCACTGTGAGAATACCTAGTTCCCGAGCAATTTTTGCCGCAACCGGTGCACCACCGGTTCCAGTTCCACCACCCATTCCGGCCGTCACAAACACCATATCCGCCCCTTCCATGGCATCACGAATTTGTGTCTCACTTTCGAGTGCCGACTCCTTGCCTACCTCAGGCCGTGCTCCAGCTCCCAAGCCTCGCGCACGTTCAGGGCCCAATTGAATTTTGTAAGAAGCCATCGAACGGCCAAGCGCCTGCAAGTCCGTATTGGCCACGACAAATTCCACGCGACTTAAGCCCGCTTCGATCATCGTATTGACAGCATTGCAGCCAGCACCACCGACACCCACGACCTTGATGTTGATCGTGGCGAGTTCATCATCAGAAATTGAAAACATTGGATTCCTCCTTTCCACCATGGCTCTGGCAGATTGTGGTTACATGTAGTTGTTGTTTCAGTTTCGTTGTTAACGGGGGCATAGATGTCGACTTCTCCTTTCCCTCCATGGGTTAAAAAAAGTTCATGACCCAGCTCTTCATCTTGAAGACCATTCCTCCCATCCAGCGTGAAGATTGTTTAGATTTGCCACCTCCGGCCCCTACCACTTCGAATTCGTTTTCCTGGCTCACAGAATGAACGATCAAGCCCACAGCCGTGGAATACATCGGGTTTTGCACGATGTCACGCAACCCTCCAACACCCAGAGGACGCCCCAGCCGAACCGAAAGATTGAGTACTTGCTCAGCCACATCCGACATGCCGGGAAGCAACGAGGTCCCTCCCGTCAAGACTCCACCGGCCACTAACATCCCGTCATAACCCGCACGCCGAATTTCACGACGAACCATATCGAACATTTCTTCCACGCGGGGCGAGAGAATTTGCGCCACAACATTTCTGGGCATCACGCGGGGCGGACGTCCACCCACACTAGGGACTTCAATATTTTCGTCGTCATTTAATAACTGACTACTAGCCACACCATATTGCAATTTAATTTTCTCAGCATCATCGGGCGCCGTTCGTAAGCCAATGGCCAAATCGGAAGTTAAATGATGCCCACCCATGGGGATGACGGCAGAATGCCGGATACATCCTTCTACCCAAATTGCGACATCGGTCGTCCCTCCTCCGATATCCACCATCACCACTCCTAATTCTCTCTCTTCCGGAGAAAGCACAGCAGCACTAGACGCCAACGGTTGCAACACAATATCGACCACATCTAATCCGGCCCGGCTGACACATCGCGCAAGGTTTTGGGCAGAGGTGACCGCTCCCGTCACAATATGCACATCCACTTCCAGGCGCGATCCGGCAATCCCCAATGGATCTCGAATGCCCTCCTGATCATCCACAATGAATTCTCGGGGAAGGACATGCAAAATTTGTCGATCTGGAGGAGGCACGGCACACCCACGGGCCGTATCCACCGCACGCCGAATATCGGCTTTAGTAACTTCCCGCTTCTTTAGAGCCACCACCCCTTGTGCGCTTTCGCTGCCGATATGACTCCCGGCAATTCCCGTATACACGGAATTAATTTGTACCGCCGCCATCAATTCGGCTTCTTCGACCGCTCGCTTGATGGATTCCACCGTGCTCTCTATGTTGACGACCATCCCTTTGCGTAATCCGGTCGAACGATGCGAGCCAATTCCAATCACGTTGACGGAACGGTCTGCCAAAATTTCGCCGACAACCGCACAAATCTTTGTCGACCCGATGTCCAGCCCCACCACAATGTGTTCTTTTTTTGTCATGGCTTAGAGTGTCCTCTTGCGAAGAATGACCTTTTGAGCAAATCTCAAATCCACTTCCTGCGATTCCCGTCTCAACACCTCTTTCACGGTTGGATATAGGACCAAAAATCGTTGCCACTGTCGTTCCGCTTCTTGTCCAAATTGAAAGCGAATGCGAGGAAGATCGACAATCGTCGTGTGCGCATGAGCCACATTCACTCGTGGCCGCCCTGAAAAATGCTCAGACAATAATTCAGCCAAATGAATACCCTGCTTTGCACGCCGATGGCTTTCATCTAAATGCTCATTGAAAAATTTCGAACTGATGCCTTCGAGTACAGGCAACGCCTGACTCGCTTTCGCAGTATCTCCCGGTAATAAATGGCCTTCCACATCAAGAAAATAGCCTCTCTTCGATGCATCTAGTACCGCCGCCGGTTGCCGTTCCTCAACCTGCACAGCCAGAGAATGAGGAAATACGCGATCAAAGGTAATAGAACGAATCCAGGGGTGGGTTTCCAACCGGCTTGAGAGGTAATCGATGTCGATCGACCACAAACTCGACTCCGGGGGCAGATTCAGCTTGATGATAATCTCTTCTCGTGAGAGACGATCCAAGCCCAAGATGGTGATTTGTTGAATTTTGGTCCATTCATTCACCGACTCGACCACAGATCGTCCACCAATCACGATCGCAACAATCAGACAAGCAAGAAGACTTCCCACAACAACACGTCGAACAGGCGATCGATTGCGTTTTTTTTCTTTCCTCCCAACCAACCCCCCACGTTTAAGCGGCCGATTGCTCCGAGGCCGTTGCGAGGACAAGGCGTTTCCCACACCCATCATTTCGTTCCCTTTTTCATCGTCATCGCTTGACTAGCGGATCGACTATCTTTTGGCAAAGCCGCATGTAACATCGCTTCCACTAAATCATCATACGTCATGCCTTGTTGAGCCGCCGCCATCGGCAATAAACTACGTTCGGTCATGCCGGGAATGGTATTCAACTCTAAAACATACGGACGTCCATTGGGATGAATCCGAAAATCGACCCGAGCGGCACCCCGGCATCCCAAAGCTTGGTAAGCCTGGACACTCAGCTCACGCAGAAGTCGCTCCAATCGAGAAGACAGCGGAGCGGGGCAGAGATAGCGAGTCGCCGCTTTGCCATATTTCGCCCGGAAGTCGTAAAACCCGCCGGGTGCTATCACTTCAACTCCAGGGAAAATGGTGGTTCCCAAAACACCGAATGCCACTTCACGGCCAGAAATATATTTTTCAACAATGGCCTGTTGTCCATAACGAAACGCCTTCGTCACTGCTCTCTTCCACTCAGTCGACTTCTTCACAATGGAGCCCCCGATACTGGACCCCTCCGTGCAAGGTTTGACCACAACAGGCCAACCCAATTTACTTGGCGGACGAGGGGGTATCCCAGGAGTCCGCAATATTTCTCCAGCTGGAACAGGAATTCCTGCAGCTTGGAGAATCACGCGCGTCAATCCTTTATCCATACATACGGCACTGGCACAAATCCCCGATCCCGTATACGGAATGTTCATGATTTCTAATAATCCTTGTACCGTGCCATCTTCCCCACCCAACCCATGTAGTGCTATAAAAGCCACAGAAATTTTTTTTGCACGAAGTTGCTGAGGCAAACTAGCGTCAACATCGATAGGAGCCACGGTGTATCGACGGCGGCGTAACGATTCACAGATAGACCGGCCCGTCTTCAGAGAAATATCTCGTTCTGCAGATGAGCCGCCCATCAAGACACCCACACGCAACGATGCCGTCGTCATGATTTCTCGTTTTTCAACATGATATCCAAACTTTCCCGCGTTCTTGACTTCCCTCTCACTCCTTGCTTTTCCCTTCTCACTTTTGCCGTTTCACCGATCCCACGCTCATCTTTCCCCGATCACCTTCCATTCCAACTGTAGTCGAACGCCAAATTTCCTGGCGACCTGCTCTCGAACTTTCCGGACCAGCGAAAGAACCTGCTCGGCTGTCGCGGCTCCTCTGTTGACAATAAAATTGGCATGTTTGGTAGAGACTTCGGCATCGCCGATATGCAACCCTTTCAAACCTGCGGCTTCAATCAAGCGGCCTGCCGAATCTCCGATAGGATTTTTAAAAACCGATCCGGCATTTGGCATGGTCAAGGGTTGCGTGGTCTTCCGGTAATGCAGATAGTCTTTCGTGACAGATTGGATGGTTCCTTTCAGGGCAGTCGCCAATTGCAACCAGGCCCCCACAACGATGCCTTTGGGGAGTATCGTCTTGCGATACATAAATGAAAGTGTGCTAGCCTCCACTCGTTTCCGCTTGCCATGGATCGTCACCTGATCCACGGCTTTCAAGACATTTTGCATTTCTCCTAAACGGGTCCCCGCATTCATGGCGACACCACCACCCACAGTTCCCGGAATCCCTGCGGCCCATTCCATACCTGACAGTTTCCGGCCAAGGGCAAATTGCATCAGTCGAGGCAACCTGACGCCAGCCTGCGTGTAGACCAATTGGTTGCCTTCTTCGTAGATGTTGGTTAATGCCTTTAAACTCATCACAATGCCACGAATGCCCTTATCTCGAACGACCACGTTGGTTCCACCCAATACCGTAAGAGGAATCTTGCCTAATCGTGCACCACGTACCACATGAACAACATCCTCTATGTTAGAAGGAATGACCAAGACATCGGCTGAGCCTCCAACTTGAAGGGAAGTCAAAGGGGCCAATGGCTCTTGCCACCGAATGTCTCCCTGTATATGAAGCAGGGCGCGACGAAGCATGGGCACAGTGGGTCTCGGTCTCTCGGCCCTTACCATGACATCCTTCGCACGTTGCCATTCACCATACTCCCCTATTGGCCCGCTAATAGCTCTTGGCCAATCTTCCAAACGTCCCCTGCGCCTAGTGTCAACAGCACATCGCCTTCCCGCAGTTCATCTCGCAACCGGTTAATCAGCCCGGGATCACCATTGACCCAATGGACTGCAGGATGACCAGCCCCGCTGATTTTTTCCACAAGCGTCTGACCGCTCACCCCTGGGATGGGTTCTTCCCCCGCTGCATAAATATCCAAGACATAGACCACATCGGCTTGTTCAAAGGCTTTGGCAAAATCCTCGGCCAGATCCCTCGTTCTGGAATATCGGTGTGGTTGAAAGACAACCACCACACGCCGAGACCAAGTGGCTCGTGCCGCCGCTAACGTCGCACGAACTTCGGTGGGATGATGTCCCATAGTCATCCACGACCATAATCCCGTTTTTTTCGCCTCGAATTTGAAATCGGCGTTCCACACCGGAAAACGCCGCCAGGCCCGATCGGATCAAATCTACCGGGACATCTAATTCCAAAGCCACACCGATCGCCGCCAACGCATTCGACACATTGTGGACACCGGGAATGCAAATCCGAAACGGCCCAATTTTTTGCCCACGATAATGAGCACGAAATTCTACGCCCAGCGCTTTAGGTTCAATGTCTGTGGCGAATAAATCAGGCGTCAGCACACCCGAAAAATCACTTATACCAAAGGTCTGGTAGCGTTTCACCACACCAGGCAAAAGGCCACGAATCCAGGGATCATCTGCGCAGAGAATCGCCGCCCCATAAAACGGGATTTTATTAATAAATTCCAAAAACGCTTCTTGAAGTCGCTCCATGCTTCCATAATGCTCGAGGTGCTCCCGGTCCATATTGGTAACCACAACGACGGAAGGAGACAAACGCAAGAATGACCCATCACTTTCATCCGCCTCGGCAATGAGAAGATCGCTACGCCCCAACCTGGCATGAGTCCCCATGGCATTAACTTTCCCCCCCACGACAAACGTAGGGTCAAGCCCCGCTTCAGCCAAAATCGAAGCCACCATGGACGTTGTTGTGGTTTTGCCATGGGCACCAGCAATGGCAATGCCGAACTTCAAACGCATCAATTCGGCCAACATCTCTGCCCGCGGGATGATCGGAATCACTTTGGCTCGTGCCGCGCGAATTTCCGGGTTGGAGATGGCAATAGCCGATGACATCACGACGACCTGTGCGCCTTCAATATGCGATTCGTGATGTCCGATATGCACGGTTCCACCCATTTCTTCTAACCGGCGAATACTGTCGGAATACCCTGTATCAGAACCCGTAACTTTATAGCCTAACGTGAGGAGCACTTCCGCAATGCCACTCATGCCGCTGCCACCGATTCCGACTAAATGAATGTGCTGAATTTTTCGGAACATAATTTCCTAGACTCCCAGAGGTAGGGGAAGAAGCTATGAGCGTCATCCATCCCAACTTGATTGCGACAGAGAAGACTGATTGTTGTCTGGTGACCGTCTCCTGGCTCATTCCACGAGTTTTCGAGCCCAGCATGCGGATGAGCCCACATTCGCGGTAAATAAGAGGGTCAACATCGCCAGTTACCTGTGCCATCGCTTGACGCACATTCCCTTCATTCCCTGCATGAATCCCTCATCATTAAAGTTGAATGTTTGGTCCATGATTTCTTGTGTATTCTTTGGAATCTTCTCATCGACCAATCTGTAAGACTTACTATTTTTAGTTATGAACCAGAGAGAGACATTCGCTAACCATTTGCTCGGTGGCGTGAACTTTTCTCGCTTCCCAACTTCGCCGCGCCATGGCTTGCAAACCTGGAATGTCTCGCATAATTTGTTCGATTTCTTCTGCCAATCTCTGTCCGCTCAAATCCGACTGCCGCAACATTCTCGCCGCACCCGACTCTTCCATGCACCTCGCATTCATTTCTTGATGATTATGCGTCGCATGAGGAAAAGGAATCAGAATGCCCACTTTGCCATAGGCGGCTAACTCCGCCAGTGTGCTGGCCCCCGCGCGGCAAATCACGAGATCCGCTTTGGCCAATTCCTTCGGCATATCAAACAAAAAGGGCTGAACATCAGCCTGCATTTCAAGCTTTTCATATCCTCTCCGAACTCGTTCATAGTCATCCGCACCCGTTTGATGGGTCAGGGTCACAGATTCACGGATGATCGGTGATCGTTCAACCGCGTCGAGCATTGCGGAATTAATCGCATGAGCACCTTGGCTCCCACCAAAAATCAACAGATGCGCCAGGGTTTGAGGAGGCGCCGGAGGGTGATCCAAGACAAAGGCCTGGCGAATCGGTGTTCCAATGGTCTTCACTTTGGATGAGGGGAAAAAAGGCCTGGCACTTTCAAAGGACAAAAAGACACGGTTGGCCAACGGCCCTAATACGCGATTTGCCAATCCCGGCATGGCATTGGGTTCCAACAACACTCGCGGAATCTGAAGCAGCCAGGCTGCGAAGACCACAGGTGGACTAAAATACCCGCCAGTTCCTATGACCAAATCCGCTTTTTGTGACCTTAGAATCTGTATGGCCCGCCAAATAGATTTGGGGAGAAGCCAGAATGCGCGAACCATGCTCATGACACTCCGCCCGACAACACCTTCCACCTGAATGGGCTCAACGGGAAATCCTTCTTGGCGGAGGATATTTTTTTCAACGGCCTTGCCCGTTCCCACAAACAGAATATGCCCTCCCGGATCATGCAGTTGAAAGGCTTTGGCATACGCAATAGCTGGATACATATGTCCCCCGGTTCCACCCGCAGCAATCACCACTCGCATTTCGATCCCCTGCCTAGGAGCCTGTCGGACTTAGGAAGAATCGGCTACAAAAGTGTCTCAGCGATCCATATTTCGCCGCTTTCTTGGCCCATAGTCCCACTATGGGCCGGCAAAATCGTCAAAATCTGTCCTCGCTCAGCCGCTTTTTCGCTCTCGATTCCCTAAGCCCGACAGACTCCTAGGGACCTGCCCGCCCTTGGCGGGCGATACTCAGCAAAATCCCGATGGCCAACATAGTCGTAAGAAGTGAGGACCCCCCATAACTGACGAGAGGAAGTGTGAGTCCCTTCGTTGGAAGTATCCCGCTTACCACTCCCGCGTTGATCATCGCTTGCATGGTGAGCAACATCGTTATTCCTAAAGCCAGAAATCGTCCAAACACATCCGGCGCTAACGCTGCGACTCGAAATCCTTTAAAGACGAGGATGACGAATAAGCCCAATAACCCTAAGGTGCCGATCAACCCAAGTTCTTCTCCAACCAATGCCAACACAAAATCGGTATGGCCTTCAGGGAGATACAACAGTTTTTGCTTTCCTTGCCCAAGACCCACGCCAAAGACCCCACCGTTTTCCAAGGCCAAGAGAGATTGCACCAACTGATATCCAGCGCCTTCTCGGTCCTGAAAAGGGTTCAGAAACGTCGTGAATCGTTCCCATCGTTCCGGACTGATCACAATGAGGGCGAGAAACCCCAGCATCATCGGGAGCGCCAAGCACGCCAAATGTCGAAGCCTAGCCCCAGCCACATACATCATGCACACCATGACCAAACCGATCACCACAATACTTCCCAAATCAGGCTCCACGACAATTAAAAAGCACAGACCGCTCACCACGACCACCGGTGGAAGGAACCCACGTCGCCAATCGGTAATTCGACGATTAGGATTGGCCAGAAAAGCAGCCAGATATAGCACCACAGCCAACTTGGCCATCTCCGTCGGTTGAATGGAAAAGAACCCGAAGGTGAGCCACCGACGGGCTCCATTGATTTGAGGTCCAACAGCCAACACCAACAGCAATCCGCCCACGCATCCCAGCACGATCCAGGGAACCCATTGTTTCCATTGCCGGTAGTCAATTTGTGATCCGACAAACAGCACACCAAACCCTAGGACCATCCACACAATTTGACGTTGGAGATAATAGGTAGAATCACCATATTTCATTTCCGCCACCACTCCACTCGCACTAAACACCATGATCAACCCGCCCAGTGAAAGCGCCACCGTAATCCCCAAAATCAATGGATCAACCCACCGCCGCCCATGCGCCATATGGCCCTGAAACAAATCGGTCCAGGCACGCGAATCACGATGCGCATTTTTCCGTCGAAGGAAAGTCGCGACACTCACTTATTGAAGCTCCCGGACCACACGTTTGAACTCGAGACCTCGCTGATGATAATTCTGAAACATATCGAAACTCGCACAAGCCGGAGAAAACAACACCACATCCCCGCTCGACGCCAAAGATACGGCTTGTGAAACGGCATCCTCTAGACTTGTTGCGCAAAGCATGGGCACAGTCCCTTCCAACGCATCAAGAATCCGAGTGGCGGCTTCCCCTATTACGACAATACCCTTCACGCCGCGATGAATGGCTTCTACTAATCGAGTAAACTCTCCCCCTTTATCTTTGCCCCCAAGAATCAACACGACAGGCTCCTCAAAACTCTCCAACGCCTTGAGCGTCGCATCCACATTCGTCCCCTTTGAATCATTGACGAAGATGATACCCTGCCATGTTCGAACAGATTCCAGTGCATGCTCAAATGTCGGAATACCCTGGAAAGCCCGTACCATATCTTCTTTTGAACATCCGCAAAGCAACCCCACGCTCATGGCTGCCATTGCATTCGCCACATTATGTTGTCCGCGCATTGGGATATCGTCACGTTCAAGAACGATATCCGCCTTCCCATTCAATCGTCCGCGAACCATCTCTCCTTCCAGATAGATACCCTGAGCGACCTCGTGACGAAGACTAAACTCACACAGACGTGCCTTGGCCTCGACGGACATTGCCTCCACTATAGGGTCGTCAGCATTGACGACCATCCAATCCTGCCTCGTTTGGTTTTCAAAAATCCGCCGTTTTGCCGCCTGATAATGTTCTTGAGTGGGATGCCGGTCCAGATGATCAGGCGTCACATTCAACAGAATGGCAATCCATGGCTTGAACTTTTGTATTGTCTCAAGCTGAAAACTGGAGACCTCAGCAACAATGTAGTCATAGTCCGCCGCTTGAGGGAGATCCGTGGATCTTGGTACGGCTTCACATAAGGGAAGACCAAGATTGCCTCCCACAAAAACATGCTTCCCGCTTTCTTGAAGAATCGATCCGATAAGACGCACCGTCGTACTTTTTCCATTAGTGCCAGTGACGGCAATAATGGGAGCATGAAGGAACCATGAGGCTAATTCAATTTCTCCAATGACCGGAATGGCCTGTTGGCGAGCCCGCTGAAGGACAGGATGATCCACAGGCACACCGGGGCTGACCACAAGAAGCTCCGCAGGCCTCAGCACTGACTCAAGGTTACCCCCGAAACATAGACGAGCCCCTCGTTGCTCATAGTTGGCTCTCAAAGCCTTAATTTCGGGGCCTGGATATTCTTCAACGAGGGTGACATGCGAACCGCGATCCAAAAGTAGATCCGCAGCAGACTGTCCACTGCGCCCCATCCCAAGCACCGTCACGCTCATCTCCTTCCAATTGGTCATTGGAAGCACCGGGGTGGTGTTCACGTGTTCCATGACTCCAGAGGTTTTCACCTAGACCCTATACTCACCGTAATTTCAGCGTGCTGATGCTCAGCAATCCAAGAATAATGGCGATAATCCAAAGACGAACGACGACTTTGGGTTCTTCCCACCCTTTCATCTCAAAATGATGGTGCAGCGGTGCCATCAGAAAAATTCGCTTCCCCCGTGCCTTAAAAGAGATCACTTGAAAAATCACGGATACGGCTTCCATGACAAAGACGCCACCCACGAGCACCAATAACAATTCATGCTTGCAGACCACCGCAACCGTCCCCAGTGCCGCGCCCAGTGGTAACGACCCCACATCACCCATGAAGACCGACGCAGGATACGTGTTGAACCACAGAAACCCGAGACCGGATCCAATGATCGATGCGGTCAAGACAGCCAATTCCCCTGCCCCTTCGATATGCGGAATCAAGAGATATTCTGAAACCACCCGATTCCCTACGGCCCAGGCCACAACCGTATAGGCCATCGCGGAAATGATCACTGGCCCAACAGCTAAGCCGTCCAACCCATCGGTTAAGTTCACAGCATTGGAACAGCCCACAATGACCAATATGGCAAAAGGAATGTAGAACAGCCCAAGATCTGGGTTAAAATTCTTAAAAAACGGGATACTGAGTTCCGTGGAATAGGCCGGAGAAAGATAAAAAAACATTCCAATTCCCATCGCCACGCATAACTGTCCGATAAACTTTTGCAAGGGGGTTAACCCTTTGGATTGCCCTCGCAAAATTTTGATGTAATCATCCACAAACCCGATTAACCCGAAACCGACAATCGACAACATGACCAACCAGACATAGTAATTGGACACATCAGCCCATAACAGGGTCGCCAATAGGACGGAAAATAGAATGAGCATACCTCCCATTGTCGGGGTGCCAGATTTCCCAAAATGCGATTGTGGGCCATCGATCCGGATCTTTTGCCCTAATCCCAATTCTTGTAATTTTCGGATAACTGGCGGAGCCAGAAAGAACACAATAAGAAAGGCGGTAATTGCCGCATAAATCATGCGAAAGCTGAGATACCGAAAGACATTGAAAATCGCAAATTCGTCGCGAAGAGGATACAACCACAGATACAGCATAATGATTTATTTCTTAATACCTACAAATATGGAAGACCGCCTATGGTGGAAAATGTTCATTAATTTTTTGCGGAATTTTCACTATTGGTTTTCTTGTAATACAACAGTGATTTCTCCAAGCGAGAAACGCTCAAGCCCAATTACCGTGCACGAATGACATCAAACACGCGTTCCATTTTGGCCCCTCGGGATGCTTTAATCAGGACAATGTCCCCACGCTTCACAAGCGTCTTCAGAAATGCTCCTGCCTCCAAGGCATCCTTGACGACCGTAACATGGGTATTCCTTCGAACCTTCTGAACACCGGCCTGCACCATCGGACCAAAGGTCCCGCAAGCAATGACATGACTGACATGTTTCTTGGCCGCATAGCGACCTATCTCCTGATGAAACTGAGCTTCGCGTGGACCTAGCTCAAGCATATCGCCAAGAACCGCAATCGTTCTTCGCATAGGATCCAACTCAGCCAAAACATCTAACGCGGCCTTTACCGAAGCCGGATTTGCGTTGTAACAATCATCGAGATAGATCACGCCTCCGTATCGACGGACGTCCGATCGCATGGGTGCAGGGCGAAACTTCGCCAATCCAGACACAATATCTACAGTAGAGAGCCCCAAAGCATGGCCTACCGCCGCCCCGGCCAACGCATTGGAAATATTATGCAAGCCCATTGTTCGTACATGTACTCGTCTGCTTGTTTTTCGATTCGGCATCCACAATTGAAATACTGTGCACTTCCCATCCCAAACCGGTTCGGCTCCTCGCACATCTGCATGATGAGCGAACCCAAACGAGAAAACCTGACAACCGGTTTTTTTGACAAACTGCGGGAAATACCGGTCATCTGCATTCAGAATGGCTGCTCCATCTTTCGGAAGCCAGGCAAATAATTCAGCTTTAGATGCGGCAGAGCGGGTAATGGTTTTATAAAACTCTAAATGATCAGGCCCCACATTTGTCACAACTCCTAACGTGGGCCTGGCAATGTCACAGAGTCGAGTCGTCTGCCCCACTTGATCCACACCCATTTCAATGACGGCAGCCTGATGCCTGGAATGAAGCCCCAATAACGTCTTGGGAACACCAATGGCATTATTGAAATTCCCTTGCGTTTGAAGAACGCGCCAGCGAGTCGCCAATACCCGACTGACCATTTCCTTCGTAGTCGTTTTTCCATTGCTACCAGTGATGGCCACGACAGGAATGGAGAACCGCGCTCGATGAAAACTGGCTAAATCTTGGTAGGCCCGCAGCGTGTTTTTTACACGCACGACCGCAAGAGGATTCCGTTTCGTCTTACGCCAGCCTTTCAACACATTATCTGCGCCAGCCTCCTCAATCACGACACCCTTAGCTCCTTTTTCCCAGGCTTTTCGAATAAATGTATGCCCGTCAAAATTCTGGCCTTGCAAGGCAACAAAGAGATCGCCCGGCTTAACCGCACGAGAATCCGTTTGTACCCCACGAAACCTATCGTGGCCTTTTCCTTGGGAGAGCAATGTTCCCTGCGTCGCTGCGAGCACTTCATGCACCTCAAATGTCGCCATGGAGCCTGTGGTCCAAGCTATCGTGAAGGCATTCGTTGACGAATGGCCTTTCGGGCTTCTTCACAATCATCAAAATGAACTTTCTGTGTCCCAAGAATTTGATAATCTTCATGCCCCTTGCCGGCAATCAACACAAGATCTCCCGAGGCCGCCGCTTCAATAGCCGATTGAATGGCCTCGGCTCGATCGGAGATTGTTTGATAGGGGCACCGCTCCTCTGTGGGTAAAGCTTCGATTCCTTTTTCGATATCAGAAAGAATGGCTTGCGGGTCTTCGGTTCGCGGATTATCAGATGTGACAATCACCAAATCGCTATTTCTTACTGCTACTTGCCCCATCTTGGATCTCTTCCCCCGATCGCGATCCCCTCCACAGCCAAACACCGTAATAATCCGCCCTTGCTTGACCGTCTGTGCTGCATCTAGCAATCGCTGTAGCGCATCGTCTGTATGGGCATAATCCACAACCACCGTGAAATCCTGGTTTTCCTGAATGCGTTCAAAACGCCCGGGAACATTCGCAACCGACTCCAAGGCCTGCTCAATGCGGACAGGAGTCATCCCCATCTCTAACCCAATGCCGATAGCGGCTAACATATTTGACACATTATGCTCACCAACCAATTGACTGGTAATGGTCATATGACCGAGAGGACTCGTGACGACAAATTGCGTTCCATTCATACCTAGTTGAATTGTTTCAGCCTGAATATCAGCTTTGGAATGGATACCGAACGTCCAGACGGGAATACGGCATTGTTGGAGAATCAACGGAGTCCCACGGATCATCCGCATTAACCAGAGCCCGCTTGGATCCTGACTTTTGTCCATCCGCTACATAGTCGGTAAATAAATGGAGCTTCGACTGAAAATAGCGCTCCATGGTTTGGTGAAAATCTAAATGGTCTTGGGTCAAATTGGTAAACACCACAATATCGAACTCACAGCCGGCAATCCGATCTAATGCCAACGCATGGGAGGATACTTCCAACACCCCAACATCTGTTCCAGCCCGCACCATCTCGCGTAACATTTCCTGAAGCTGCACAGGTGCCGGCGTTGTATGTGAGGCCTCTAGTCGCTCTTTTCCGTATACATACCCCACCGTCCCAAGTAATCCAACCTGATGCCCCTGGGCCTCCAAAAGCGATTTGGCCAAATGAGTCACCGTGGTTTTTCCATTCGTCCCCGTGACACCTACCATCTTAAGATGCCGTGATGGGTTCCCATACAGTTGGGACGCCATCAATCCCAAAGCCTTGCGGGAATTATTAACGTGAATCAATGCGGAAACTGCCGGTGAATCCTCAGCCGGAGCGCTTTGGAAGCAACCCTCTTCCACCACAACAGCCGTCGCTCCCTGAGCAAAGGCCTGATTCACAAAATCATGTCCATCTTGCTGTGTTCCTTGAATCGCCACAAATACTGAGCCGTGCCTGACCATACGCGAATCTTCGGTTATCGATACGACCTCAGACTGGAGATCGCCAGAAGTTTTCACCACATCGAACGGATCAAGTAACTCTTGAAGTATCACAACTTACTGCACAAGAGCCTGTAGAGAGGACGAGTTAGGGGCTAAAGAAGCCGTACGAATCAATTGGGCTCCGCCTGGAAAGATTCCCAAATGCGGCAATACTCGCTTGGCAACCTTTCCAAAAACAGGAGCAGCGGTTTTTCCACCCCATTTTCCAATTTCTGGTTCATCAATCACCACCAACATAGTGAGACATGGTTGATCAGCCGGCACAAACCCGACAAACGAGGCAATGACATCCGATGACGAATAGGTGCCTGTTTTCTGGTCAATTTTCTGAGAAGTTCCTGTCTTGCCGGCTACACGATATCCCACCAATTTTGCTCCCTTGCCGGTTCCCGTCTCGACAGCCGCTTCAAGAATATGACTCATGCGTCTCGCTGTTTGTGAAGAAATGGGTCGTCGCTTGGGCTGTGGATCTTTTGTTAAAACTGCTTGTCCATGACCATCCAAAACCGAAGAGACAACGCCTGGAGTCATGAGCCATCCCCCGTTCGCCACGACAGACATTGCGGTCACCATTTGAATCGGCGTGACGGCAATTTCTTGCCCCAAGGCTAACGATGACAGGCTCCGACCACTCCATGTGTCGGGATGATGCAAAATCCCTGGTGATTCTCCGGAAAGGTCAATTCCTGTCTTCTCTCCAAAGCCAAACGCTTTCAGATAAGAAAAGACCCGTGATCGCCCCAATTGAACCGCCACCTTAATAGCTCCTACATTGCTGGACCGCACCAGCGCTTCTGAAAACGTCATCCAACTGGATTTGGCCGGATCATGCACGATCGTACCCGCCACGGACATTTGCCCATCACCTCCATAAATCAAGGTGTCAGGCTCCATGACCCGCTCTTCCAATGCTGCGGCAGCAAAGACTACTTTCAAGGTCGAGCCCGGCTCATAGGGATCAGTGACAGCCCTGTTTCGCCAGTCTTTGGCAGAAAGTTTTCTAAAGTGGTTAGGATCAAACGTGGGGTAAAGGGCCCAAGCTAAGATGGAACCGGTCATGGGATCCATGATCAAAATACTTCCAGATTTAGCACGACTCTGGCGCACCGCTTTCGCCAATTCATCTTCAGCAATAAACTGGATCACTTCATCAATCGAAAGGGTGACGTGATACCCAGCCTGCAGGCCCGTAGAATCCTGGTTGTAAAGAGATGAGATGATCCCACCTTTGGCATCCCGTTGATACCGCACAAGGTTCTTTTCTCCACGTAAATAGGACTCATATTGAAATTCAATGCCCTCTAATCCTTGATTGTCATCACCGGCAAAGCCCAAGACATGAGAACCCAACGCTCCCTTGGGGTAAAAACGATGAGGTCTCCTGGGCACTTCGACTCCTGGAATTGCCAACGCCACCAATTGTTTGGCCATTTCTTCCGGAATGTGACGTTTGACCAGGACATGAGGTTGCTTGCGTTGAAAAATCTTACGCAACTGGGCAACCGACATCTTTAGAACCGGTGCTAAAGCTTGTGCGGTTTGCCGAGGATTTTTGAGAGACCTGGAATTCACATAGACCGAGGGCACATCGATATTCAACGCTAAAGGATGGCCATGACGATCAACTATCACCCCTCGGTCGGGCTGAACCATCACCGATTTCTGGTGTTGTCGTTGCACTTGATAAGCGCCAGCATCAGATTGCAACACCTGTAAATAAAACAGCCGACACCCTATTAGGACAAATCCGAATATCAGACAGAGGCAGACAATGCCACTGCGCATTTTACAAACAGGGTGAATGTCTTGGGTGGTCGGGCTCATGGCAGACTCACGAGGGAATCTGAAAATCTACTGACTAATCGTACGCCTGAACTGGTATCCGATTCTGGAGAAGGATTCATATCGAGCGAAACCATGACAACCTGGCCTTCTTGAGGCACGATGAGCCCTAATTGCTCATGGGCTCGCCGGGCAATTTGTTGTGGATCTGTGAGTGCTGACAACTGCCCGTGCAACGCCTCCTGCTGTTTTTTGAGGACCGTACGCTGGTTCTCCAAATCTTCCATGTCATATCCTAGCCGCCACATATCAATCTTGACCCCTACATACAGAAGACACCACACCCCCAATAAAATCATCATGCCCAGCAAGACATTTTTCCTCATGGGAGCACCCCCTCTGGTAAACGTTGCGCAATTCGTAACTTGGCACTTCTTGCGCGCGGGTTTTGTTGAATTTCCTCTGTATCAGCAACCACAGGTTTTTTTGTCAGCAATGTGATTGCGGGGTTCTCTCTTCCTGCTAAGGATCGGAATGTGTGCTTGACCACGCGGTCTTCTAAAGAGTGAAACGCCACAACACACAATCGCCCACCTTCCTTTAAGAGATTGACCGCATCCTCTAAGGCGGGTTGCAGAAGATCCAACTCCTGATTGACCCGAATTCGTAGGGCTTGGAAAGTTCGAGTGGCACAATGTATCCGCCCTTTTCGATAGGCGTGGGGAACGGCACCTTTAATGACCGCCACAAGAGCTTGCGTTGTCTCCAACGCAAACGTTTTCCTGGACTGAACAATCGCCCGCGCAATGCGTCGAGAGAATCGCTCTTCGCCACATAAAAAAAACAAATCGGCTAGCTCCTTCTCAGGAAGACAATTAACCAGATCTGCTGCTCTTGGACCTTGCGTTTGATTCATTCGCATATCCAAAGGGCCATCCGAGGAAAAACTAAATCCACGTTCGGGCTTATCGAGTTGCAATGAAGACACTCCTAGATCGAAGACCACGCCATCGACCTTCTCAAAACCCGCCCGATGCACAAATTCCACAATGTGGGAGTAATTCCCATTATAAATCTTCACGAATGGCTTATACGGCTCTAAGTTTTTCTCCGCATAAGCCAAGGCCTCAGGATCCCTATCCAAACCAACCAGATAAGCATTTTTTCCCAGACTTTTCTAGTATTTTTAAGGATGTTCCCCCGACTCCCAACGTACAATCGACATAGATTCCACCTGGTTTTGGACTGAGCCAATGGCAAATTTCTTTAGCAAGAACAGGAACATGCACATTATTCATTCATTATGTTACATTTTTGCCATACATGTGCGCTATTTCTCCCACTTTCTCCCACTTTCCGCAGTATACAACTCTGGCCCATCATGTCAAGCACCTACTGAAAATTGTGGAAATCAGCGAAAAAAATGAAGAGGCATACTATTAGTAGTCTCACACGAAGGGGCAAGAAAACTGCGCAACTAATTTGGTGCGGACAACCACTCCCTAGGCGTAGAAGAATTTAAAAAGATCCATGTAACAGTATGGGGTATTTGGTTACATTTTTCGCTAACGTTCGAGATCAGCGGCCACTTTCTGGGTCCGCGGCATCCAACGGGTTAGGCGGCATCTTGATTACTCCAAATTGTGTCCGGTTTCGGCCAAAAGCGGACGTTAACACTTCGTATCATAGGAAGCGAAAAAAACTGGAGCACAACGTAGCTTATTGCTGTCCGAGTTGGTCTTACCCCGAAATTGTGGACACATCTGAAAAGCGCGAAAATGCGCAAGGAGGTGTGCCATGCCACGATTTCCAGAAACTTCTCCGAGATCAAGGCATTGTATGCAGCATGAGTGGACCGGGGAATTGTTACGATAACGCGGTGGTGGAAAGTTTCTTCGCCACGCTCAAACGAGAGCGAGTCCACCGTCAGTCCTATCGTACACGGGCTGAGGCCACTACCGATATTTTCAAATACACGGAGATCTTCTATAATCGGCAACGTCGTCATTCGACTATTGGTCATATGAGCCCTGAGCAATTCGAGACGGCAAACCGCAAAGGCAGGATCGTTAAATATATGGGTGTTATGACAAATGACGCTTGGTCCGTGCCTATGCTCGTGCCTCGCCTGCTGAATGAGCATTCCGAAAAAAAACAACATCGACCTGAAGACTTTTCAGTGAACTAATCCTGGCACGAATAAGAAGAACCCAGTAAAGCCGCAAATTCGTCCAGGACATTGACGGAGTTGCGCAAGCAGGTTTACTTGAGTAAAAATTAAAGCCGTTCTTTTGTCTTCCGGAGCTTCATAAATAAAAACAGGAGGGGTAAATGAAACACATTAGCCAAATGTTGAAACATCTCCTTATGCTTCAGGTCCTACTGCTGAGCATAGTCTTCCTGTCACTGTCTGCACAGGCTCAGCAGGCCGATGGCCCACATGTAGCCTTCAAGAAACAAAATGCCGAGGCGTGGGCCAAACAGGACCAACAAATTGATCAAAAGCTCGCCGCCCTAGAAAAGAAAAACGGGAAAAAGCCCAACATCCTCTTCATCCTCACCGATGACATTGGCTGGGGCGAGCCTGGCTGGCAGTATGGCGGGAAGAGGCGCGGGACGCCAACACCAGAACTCGATACGCTGGCTTCTGAGGGCATGGCCTTCTCGTCCCATTACACCGAGCCCTCTTGTACGCCCACGCGACTCGCCTTGATGCCGGGGCGTCATCCAGTCCGGACGGGTGTCACCGACGTCTTGTGGCCGGGCGGGACGGCAGGGCTGCC
>PVMK01122353.1_pt1 | contig 37038 bp, 26 predicted proteins | sample 1853481 | NCBI WGS metagenome assembly PVMK01 (sample SAMN08533507, study PRJNA380276) | Marine sediment metagenome, whole genome shotgun sequencing project. | reverse complement strand
ATTCGCCAAGCCCCGATACAACCGGTTCGTGGCAGGAGGTTGCCGAGAAACTTGCAGCGCGTAAACAAGGCAACGTTTATCGAACGTATCGAATCGCGAAGGTCGAGCATGAAAGCGAGATTATCAGCTCGTTTTATCTGCAACCGGAAGATGATGAACGGATTCCATGCCATAAAGCCGGACAATTCCTGCCGATCGAGATTCAACCACCGAGTGCTGGTGCGCCGATTCAAAGAACCTACACCATCTCGAACGCACCGAATGGTGATTACTATCGTTTGTCGATTAAGAGAGAGCTACCGCCACAGCCTGATCTGCCGCCGGGGTTATCGTCTAACTATTTTCACGATCACGTCACACCGGGAACCACGATTCGAGCGATGTCACCACGTGGCAAGTTCACGCTGGATGAGTCAAGTACCCGGCCGATCGTATTGATCAGCGGCGGAGTCGGTATTACACCCATGATCAGCATGCTGGAGGAATTAGCCGGCGAGAGCGCCGGTTGCGGTTGCAGCCGGCAAGTCTGGTTCGTGCACGGCGCTCTCAACAGCAAGGTACAGGCTTTTGGCACGCACCTTCGCAGCCTTGCGGCAAACTGGTCGTGTTTGAACTTACATATCCGTTACAGCGCCCCATCGGACGACGATGTCGAAGGTGAAGATTACGACAGCACGGGTTACGTCGACATCGAGTTGCTTAAGTCTCTGTTGCCATTCGATGACTACGAGTTCTACCTGTGCGGGCCACCGCCCTTCATGGAGTCTGTGTACCACGGCTTGAAATCGTTAAGCGTTGCCGACCAGCGGATTCATTATGAGTTTTTCGGTCCCGGGGCGACGTTAAAGCAGGAGAGCCCGAGCGAAGCCGGTGATCTGGCAGAAAGACTTGGCGCGCGTGCATCGGTCGCAGTCAAGTTTGCTCGCTCAGGAATCGAAGCCACGTGGGAGCCCTCGAAGGGCACGTTGCTCGACCTGGCGGAGTCGGAGGGCTTGCAGCCTGCTTACAGTTGCCGGTCAGGAATATGTCAGACCTGTACAACCACGGTCGTGAGCGGCGATGTCGATTATCTCGAGCCACCGATGACGCCGCCGGGCGAGGGTCAGGCGCTGATTTGCAGCGCCTATCCTCGATCGGGAGCGACTACTGACGACATGGGTAACGGCATCGTCCTTGATCTGTGAGAAGTAACAGGGGCCCTTCGTACATGGCCGGCCTGCGCATGGCACGCGGGCTTTGGACAGGCGGATGATGCGATAGGTTCAGGCGCGACGATCAGATGCGCACCACTTGGGCCTTCCCACCGTGCACACGTTCCTGCCACTCGGTACGCCGGCTGGCCGGTAACACCTGCACCGCCGTGACCTTGTACTCGGGACAATTCGTTGCCCAGTCACTGAATTCTGTCGTGACGATGTTGGCACCGGTCTCGGGATGATGAAACGTCGTATAGACCACGCCCGGCGGGACGCGATCGGTGAGCGTCGCATGCAGCGTGGTCTCCCCTTTGCGACTGCTGACGGCCACGAGGCCGCCCTCCACGATGCCGCGCAATTCCGCGTCGTGGGGATGCACTTCCAGTACGTCCTCGGGCGACCAGATGGAATTCGGCGTGCGCCGCGTCTGGGCACCGACGTTGTACTGAGACAGGATGCGACCCGTCGTCAGGATCAGCGGGAAACGACGCGTCGTGCGCTCTTCGGTGGGCACGAACTCGGTTGGGAAAAACTTACCCTTGCCGCGCACGAACTGATCGATGTGCATGACCGGCGTGCCAAGCGGTGCGGCTTCGTTGCACGGCCACTGCACGCTGCCGACCGCGTCGAGGTGATCGAACGACACGCCGGAGAACGTCGGTGTCAGTGCAGCGATTTCATCCATGATTTCGGCGGCATTGGCATAGTTCATCGGATAACCCATCGCGTTCGCCAGCGCCTGGGTGACCTCCCATTCCGCCATGCCGGTCTGCGACGGCATGACCGGGCGGACGCGATTGATTCGCCGCTCCGCGTTTGTGAACGTGCCGTCTTTCTCCAGGAATGAAGTACCCGGCAGGAACACGTGAGCGAAGCGACACGTCTCGTTCAGGAACAAATCCTGCACGACGACGCAGTCCATCGAGTCGAGCGCGGCCTCGACGTGCTGTGTATTCGGGTCCGACTGCGCGAGATCCTCACCCTGGATATACATGCCGCGATACTCGCCGGCGATCGCGGCATCGAACATGTTCGGGATTCGCAGCCCGGGTTCGGCATCGAGTTCGACCTGCCACGCGGCTTCGAACGTGCCGCGCACGGTGTCGTCGGTGACCGGTCGGTAGCCGGGCAGCTCGTGCGGGAACGAACCCATGTCGCAGGAGCCCTGCACGTTATTCTGGCCGCGCAGCGGGTTGACGCCGACACCCATGAAACCGATGTTGCCGGTCGCCATCGCAATGTTGGCCATACCCATGACCATCGTCGAGCCCTGGCTGTGTTCGGTCACACCAAGGCCGTAATAGATCGCGGAACGTGGGCCGCCGGCATACAGCCGCGCGGCCGCGCGGATCTGCTGCGCATCAACACCGGTGACCTTGGCGACAGCTTCCGGCGAGTTCTCCGGGCGCTGAACGAACTCACGCCATTCGGCGAATGATTCCGGATCGCAACGCGCGACGACGTATTCCTCATCGACATAGCCTTCGGTCACGACGACGTGGGCAAACGCATTGATCATTGCGACGTTGGTGCCGGGCAACAACTGCAGGTGATGCCGGGCCTCGACGTGCGGCGAACGCACGAGGTCGATACCGCGCGGATCGATTACGATCAGCCTGGCGCCTTCGCGCAGACGACGCTTCATCTGTGACGCAAAGACCGGGTGTGCCTCGGTCAGGTTCGCACCGATAACTACGATGACGTCGGCCTCCCGGACGCTGTCGAAATGCTGCGTACCGGCCGATGTACCGAGCGTTTGCTTCAGGCCGTAGCCGGTCGGCGAATGGCAGACGCGTGCGCAGGTATCGACGTTAGTGTTTTTAAAACCGGCACGGATCAGCTTCTGCACCACCCAGACTTCCTCGTTGGTGCAACGTGACGAGGTGATGCCGCCGATCGACTTGCGCCCATATTCCGCCTGGATCGTTTCAAAACGATTCGCCGTGAACGCGATCGCCTCGTCCCACTCGACTTCCCGCCATGCGTCGCTGGTCTTGTCGCGAATCAGCGGTTTGAGCACGCGGTCCGGATGCGTCGCGTAACCGAACGCAAACCGGCCCTTGACGCAGCTATGCCCGTGATTCGCCTGACCATCCCGATACGGCACCATGCGCACCAGCTGGTTGCCTTTCATCTCCGCCTTGAACGAGCAACCGACACCGCAATAAGCACAGGTCGTAATGACACTGTGTTCCGGCTGCCCGTGCTCGATAACGGACTTCTCCATTAACGTCGCCGTCGGACAAACCTGCACGCAGGCACCGCACGATACGCATTCGGAATCGAGGAAGTTCTCGCCGGGACCGGTCGAGACCTTCGAGTCGAAACCACGGCCTTCAATGGTCAGGGCGAACGTGCCCTGCACTTCGTCACATGCCCGCACACATCGCGAACAGACGATGCACTTCGATGGGTCGAACGAGAAATACGGGTTGCTGGAATCCACTTCGAGATCGAGATGATTTTCACCGTCGAAGCCGTAGCGCACCTCACGCAAACCGACCGCGCCGGCCATGTCCTGCAGTTCGCAGTCGCCGTTGGCTGAGCAGGTCAGGCAATCCAGCGGATGATCCGAGATGTAAAGTTCCATGACGCCGCGGCGTACCTTTGCCAGCCGTTCGGTCTGGGTGCGCACCGCCATACCCTCGCCGACGGGCGTCGAGCACGAGGCCGGCATGCCTTGCTGCCCTTCGATCTCGACGAGGCACAGGCGGCAGGAGCCGAATGCGTTCAGTGAATCGGTCGAGCAGAGCTTCGGAATACTGATGCCGGTCTCGGCGGCGGCGCGCATCACGGAGGTGCCCTCCGCGACCTGGATGGGATACCGTCGATGGTCAGGCTGACGAGTCCCTGGAGGGTGCTCTCCGGGGTCCCAAAATCCTTTTCCTTGCTCGCTGCCACGTTATGTTCTCGCTCAGGCGGCCGGTCGGCGAAAATCCTCGCCGAAATACTTGACGGCGCTGCGCACCGGATTCGGCGTCATCGTGCCCATCGCGCACAATGAAGCATTCACCATTGTCTCGCATAAATCCGCAAGAAGTTCGAAATTCCGCCCGGTCTCTTCGGTGCGCTGCGAATCTCGTTCGGCGATGATCCGATCGAGCAATTCGACGCCGCGTACCGAACCGATGCGGCACGGTGTGCACTTGCCGCAGGACTCGACGACGCAGAACTCCATCGCGAAGCGGGCCTGCCGGGCCATGTCGACTGTATCATCAAACACCACGACGCCGCCGTGACCCAAGGTCCCACCCCGTGCTGTAAATGCTTCGTAATCCAGTGCCGTATCCAGCAGGGACTCCGGAAAATAGGCGCCGAGCGGCCCACCAACCTGTACGGCCCGCAGCGGGCGCCCGCTGGCGGTCCCGCCGCCGATATCGAAAATCAGTTCGCGCAGCGTCAGGCCAAACGGCACCTCGACGAGACCGCCGCGTTTTATGTTGCCTGCCAGCTGGAACGGCAAGGTGCCGCGCGAACGATCCAGACCCCGTTCCGCGTAGGCGGCGGCGCCTCCAGTCAGGATCGCCGGCACCGTGGCCAGCGTAATCACGTTGTTAATCACCGTCGGCTTCTGCCACAGACCCTCGATGGCCGGCAATGGCGGTTTGTAACGAATCTGCCCGCGCTTGCCCTCGAGACTCTCGAGCATCGCCGTTTCTTCGCCACAGACGTAGGAACCGGCGCCGATACGCAGCTCGATGTTGAAATTGAAGTCGCTACCCTGGATCGCATTTCCCAGCCAACCCGTCGCTCGCGCCGCTGCGATCGCTTCGGTCAGCAGTTCGGCCGCCAGCGGGTACTCCGAGCGCAGGTAAATAACACCTGCATCGGCGCCGACTGCGTGGGCTGCGATAGCCATGCCCTCGATGAGCGCGAGTGGATCGCCCTCCATCAGCATGCGATCGGAGAACGTGCCGCTGTCGCCTTCGTCCGCATTGCAGGCGATGTACTTCTGCTCGGCCGCGGTGTCAGCCACGGTCTGCCACTTGATGCCGGTCGGGAAACCGGCACCGCCACGGCCGCGCAGACCGGACTCCCTGATTTCATCAATGATCTGCTGCGGCGACATCTGTAGCGCTCGCTCGAGGCCGGCGAAACCCTCATGCGCGCAGTAATCCTCGATCGATCCCGCCGTCACCAGACCGCAGCGACGAAACGTGACACGCTGCTGAGCCGCGAAATACGGTAACTGTTCCGTCAAGCGTGACCCAGTGCATGCGGTTTGCCGAGATAGAATTCGGCGGCGACGAGATCGGGTAAAGCCTCCGGCGTGACTGGTCCGTACGCGACGCGCCCCTGCTCCGTATCGACCTCGACCAACGGCTCGAGCCAGGCCATGCCGCGCGAACCGTGCCGGATGATTTCGATGTTCGGACCGGCTTGCGGCATCAATGCCGGCAGTTGCTGCGCGATATCTTCGGCGTCGACGGACAGGGCTGACGTCTCGCGCGCGATGTATACCTTGACCGTCACTCGTCACCCGCCGTGCGATGGCGATTTAAAACGGACTCCAGTCTGTCCCGGCCGATCCGGCCGTACGTCATCTCGTCGATCATGATAGCCGGGGCGCACGCGCAATTGCCGAGGCAATACACCGGCTCGAGTGTGAACCGCCCATCTGCGGTCGTCTCGTGAAAATCGATACCCAGATGCTGCTTGAGGTGTTCGGTCAGCGCGTGCGATCCCATTGCCTGGCAGGCCTCGGCCTGGCAAACCCTGATCGTGTGAATACCTGGCGGCACGTTGCGAAAATCGTGATAGAAACTGACGACGCCATGGACCTCGGATCTGGACAGATTGAAGATCTCCGCCAGCAGCCCGATGGCGCGTTCATCGATGGCGCCGAAACAGGATTGCAATGCGCGCAGCGCAGGCAGCAAGCCGCCCGGCTCGTCTCTGAACGGCGCGATTTCTTCGACTGCGGATTCTTCGCTCCACTGGCCAGCGACCGCCATAGCATCCCTCTACATCTCGATTTTCCAGGCGACCATTATACGTTTGAAGTCTACTTATCGGATGGCGACACCCAGATTAGCGGTGGTTATACGCGACCGTCAATCCGCACATCCGTCCCTCGCGGTTCACCAACGTGAAGTTCGGCACACCGAAAAAGTCGCGGGACGCGAAGCCGAAGGTCGGCGCATCCTCTTCCAGCATGTTGTTACAAAAACCCTCGAAGACCCACGAATCGCTGCGTACCCCAAGCCGCAGATTGACGACATTCGCCTCGGGCACCCAACCGACATTTTCCGCATCCGTGAATCGTCTGGACCGGTACAGATAATCGCCGCGTAAGAATGTAAACCAGCCCCGATCATTGATCGGGCTTTGCACCTCTATACCCGCGTTAAAAGTATTCTTGGAAGTATTCTGCAGCCGGTTACCGTCTACACGGCCGGTCGATTCACCATTCGCGTCGCAATCGAGGATCGGAATCGACTCACAGTCTGCCCACCCGGCCGATGTGCCGAATACGGCATCCTTATATTTGGGATCCGTATATGCGTAACCGAAATTCAGTGTCAGCCAGTCGACGGGCAGAACGCTCGCTTCGATTTCCAGCCCCTGCGATTCGGATTGTGCGACATTGCCGAGGATTGGATTCGATGCGGTAATCGCGAGATCCGGATCGTCGACATCGGTAGACAGCGTAAGGATCTGCTGGTTATTCCAGTCCACATAATAGATCGCGGCATTTATCTGCGCGCGGCCCTCCCAGAACGTGAACTTGCCGCCGAACTCGTACGTCCAGTTCTCTTCCGTATCGTAGCGCTGCTCATCCTGTGCGCCCTGCAGTCGCGCCTGCTCATCCGGAGGCAGGTTGGCAAACTCATCGAGGTTGATGCCCGCGTTTGGATTGAAGCCACCGGATTTCACACCTTTGGCGGCCTGCATATAGAACAAACCACTGTCGAACGGAAAGAAAGACAGAATGAAGCGCGGCGTAAAGTAATTGAATTTCTGCGTGCCCAGGTCACCTACCGGCGTGCTATTGGAAGGAAAATTGTTCTGTAACTGCGCAGCGCTTTTCTCCTCCCGCGTATAACGGCCCTCGGCAGAAAATTTCCAGTCCTCGGCAAGGCTGATTTCGACCGCACCGTATGCGGACGTAAACTGGTTGTCGAGAACCGACTCCGTATCCACCTGTGGCGGTGGCGCGGGAAGAATCGCATTGGATGTCGAAACCGGCGGATCACCCCAACGCAGTCGCTCTTCGGTAAAATTTTCATCGCTGTAATAGAGTCCCACCGACCCATTGATCATGCCACCGGCGTCATATTGCAGCCTTAAATCCTGACTGAATTCGTCACGATCCTCGGAGGGGCCGCTGCCTGTCTGCGAGATAATGGGATCCACTGTCAGCCCGGGCCCGCTGAAAAGTGTGCCGTCCGCGGTCTCATCGAGGTCAGAGAGGAAAATCGTTTCCCGGTTTTGGTAGCCGGTCAACGAAGTCAGGGTGAATGATCCGAACTCAATGTCGATGTTCAGTGATCCCCGCAAGGTCTCGCGTTCGCCGCCGGCCAACAAATCCTGTACAAACACGTCGTTCTCATCGTTCAATTCACCCAGCGAGCGGCGCCCGATAGCCTGCAGCATTCCGGTGGTTCGCAACGAGTAGAAGAGCTCGAATGGACTCACACCGCCGTCGGGCTTCCCCACCCGCCGCGAATCGTTGCGCAAAATGACTGTTTGGGCAGCTGGCTCCAAGTCATCCTCCTGATACATTAACGACGCATTGATCTCGACGCGTTCGCCAATCTGCGAACGCAGACCCAGGCGGGCAAAATCCGTTTCCGTCCCATTCAGCCGCGAACCATTCAGCGAGTTCTCATGCGTACCCCCGGTTCTGTTGAATCCACCATCCAGACGCAGGGCCAGCGCATCGCCGATCACCGGACCGGTAATGAATCCTGAAAGAGCTTCCCGGTGTTCTGTCCCGTAGATACCGCGTACGCCAAAATCAAACGCCTCGCCCGGCTTTTTGGTGATGTAGTTGATGGCGCCCGCGAAACTGTTGCGCCCATAGACCGCGCTCTGCGGACCGCGGATTACTTCGACACGCTCGATCGCATCGAAAAGAATGGATGTCGTGCCGCTGAATCCCGGCGTGTAGACACCATCAACGAATGTCGAAACATTGACCTCGTCTCCGACGCGGGTCTGCTGCGCCAAGCCGCGAATAATTGGACGCCTGGCGGTAACCGCACCACTGCTGGCAAATTCGAGGCTCGGTGTTTGCCGCGCCAGGTCCTCCAGCGACTGGATTCCGCGATTCTCGATATCTTCGGCGGTGAATGCCGATATGGATATCGGCACGGATTGCAGGCTCTCTTCTTTCTTGCGCGCCGTGACCACGATTTCGTCCCGGGCGGACGCGCCGTCCTGGGCCACAGCCGGCGTGACATTTGCCCACCACAGTACGCCAATCCCCGCGGCGAGCGCCCCACGCAAAACCTGTTTGCGAATCATCTGCATTCCCCTGTTCCCCTTTGCATCTGCTGGCGATTGGCGCCTGCATATATGACCGGCGGCGGACTCTCCACCCACGAGGGATGATAACCATTTACCGTAAACAACTCGCCTTCGGATCAGATACGCTCCCCGGTAGTCGAGCTTTCTTAAAAAAACCTTATTGTAGAGTCTTCATTACATTATTATTGAGCGTCTCGGCCGTTGTCACCCCGAGTCGCGCCAGCGAATCGGTGGATCGGCCAACTCAACGGAATTACGCTGATGCTCAAGATTATACTTTTTGCTGCCGCGATCCTTTGCACGCTGGCCGGCTGTTCAGGCGCTTCCGGCACAGCAACTACCACGCCGGTAAGCGGCATCTTCAACAACAGTCAGGAGAACGCGTGCATCCATGTGTCGACGTTTTTCTACCTGACCGACTGCTCCTACGCGCGCACCAACCCGGATGTCGCGGGGCAGACGCTGCCCTGGACCGGTCCGACGGTCAATCCCGTTTATTACGCTCTTGGCAGTGCGCACGCTTCACCCGACTACACGCCGGTCGCGGGTGATGACCGGTTCTCACCAACCCTGGAGGGAACATTGACCATTGACGATCAGGGTACGTCCGACCCGCTCGACGATACTGTCAGTGGCCTGCTGGTGGTCGGGCCCGCCGCGCGAAGCGTGGTGGCCAACGTGAGTGAACTCGCAGGCGGGCCAGCGGGCAAACCGCCACGGTCAGTCATGTCCTGGTCGAGCATTACCCATACCCTGGCAGCCACCAACGTCGACTCGGCTGCGCCGAACGAACATGGCGGTTTCGACTACGTGATCGCATCAAAGGGTTTCCCGACGTTGATTTGTCGCACGGACGATCCGCATGATTGCTTCCCCAGTGCCTACGCCGGCAAGACCACCGACGGCCAATTGGCCGAGGGCACGTGGTCGGCGCCAGGCAGCGTCGGCGTAACCCGCGACCCGGCGATGGCCGGCAATGCAGGCGCCGCAACCACGGCCACGATGGCCGACTATGTTTGCGTGGACAATGTTGGTGGCATCACCTGCCCCGATCACAACGTGATCTGGGGTAGCAGCACGGAGGACCCGGGGCTGGATAACCTGTTGCTCAGAATCGCGACCAATGACAAGTCTGAGGTGGTCGACGCGCAGGGTTTCTGGACCAACGAATACCGGATCAACGGCGGCCCGGATATCTTCCAGCTGCCGGAAGGTCACGATAATTCCTGGCAGGGGGGTTACCTGCGGCTACGCGGTGCAGTGACAACGGAGTGAATACCATGCGCCACGGCCGACTGATCCTGCTGTGTATTTTCGCTGTGACGGTCGGCTGGCAGCCGGAAAGCAGCGACGCTGCGGCCAGGGTCGATGGCCCGGGCAATCTGCGGGCGGCGGTGGACCTCAATCCTGACCCGGATATTCTCGAGATCGAGCTGGTTGCCGCACAACGCCGGGTGGACCTGACCGGCAACGGACTATTCGCGAACGCCTACACCATCAACGGCGCCTTCCCGGGACCGGAGTTGCGCCTCAAGGTTGGCGACCTGGTCATCGTCCATTTCACCAACGAGTTGCCCGAACCCACCACCATCCACTGGCACGGTATCGAGGTCGATAACGCGAACGACGGCACCAACGTCACGCAGAATCCGGTGCCGACAGGAAAACAGTTCACCTACAAGTTCCGCGTGCCCCGCCCCGGCGTCTTCATGTATCACTCGCACTTCCTGCCAACCAACCCGGAGTTCAAGGGCTTTTACGGCCCGATCTATGTGCAGGATGCCGCGGAGCGGACCCTGATCTCGCGCGGCCTGCTACCGGACCTGGCACACACGCACACGCTGGTGCTGGCGGACACGACCGTGTGCAAGGCGCCCGGCAAGAACGACGCGGTCACGTTTCCGGCCGATCCGAAGCTGCCCTGGGCGATGACCCGCAAAGGCCTGGGGACCTTCCCCGGAAACACGGCTTATCCAACACCGAAAGACCTCTGCGAAACTCCCCGGGACAATCTTGGTAACCCGCTGGACACCGGGCCACTGGCCGCGGGTGACATTCCAAACATCCAGCCGGCGCTGAACTGCGGCGCAAAGACATCATGCCGCGTCAACGAGGGGCAACTGGTGCTGGCGAACGGCCGGGTACCGGCGGCCCGGGCGGGATCTCCGGAGCAACCGGGCGAACTGGCAGATGATGCAAAAACCATCCCGGTGCAAGCCGGAGAAGGACTCCGCCTGCGGCTGCTGAACCCTGCGGTGAGCCGCTATTTTCGGCTGCGCATGACGGACCAGGCGGGCGAGCAGGTCACTCTCCACCGGATCGGTGGCGAGGGCGGGTTGATCGACCAGGTCCGCGTGGAGGGCGGCATGCGCGGAAAACTCGACACCAAGTATGATCGCGGAGAAATTCTGATCGCGCCTGGCGACCGCGCCGATATCGTGGTTACCGTACCGGGCGGCAAGGCCGGCGATGTGATCACGCTGTGGACTCAGGACTACCAGCAATACGGGACGACCGTGTACCCCTATGGCTACGCGCCAGTGCCGACCGTGCCGGTCGCACACTTTAAGATCACCGGCACGCCGGAAAAAGACGAACGCTTTCAGATTGCCGCCGGCGACCGCCTGCGGACGCATCCGACGGTGGACGACCCGGTGGAAACCTTGAAGGCGCTGCCGATCACTACCCACCTGCTCGATCCGGGGAAATTTACCGAGCCGCTGCCCGGCTCAGCGAAGGAAGAAATCCTGTTCACCGTGGTCGGGCTCCGCGAATCCATCGACGGCATACACGGGATGCCACTGGTCGGCCTCGACGTGGAAGATTACAGAGACATTCCGCACATCCTGTCGAGCCGCTACGCATACCTGGGTGATCTTCTGGAACTGACCCTGCAAAACGGAACCCAGATGCATCACCCGCTTCATCATCACGGGTTTTCGTTCCAGCCGGTTCGACTTATCGACAGGAACGACGACGTCATCTACGAATACGACTACAACGAATTCATCGATACGATCGATATACCGGCCATGCACAAACTCGTTTACCGCATGCGGCTTGCGGACCGGCCCAGGATCGAGACCGGTGAGCCGGGCGGAGCCCTGGGGCGCTGGTTCTTCCATTGCCACATCCTGAACCACGCCGAACTCGGCATGATGTCGGAACTCGTGGTTATCGAACCCTGAACCGGTTTACTAATCCCGCTGTGTCAGTGAATGACTGGTCAGGTAATAAGCAACACCGATAAAACCCGCTCCGCCAATAACGTTGCCAAATGAGACCCAGGCAAGGTTATATAAGAGGCCATACACAGTAACGGTATCCGGGTGATCTCCGAGAAGGGATATGGTGAAAATCGTCATATTCGCGATGCTGTGCTCGAAACCTGCCGAGATAAAAGCAAACAGACACCAGAAGATCAGGATGCACTTTGCCGCGTCGTTGCTGGTTTTTGACGTCATCCATATTGCAAGGCAGAGCAACCAATTGCAGATCACCGCACGCGCCAATAATTCGGTGATACCGCTGTTCATCTTTGCCTCTGCAAGGCTGTGAACGAGACTGGAGCCATCACTGATCCAGCCTCCACCGCCGCCTAACGCGAACAGAACAGACAGCATCACAGCACCAAACAGATTGCCGTACCAGCAAATTATCCAGTCCTTGATCACCGAGAACATACCGATTTCTTTATAAAGAAAACCAAAGGTCATATACATGATATGACCCGAAAATAACTCGGCGCCGGCGAATATGATCAACGCAAGGGCGATACCGAAAAAGCACCCCATGATGAGATTCAGGGAGGCAGGATCTGCTTCATTCCCCAAGGTCAGTATGAGCATGATGCCCACACCAACATAGGCACCCGCCATCATCGTTGAAATAAAAAACCCAACAGGATTTCTTTTTAAATAAGAAATTTTCTCAACCGCAATATCCGCAAACTTTCTCGTGGTATCTCGATGCACCTCGCCCCCCAAAGGCTATTTTTATCAACGTACTGCCGACTAATGATAAAAACATAGCATGCCTGATGGCAAAAGGGATCGAACCGCGGTTCGATCCCCACATTGCAGCGTAAGCTCCGGCCGACAGTCGTTAGAAAGGGTATCAGTCGCCTACCGGCACCATGATGTGCGCATACGGCGTACCTTTCCACATAATGAACGGGCCGCCCGTTTTCGGATCCGTTGGAATGCCCTCCAACAGTGCGAGATCGGGCACGATCACCATCAGATGCGGCCCACTCACGACCCACTCATTATCGTCGGTCGGCCCTTCCGCATACGGGTCGGTGTTGCTGCCACCGTCGTCACCGGCCAGCATGTATGAGATGCCGACCCGATCTATGGAGACTTCGCTGCGGTTCTGCCAGGCTTCACCCCAGGCCATCCACGGCTGGTCCATGCACATCGGCGCCGTACCTGTCATCTCCGGCGCGGTCGGCAAACAGGTGTAGCCACCGGAGCCTTCCCGCAGAACGTTGCCTTCCCAGTCCACCACGGTCGCCGTAGCCGCAATCGATGGCGGCGCGGCCGACAATGCCTCGTCGATCACCGGATTACCGGAAGACGCGGCAGCTTCCGCGGCCGGTGCGCCATCGGAATTCCAGATGTCCCGGGCCAGACGCCACTCACCCTGTTCCTGGCGCCACAGAATCAGGTACTTGCCCTGCTCAACCGTATTGCCGTCCGCATCGGTCATGGAGAAGCGGCCGACTTCGGTCGCATGATTGCCTTGCGTAACGACTTCAACCGTTTCGAGGGTCGCACTAATACCACCCGCACTCAGAGCCTCCTGCCAGAACGCCGCGATGTTTTCGCGTCCGCTGACGGTGGCGGCGCCGGGCGGCAGGATTTGCCCGTCATCTGTATACAGCGCGGCGATCCCCGCGCCATCCCCGGCGTTGAAGCTTTCCTGCCACTTCGCGGACTGTGCTTCAATCGCGGCACGCGCGTCGCCACCACTCGGCGCTGGTGCACAACCTGCCGTGAGTAACGCGATAGTAGCGGCTAACACAAATATCCTGATATCTGGACTCTTATTCATCTGCTTACTCCCCTGTTTTTTTGCTTGAGAGTGACGCCGAGTCGACTGCGATGTGGCTTCCTGCGTACCGCGCGACACGGCAACTGCCATAACCCATCCTGGTTGGACGAGCAGTATAGTGCAACCTGAAAGAAACAACCGAAAATAGCATCTGCGCCAAATCCGGCACCGATTTTCTGACGGTCGTTAACCCGACGGTTCGATAATCAGCCGGAATTCGGCAGCCCCGGGCAGAAACGGCAAGCGTTCACCGCGAACCCAGGCCTGGTGCCCGGCGCGATAGAACGGCGACAGCGGATGGCCGCTCTGACCGCCAGGCATGTGGAAGTAGCCGTTGGCCTCGTCACCCGGTGACACGGCAAAGCGTTCCGACGCGGCGTGCACACCCTGCTGCAGTCGGGGCGTATAGTCACCACCCGGCAACGGGCTATCATTCACATCAAGCCAGGGCGCAAGGAATGGCAATGACCGGGCCAGTGGGTGAGTAATCCGCACATGATTGTGAGCCCCCCAGGTGCAGGTTTCGATCTGCCCACCCTCGCAACGATCGATTGCCACTACGGCAGCCTTCGTCAACACCTCTTTCCAGGAATCATGCCCTGGTGGTATCAGATGCGCCGGGCGTTCCGTTACGACACGCCAAAGGGGCCCTTCTGTCTGAAACTGCTTTTGCAATTGAATCGATTCTTCGATGTCGCCGCAGCCCAGGATCAAGCTGGACAACACCAATTCCCGCACAATCAGCCGGTACTCCCGAACCAGTCGGTAGCCGGCGGAATCGACGCTCGCATGCCCGTCCCAGAGCGAAATGATTTCACGCAGCGTCGCCAGTCGGGGATCGGACCTGTCGCCCGACAAAACTTCGACCAGCAAGCGTCGCCATCGCTCGTGCAGCAGGGCCCGGTCATCGAGCTGTATGTTAAGCATGTCGTCGATGGTGGCTTTCGGCAACGCCGCCAGGCCGTCACGGATCTGCCGGGCCCGGGCGCCCAAAATAAAGCCCCCGTTACCGATTCTCTGCAGCATCTCACCGTCCACGACGCGCGAGTTAGCAGTCCAGATGTACCCGCGCTCCGGATTGATGATGGCGGGATAGTCCGAGCGGGGCAGCCAGCCGAACCAGCCAGTCCCGCTCCCGGACCAATAGGCAGGTAGCTGCGAGTCGAAACCCCGTCGCATTGGGATGCGCCCCATGATGGTCCAGGCAATCTCACCCTGGCTGTCGGCCACCATCAAGTTCTGCGGCGGCGCACCAGTACCCTGCGCAATGCGGACCGCGTCGCTCACGTCCCGGGCCTGTTCGAGTTCAATAATATGGACATTCACCGCATCGGGTTCGTGGGCCAGCCAATGCAGCGCTTGCAGCCGCTCGCTGTGATCCGTACCAAACACCGGTCCCCAGATCGTGTATCGCACGGTGTACGTGACCGGCTCCCCGCCCCGAACATGAATTTCCTCGACATGTTTTTCGAAGTCCTGGTACCCATCCGGCGTGCGATACTGATCCGGGTTGTCGGGATTTACGTCCAGCAGTACGAGATCAGTCCAGTCACCGTAGCTGTTGGTAAAACCCCAGGCGACCGAACCATTACTGCCCGCAACAACGAACGGTGCACCGGGCGCAGTGACGCCAGTCACGTCGAGCTGCTCAGCCGCCGGGCCATCAACGACCAGGCGCATTCGGTACCAGATATTCGGCACTCGCAGATCCAGGTGCATGTCGTTGGCGACCATCGCCTTGCCGGTCGCGCTGCGACTGCCCGCGACCGCCCAACCGTTGCTGCCGGCCATCGGCTGCTCGACAAGAATCGGGGACGACTGATCGGACCAACGCGTCAGCGGATCGGATGCGCGTCGCAAATCGCAGCCGGCCGGGCCGGGCACTGGCGGTACTTCGAACGGCGCGCCGATCATCGGCGCATCCCATTCCGAACCGTCTGCCGTGATAAACGCATACATCGCCGCCGGCAGGCCGTACTTTAGCCGCGCCAAAGTGGATTCGCGGTAGGCTTCGTAGTCATTCAGTTCGAAAAAGAACGCGAAGTTGACGAGGATCGTGTCTTCCGTGCGCCAGGCGGCCGGCAGTGAACGCAACACCAGGTACTCGAAGGGCCGAACACGCAGTCGGGCGAGGCCCGCATTCACACCGTTGGTATACGCTCGAATGAGCCTCTGTTCGGCTTGCGTCAGCCGCGTCCATGCATCCTGCGCTCGCCAGCGCATGCGGTGCAGGCGACGTGCCCGGTCAATGTCCAGTGCCGCGGGCCCGAGGAGTTCGGATAATTCCCCGGCAGTGGACCGGCGCAACAGATCCATCTGGAAGAAGCGATCCTGGGCATGCAAGAAGCCGGTGGCCCAGGCTACGTCCAGCCGGTTCTCACCACGTACCGTGGGTACGCCGAGCGCATCCCGCTCGATGGCAACAGTATTTGTCAGCCCCTCCCCGGTCAGCTGCCCTTCCAACTCGGGCAGGCTCGCTCGAACCGCAAGATACGTGGCCGCGAGGAATGCGACGACAAGGACGATCAGAATTTGAATGAAGCGTTTCATGACATCAGGCAAGCACAACTTCAGTGGGCCACGCATCACGCTGACATTGTGTCCAGATTGTATCTACGTGATGCAACGAGTAAAACCACCGCAGCCGGTGCAGCCAGATCGTGCCCGACTCGGTGATCCGCCAGACTTCGCCCTGCTTGCGGACCAGGCCAAGTATCCGCAGCAGGCCCAGCAGCTTCCCAAAGTCGGAAGCCAGATCACGGCCATACAGCTCATGATACCGGCGCGGCTCGATGCGAACTCGGTAGATCTGCCAGTACAGCCAGTGAAACCGTCGCAGCGCGTCGCTAGCTTGCATGACAAGCGCCGGCTTGTGCTCAACTGATCGGCTATATGCCTGCAACGAAAATGTGTTCAACAGAAATACGCCATCGACCTTGGTGGCCGCGCCGGCACCGAAGCCGATGTAGTCTTCGTGGGTTACGGTCGTATAGGAAGGAATACCGGGGCGCGCAAAACTCCACATCGAGGTCCGCTCTAAACCGCCCTCGCGGCAAACCCGGGACACTTCTTTCTGCACCCGGATCCGATCCCGTTCCCCATAAGACTTCGCGCGACCGCGGGCGATCCGCTTGCCCAGCGGTGTATGCACGAAACTCAGCAGCGGGTATGTGGAAATCTGGTCTACGCCCAGCTTAACGCAGGTCTCGACATCCGAAACTGCGTCGGCCACCGTTTGGCCCGGCACGCCGAAAATCAGGTTGACATCAACGCACGCGAATCCGAATTCCCGTGCCAGAGAAATCGCGCGCTCGGCCTGTTCGGCGGTGTAGGTACGGCCGAGTAGCCGGCGCGCCACGGGCGAAAACGATTCGATGCCCAGGCTGACCCGGTTGATGCCACAGCGGCGCAAGCGCCGGTACAGATCTGCCGAAGCATCGCCAGGATGTACCTCGACGCCGATGTGAGCATCGTCGGTTAGTTGATGACGAACCTGCTCCACTACGGATTCGACCAGGTCGGGAGTGCGGCTCGGCGTGCCGCCGCCGAAATACAGCGAGCGAATACGGGGCACATCCGGGCGTTTCAAATAGGCGGCAATCTCCCGGTGCAAGGCCGGAGCAAAAGCTGCGTGCAACTCCGGCTTATAGAGACTCTTATTATACGGGCAATGCGGGCAGATCTGATTACAGAATGGCAGGTGCACATATATATGTGTGCTAGTCGCCCGAAGTGCCGGGTGATCTGGCTGTGGCGGGCGCAGGACCAGCGGCCAGTTGCCCGGCCCGACGAGCAGGCGGACCAGCATGGAGCGGAACTCACGTGCCAGTCTGGTATGGCGGGCTTGTTGGTGATTCATTTCCGAGTCCTTTAATTGAACAGCGTTCAGTTATATTAGCTTGATTATGAACAATGTTCAATATATATTTGCCTGACACTCAACGTTCTGATTTTTCTGAGAAAAAATGGGAAGACGATCGGACCACAGCCGGGAGGAACTCTCCGCCCTGATCCTCGATGCCGCTTGGGGCATCGCCGAGACCGAAGGGTTGACCGGGCTAACGGCGCGGCGCATTGCGGACGCGATCGGCTATGCACCCGGGACGATCTACAATCTGTTCGACGATCTGGATGAATTAATTCTGCAGGTGCGCGGTCGGACGCTGGATGCGCTATACGACGAGCTCTCGTCCCTGCCCCAAATCGGTGAACCGGCACGAGATCTTCTTGAGTTGGGCCGCGGCTATATCGAATTCACGCGCAGCCACCCAATTTTGTGGAGCGTCACACTCGATCATCACGTTCCGCGAGACACCATGCCAAACTGGTATCACGAAAAAGCGCTGCGCTTGTTTGATCTCCTGGAACAGGCACTGGCACCACTGTTCGATGACGACAATAGCCGAGAAATCGCAATGGCAGCCCAGGTCATCTGGTCATCGTTGCATGGAATCTATCAGTTGCAATCTGCGGGAAAACTTATCGAACCGGAATCCCTCGACGAAATGACACAACTTTTAATCGAATGTTTCGTTGACGGATTGCGTTACCAAAAAAAAGCGCCCCCGTTACCGGGGACGCTCAATTAGCGCTTGATGCGCACCAGCTGATCCAGAACACCATCCAGACCACCGTAGACCGAGATGTTGCCCACCTTTTCGGTGACCTTCTCCAGGGTCTCCAGCTCCTTCAGGCGCAGGGCGACCGGATTGTCCTCCATGACCTTCGCAGTATTCAGCAGCGAGCGGGTCGCGTTGGTCTCCTCGCGGCGGCGGATCACGTTCGCCTGAGCGACCTTCTCCGCCTCCACCACCTTGCCCAGGATTTCCTTCATATCACCCGGCAGGATAATGTCCTTGACACCGATACCACGCACCTCGATGCCGATCTCCGCGAACTTGTCACGCACGTCCGCGAAGACCTCCTGGTCCACGGCACCCTTCTCCTCCAGCAGCGCATCCAGAGTACGGGTACCGACCGCTGCGCGCAGACCAAACTGCAGCTCCTTGTACAGGAAGTCCAGCGGATCCTTGGCAGCCTTCGCCGCCTTTAGCGCATCGGTGAACTGGTAGTTCGCGGTCAGGTTGATGCGCAGCGACACCTTGTCCTTGGTCAGGATCTCCTGACCGCCGATATCCAGTGCACGCACGCGCAGATCCACCAGGACCACCGCGATAGTGCGGTTGAACTTCCAGAAGGCGTGCAGACCCGGCACCAGCTCGCGGACCAGCGCACCGTCCACGTACAGCAGGCCGACGTGGCCGTCCGGCACCTCGCGCAGGTACACGGTCTTGCCGGCCAGCGACACACGAGCGCCGTTGAAGTCACCCACCAGCGCCTTTGCTACGCGCGGCTCCACGTCGTAAGTGTCGGCAATGTCAATCACCTGCGCAGTGACATCCACGATACCCTTCCAGAACAGCTCGCGCTTATCCGGACCGACTACCGAAGTGAAGTGGCCGTTCTCGAAAATCACGGCGACCTCGTTGTCACGAGTCTCGACCTTGACGAACAGGTGCTCGACATCAGCCGCATACTGCTTGACGAAAAAGTCAGCCAGGCGGTGCTCGAACTGCGGCGACGCGATATCGTGCAGCTCGACCTTCAGACGAATCAGCGGGTCGAACAGGCGGTAGACGCCCGGCTCCAGGAAGCGCACGAAATCACCCTGCTTGAACAGCAGGCCACGCTCGTGCTTGCGCACGATGAACTTGTGATAGAAAAACATTTCTCTTTCTCCTTTTCCCATGGAAATAAGGGGACAGTGACCTTATTTCATTGATGCCCGCCGGCATCACACTAGTCGCTGAGAAATAAGGTCACTGTCCCCTTATTTCCGTTATTTTCGGCATCACGATAAAATTAAGTGCAATGATCCCCACACAGCGAGCGGAGACAGACGGTGCCGCAACACCAGATTCGGATCGGCCCGGACTGACGTCGCTGAGACATTCGAAAAAATCGCAGCGAGGTACTGCCAGGTGGAACCGAACCAGGTGGCTGCGGAGCTCCGTCCCGCCAGCGCTGGCGGTGCTGTGACCGCGTCGCTGCGCGAGCCAGCCGAAGCCGACCGTTGCCGCAACCGTCACTGGAGATCATCGCTTGGTGGCGATAACCGTCGCCGGCGGGTGGACTCGAACCACGCCCTTCCGGGCTCCCATTGGTGTTGAACGCGGGACTCGAACCCGCAACACACGAATCCTAAGTTCGTTGCTCTACCATTGAGCTAGATCCACTGTTGTGGTGCCTGAGTTGCCACGGGTCGCTCGGTACACACCGTGCGATGAATAGCGTAAGTGCGCCAGCCGGGTTCGGAACCCGATGCCGCTGAACGTCGTGCGCTATCCCAAGCTCTGTACACGTGATGCCGGTGCGGATTACCTGATGCATTTGCCAAATTGGTCGCCGTCCCCGGAGTCGAACCGGGAAACGCCTGGGTCTGAACCAGGCAGGTATGCCTATTCCCTTCAGACGGCTATTGATTGGTCGTCCCGGTCAGAATCGAACTGACTTCTACGGTTTATCGGACCGTTGCTCTGCCAGTGAGCTACAGGACATTTCATATATGAGAGTTGGGACCCCAGCAAGGAATCGAACCCTGGTCGTCGGGTTTGGAAGCCGCGGCTCTGCCATTGAGCTACTGAGGTATGAATAAATGGTGTCTGACACCGAATTTCTGGAGCTCCCGGAGCGAATCGAACGCTCATCTCGAGGTTCAGAGCCTCGCATCTTGCCGTTGGACGACAGGAGTGTTGTTGGGGCGGCTTGAGGGACTCAAACCCCCGTCCTCAACCTTCGCAAAGTTGCGCTCTATTCGCTGAGCTAAAGCCGCGTTGTTGGTCGCCCGAGACGGAATCGAACCGTCGGTACCGCCTTGTGAGAGCGGCAGTTTGCCACTAACTGATCGGGCAATCTGGTCGTGAGGCCGTGAGTCGCACACGGGTCATCGAGCTTATGAGACTCGCGACAGCTTTCTTTCCTCACGTATTTGGTGCGGGCTGCGAGAGTCGAACTCGCCCTTCTGCCTTGGCGGGGCAGTGCTTACTCCAGTCTGCCAAGCCCGCATGTTGGACGAGACCGCCCAATTTAAGTTGCAACGGTTAGACGCCATAATAATTTGGCGTATCCCGCTCGTCGTAAGATGTTTTTGAGTGTGGCTGTCCGGTTCGTGGCCGGATCTCGTCGCGCCTGACTTGCTCTTCCCTCGGGCCGTAGCTAGCTATGGCCCTCAGTCCAGAGCGGCGTCAGTCACAACGATCTCTCGCCCACGAACCGAACTCCCGTCCAACATGCGGGCTCGCCCGCGTATTTGGAGGTAGGTGTGGGATTTGAACCCACGGACGGTGGAAACCGCCTGCGGTTTTCGAGACCGCCGCATTAAGCCGGGCTCTGCCAACCTACCGCTGTTTGGTAGACCGTGAAGGATTTAAACCCTCATCTCGCCGGGTAAGAACCGGGTGCTCTATCGTTGAGCTAACGATCCGTTGATGATTGGGGTGAACGACGAGATTCAAACTCGCATCTTCCGGGTTCACGGCCCGGGGCCTTTGTCGGTTAGGCGACATTCACCATTGATTGGTCAGGGCGACTGGATTCAAACCAGTGGCCTCACGGTTCCGGACCGCGCGCTCTAGTCGGGCTGAGCTACACCCTGAAGGAATTGGCAAACCGGATGGGGTTTGAACCCACAATCACCAGGTTGAGAGCCTGGCCGCTTTATCATTTGCGTACCGGTTCTTAAGATTGGCGCCCCGTACGAGATTCTAACTCGTGATCTTTGGATCGACAGTCCACTGCTTTAGGTCACTAAGCTAACGGGGCTTGGGCCGAGAAAACCTGCGCTTTTCCGGCATTAATTCCGAGGAGGTCTTTCAGGCATCGGTGTCCGCGGCGCGACGGTACCGAGAAAACCTTCGGTTTTCCGGCATCAATTCCGAGGAGGCCTTTCAGGCCCACTTCGTGGGGCCTGAAAGTCGCTCGTCATTGAAAAGCCGCTCGTCATTGAATGGTGGAGGCAGCCGGAATCAAACCGGCCTGCTGCCGCTTGCAAGGCGTCTGCTTTCTCAGAAACACCCCCATGATTGGCTCCGGCCGCAGGACTCGAACCCGCATCGTTCCGCTTAACAGGCGATAGCTCTGCCATTGAGCTAAACCGGAATGGATTTGGCGCACCGGGGAGGTTTCGAGACTCCGACTTCCTGGGCTTCAACCAGGCGCTCTACCAACTGAGCTACCAGCGCATGTTTGGTGTAGAAGGCATGGATTCGAACCCGCGAAGAGCGATGCTCACCTGGTTTACAGCCAGGCTCCGTTGGCCACTTGGATACTTCTACATGATTGGTGCCGGTCAGAGGAGTCGAACCTCTTCCCACTGGTTACTAGGCAGTCGCTCTTCCTCATGAGCTATACCGGCAAAAGCGCGCGACAGTGCCGAACCGAATGATCGCACAGCCCACTGTGTGGACCGCGCGTTCTGGCCGGCACGCCACGCGCATCAGGTAATCCGCATTGTTAAAGAACACAATTCGTCCAACGACGAATTCCGAGGCATAAAAAAACCCCGGTTGCAAAAGAGCCAACCGGGGTTTTGTTTTCCCTGGTCGGAAGGCCCAATGCGGACAGCCTTCCGACTCGTTGTTCGTAAGGCTATCTAGTTAAATCTCCATTCGCGTCACTTGACCCGTCACTTTTTTCGGGCCGAGCGAAGCCGTCATCGTTTGGCCCGTTAAGGTGACGATGAAAATATCCACAGTCGTTCGCTGCATGTAGAAGAGCGTTTATCGCTCGTTCATACGCGTTACTGTTAATCAAATTTTGTGCATACATTTTCATAGGGCGGCGAAATCTACTCTTGTATCATTGAAGTGTCAAGCCCTCTTTGACAAAAATAAATAATAAAGTTCCCGCTACGATCGAGTTGGCCGAAAAGTTTTGTTGGCCAACATATAATCAGAAAGATGATCGACAATTATTGCGAGCGCACGGACGCGAGTTTCTGGTCTGAGCCGATCAATGCGGTGACCAATCTGTCGTTCATCATCGCCGGGCTCGTAGCAATCTCGTTGTTGCGCAAGACCAGCGCGCCACCACTGTACCTGTGGTTGCTTGCGGGCATGATGCTACTGATCGGTATCGGTAGCTTCCTGTTTCACACCTTCGCAACGCCGCTGACCGCGTTGGCCGATGCGCTGCCAATTTACGCGTTCCAGTTGACCTTTCTATGGTGTTATCCACGGTTTGCGCTGGGCCTTGGGCGTTGGCAGGCCGGTGGTGTGATCGGTTTATATCTTGCCGCGACGGTTGCCAGTTCACGGGTCCCGATCGATCTGAATAGTTCAGAGAACTATATCCCGGCCATCCTGATGCTCGGGTTCTTTGCGGTGCTCGCGGCGCGCCGAGCGCTGACCGGGGCGCACTTGTTGACTGTTGCCGCGTTTATATTCGCCGTGTCCTTAACGGCCAGGACCGTGGATGAATGGTGGTGTGTCAGCTGGCCACTCGGGACGCATTTCATCTGGCATGCGCTGAACGGCCTGGTGGTTTATTTGAGTTGGTTGAGCTTGTGGAAAGTTAATACAGGCACCATCAGAAGTTATACCTGACCCGCATGTAGGCGTTGCTGTTATCGTCCAGCTGAGCGAAGAATGTATGCTCGTCGGCGCCACCGAACAGGCTTAACCCACCCTCGAACGTCCACTGGTCGCTATACCGATAGGTCACCTTCGGACGCAGATAGTAATCTGCGTCACTCGGCGAATAAAACACGAAGACAGACCAGATCAATTTATCCATCATCGCCCGATAGGTCAGGCGGGTCGTGAACAGATGGCGGTACTCGTCGGGCTCGAACTCCGGGCTCAGCGAATTCTCGATCAACTCATCGTGGTCCTGCGTCCATTCGAGGAAATACTGAACACCAATATTAAAATTAGTTACTGCCTCGCGCTCGAAGCCAAGCAATAGACGAAACTGATCATTCGGCACCAATGGGTCGGTACCGCTACGATCATCCCTGGAAAAGTAGTACGACATCTCTGTATTAAAAAGTCCGGACCACTGACTGCGGCGCAGGCTGGCACCGAGAGCCGTCATTGGAGGAAAGTCAGGTACCAGTTGATCATTGAGGCCAAGCGGCTGCTTAAAAAATCCCCGGTAGCCATATAGCGCAACCTCCGTCCCGTTGAACGTCCTGAAGAGACGTAATGCGAATTCGCCGTTGTCGAAATTCCGGCTTGGCTCATCAGCGGACAACGGCGGGTCCGGCGCAACTTTACCGCCGGCCAGAGGCGAAAAAAATGAGAATCGTTCGCCGGTGAGATAATTGTCGGGCTCGAAAATGGGTGTCCAGACGAAATCTATGTTGACCAGGCTCGTATATATGTTGAACCTGGCAGAATCGGACGGCGCTTTAAGATACTCCATATCACGGCCCGCAAAAAAGCTGATCCAGTCTTTCGGGAACAAATCATTCAGAAATAACAGATCGCCCGTTCCCCAGGTCAGCACTTGCCGCCCGAGCTTCACATCCAGATTTTTCCCTGGCGAGAATGCGAGGGTCAGGTCGCGTATCTCGATATCGAAATCCTCGACGATGTCATCATAGAGGGCCTCACCCTTGAAGCCGATAGCCAGCAGGTCGTTGGCCCAATCAGTTTCAAGCCGCAGACGAATCTCTCTCAGCGTGCCCTTACTGCCGGTTTGGGGATCCGTATCCCAACGGCTACCGAACGCACCTTCGATGAATCCGGTCCATTGCAGTCCGGTTTCTTCATCATCACCCCAGTCGTCAGCATCGTTGTCCTGAGCAACCGCGAAGGGACTGATGAACAACAACAGGATAAGAAGCCTGACCGCCATTTTATGAGACAGGTTCCAGGCCGGGAAAAATGGTGTCAGACACCATTTCTCTGGCTAGCGGCTTGTTGAAAAAGACTCAGACGAGCGCAAGGCAAGGCAAGAATCGGGGAGAAAGCGGAGTGTACACACCAGTACATGAGCATTTTGAGCCGATTCTTAACGCAGTATTGTGCCGTCTGAGGGTTTTTCAACAAGCTGCTAGTCATCGGTCGGCCGCTTGAGCCACTGACGTGGAGGATTCCGCAGTGAGCGCTCCGTGAAAACGTCAGCCGGCATACCAAGGTCATACGCGATATAACGAAACTGCATGTCTGTGTGACCGCCGCCGGTCAGATCCGACGTGCGGCTGCTGACGACGGTCGGGTACCCCTGGATGTTCTTCGTTTCCAGCACCTCGACGCGGCGATACACTTTTCCGGCGGCATTGGTATATTCGATCTTGATCGGCAAATAGTTTTCGCGATCGATCCAGGTCACATAACTGACGAATTCTACGTCCGAGACATTTTTCGGAATATGCTTCAGCACATAGTACTGATCGGTGGTTTCGACCAATTCATGAATGTCTTCATCCGGGCCACGCCCGGATACGTCCTCATAAAAATAGTGCGCCCCGACGAAGCTGGTTCGCTCGTCACCCGCCGAAATACGTTTGACGAGATCGAGACCTGGCAGGTATAACCAACGGTCATCATCACGGCCAACATGCTTTTTCACCAGGTACACGGTTCCACGCACATCCGAAGGACGGCTGAATGTGACGAGGAATTCCTGATCGCCGTCCGCCTCCAGCGTACGCCGTAGAATGGTGAACTGGCGGCGCTGCTCACGCCCCTGTGAATCCACAATGATCATTCGCGCCTCGGATCGGCCATCCTTGCCGGCATAGTAAGCGGCCTGATTCACCCGCACGACAATCTCATCCGCATCCGTCAGCGCCTGGCCGTGAGCGACACTCGACACCGCAACACACAGCACCAAAAATAGTCGCCTCATCGCTTATTCCCCGGCTGCGGCGCCATCTGCCGAATCACGAAACAACACCGTGCCCAGCACGGACATCACCGCTGGAAGCAGCACCAGTGTCGCGATGCCCGATATCGCCATGATCGACGCCATGAAAACACCCACCGTGACGTATGGCAGCAGCGGCGCGAGCAGCAATGGCGTAAATCCCAACGCGATTACGATCGCATTGCGCATGATGGCACGGCCAGGTGCCTCGAAAATCTGACGCGCCGCCTCGGCGAACGAGCCACTCTGTTTATACAGGCTGCGCATCCGCTGAATGAAATGAATCGCGAAATCAACAGACAGGCCCAAAGTTAACGATGACAACACCGCGACAGGCATATCGTAGTACTTACCTATCCAACCGATTAACCCGTAGACGGTCAAAATAGTCGCGGTCAACGGGAGCATGGCAAGCAAACCGAAGCGCACGGAACGAAACAGCAGCGCCATCATCAGGAATACAACGACGAAGGCGCCCATGAGGCTTCTCAACATGCCCGCCACCATGGTGCGTTGCCAGATCACGTTGATGAAAGTCTTGCCGGCCCAGCGTGCCGTCACCCCCGCGGGCAGCGGATTGTCGGACAGGTACTGATCCATGGCATTCATGACACGAGTCATGTCCTGGTTGTCGCCGCTGGTCAGCTGCACCCAGATCGCGGTCGACTGGAAATCGGGCGTGACCATATGCCATAGATCCTGTGGCCGGTGCGACGACTGGAACTGCAACAGTGTCTGCGCGACCGCCGGAACAGTTTCCGGGATTCGGTAGTCCCGATCGTCACCCGTGTGCAACTCGCGATTGACCACTTTGACAACGTCAGGCAACGCATTGGTCTTGCCGACCCAGCCGCTGTCCATCAAGGCCCGCTGCAAACCCTCGATCGTGGCCAGTATGTCCGGCCGCTGAAAATACTTTGCGGCAACCTGGTAGGTCTCCGTCATCTCCAACAGGTTTTCCAGCGCTGTCGCCGCAGCACCTTGTGCATCGAACAAGGCATCGTCCGCAGCAGCGACGATTTCGCCGAAATAGGCCCCCGTATCGTCCGACGACGCCTGGATCAAAGTCTTGAGTTTTTCCCGACTCGTCCCGGGAATGTCCGCCTGGGCCAGCAATTTTTCGGCCTGCTCGCGAAACTCGGCGATCGCGGCGCTGTTCTGATACTCGAGCACGAAGAACGCATCGTAGGTGCCGGCGAAATGCTCGTTCAAAACCCGGTCGGCGACCCGAATGCGATGATCCTGCTTGAACCAGCGAACCGGGTTGTCGTTGATCTGGATCCGCATGACCCCGGCAATTCCGACAACAAACACGACCACCGCCAGGACCACGATGAGCTTGCCTTTCGTAAAAGCGATACGACCACTACGTCGGAGCAACCTTGCCAATAACGTATCCGTTTCCCCGGCCATCGGTTTGCCCGCGAGCTTCGCGAGGCTTGCCGGTGGCATGCGAACCACGTAGGCCGGAATAAAAAGAATCGTCAACACAAAAGCCAGCAAAATACCGAATGCGACAACTGCACCGAATACCTGAACCGGTGGAATGGGTGTCAGTAGCAGTGACGCAAAACCCACCGCCGATGTCAGGGACGTAAACAACATGGGCGTAAAGAGGTGTTCAACGACACCGCTAATCACCTCTTTGGGATCTTTCTCCGGACTATAAGCATCGGCGAATTCGGACATGATGTGCACCGAATCCACGACCGCGATCGGCATCAGAAAAATCGGAATCATCGAACTCATGATATGCACGGTGAAACCGAGACCGATCATCAGGCCCATGGTCGCGAAAATGGTCACCATCGCGACGATCATCGGCGCGATGATGAGCCGCGGGCTGCGAAAGAAGTACCACAGCAGCAGGAATATCATCAGTCCGGCCAACGGCGCGGAGACACCCATCTGCACGAACATCTCGACACCGAAGGTGTCCTCGGCTACCGGCAGGCCGGTGATATACCAGACATCCCCATCTCCGCCGAGATTCTCCGCCAAAGCACCGATTTCCATGGATATCGGATAGCTCAGATCCTTGCTCAGGATGGGTACGTAAATTGCGGCTGCCTTGCCATCGGCGGACACCAGCGTATTCATCAACAGCGGCAGTCGTTCAACCATCTGCCCTACCCGAAGTGCCTGCGCTTCGGTGGCCGGGGCATCTTTCATCATCCATTCGAAACGCAAGGCTCCGCTCTGCGTCTGGGTAATGTTGTCCGCCACCGCCAGTGACATGACATCCGACTCGACAACACCGTCTAGCGCAAGAATTTTTCCGCTCAGCTTATGCAGCGCGCGAAGTGACTCGACGTTGTAGATACCCGCCGGGTCGGTGTCGTTGACCAGACCGACCACGATCGCGTCGTGCAACCCGAAGCGCTCCTCGACGAGGTTGTGAAAGACCCGATCAGGCTGATCCTCGGAAAGCATATTTTCCGGATCGGTGTCGATGGTTATCCGGGCTATTTGCCCGCCCAGCAAAACAGTCAGCAGGACCATTAATGCATAAACGGTGCGCGGCCGATGGGTGGCCAATCGAATAGTCTGGTGCTTCATGCGGTGTCGATTCCCGATTTCGGGCGGATTATATTATAATCTACTTAATTAGGATATTCTTTTTTAGTGTTATATAATCTAGCCCGCCTCTCCTGGGCTGAACGATAGCTGCCAGACGGATTATTGGATGAACATACAAACCGCCGCTGAAAATTTCCCTGCCGAAATGCGACTCGAGGACATGCGGGCCCATGCCGGTGAAGCAACCCAGCTACTCAAGGCGCTGGCTAACGCAAATCGCCTGATGATTCTTTGCGCCCTGGCGGAAAACGAAGCATCCGTCAGCCAACTGAACGAACGCATAGACCTCAGTCAGTCGGCACTGTCCCAGCATCTCGCCCTGCTACGCCGCGACGGTTTGGTGCACACCCGCAGATCATCACAAACGATTTTCTACTCTCTGGAACAGGGACCGGCGATGCAACTCGTCGAACTGTTACACGATATCTATTGCAGCACCCCGGGTCAGCAACGATGTTAGCCTCGAAACCAACACCCGCCGTGAATTTCGACTTCCTGCGTCAGCAGATTATCGGCGCCGACTGGATGTTCTCTTCCCCTTTCGGCGAACGCCTGATGGTGTATTGCGATTACACGGCGTCGGGCCGCTGTCTGTTATTCGTCGAAAGCTACCTGGAAAACCTGCAGCGTAATTACGCGAATACGCACACCGAGGATGACATCACCGGCCGGAGCATGACGGCGCTGCTACATGAGGCCGAAGCCACGATCAAGGCTGCCGTCAATGCCGGGGTTGATGGACGTATCATCGCCGTAGGCACCGGGGCCAGTGGTGCAATCGATAAGCTGCAGCAGATTCTTGGCGTCGCGTGTTCGCCGGCCACGCATGAGTTTTTGAACCACGCACTCGATGAGTTCATCGGCACGGAACGGCGACACGAATTCGAAACCTTTCTGAGTCACCGGCAGCCCGTCATATTTACCGGTCCCTACGAGCATCATTCCAATGAGATCTCCTGGCGGCAAGGCCTGGCAACAGTTGTTACTGCAGATCTGGCCGATGATGGCGGCATCGATCTCGATCATCTCGAGCGGTTGCTAAAACTACCTGAATATCAGAACCGTTTACGCATCGGCTCGTTTTCGGCGGCCTCGAACGTAACCGGGATGCGCACGCCGGTCCACGAGATTGCGCGCCTGCTGCACCACCATGATGCCATCGCCTGCTTCGACTACGCCGCGAGTGCACCCTATGTCGAGATTGACATGAACCCGCCGCAGACGGACGACGGTGATGCATCGATCGACGCAATCTTCATCTCACCACACAAATTCGTCGGCGGACCCGGGTCCAGCGGGATCCTGATCTTCAACAAGAGAATCTACAACCAACATCTCCCGCCCACCGTCGCCGCGGGCGGCACCGTGGACTACGTCAGCCCGGTGGGTCAGGATTTTATTCACGACATCGAAGAACGCGAGAAAGCCGGGACACCCGGAGTGCTGCAGACTTTGAAGGCTGCGATGGTGTTTTCGATAAAGAACGAGATCGGCACGCAACGCATTGAATCCAGGGAGCATCAGCTATTGTCTCGAGCACTCGAGCGTTGGCAACGCAACCCGCAGATCGAAATACTGGGTAACCCGGATCCGCAACGACGCATCGGGATCGTCTCCTTTAATATCAAAGAACCCCAGGGGCGCTACCTGCATCCGAAATTCATGACCGCCTTGCTCAACGACCTGTTTGGCATCCAATCCCGTGCGGGGTGTTCGTGCGCGGGGCCATATGGTCATCGCCTGCTGGATATCGATCTGCAGCACTCGGAACGATATCGGCACTGGATAGGCGAGGGATTTATCGGCATAAAACCAGGCTGGTGCAGGGTGGGTTTCCACTTCACGATGGACGATGCCGAAGCTGACTACATCATCGACGCCGTCGAATTCGTTGCTACCCATGGCCACCGGTTTCTGCCGCTATACCGATTCGACCTGCAGTCGGGATCCTGGACCCACGAGCAAAGCGAGACGTTAACGGAAACATTATCACTGACCACCGCGATCGAAGCATGCGGCTGCGAACCTACGGCGCGGCCAGTCGCGGAACGCCGGGAACTCTACGCACGCTACCTCCGCGAAGCGCGGCAATGGGCCGACAAACAGGGTGCCGTCAGCTCCGCCGGCGAAGTGCAACTGGAAGGCGAATTGGGCGAGCTACAATTTTTTTCGCTGCGAAACGAGGTCGGAATTCACAGCTAGTGCCCCATAGGTAGATTCCACTCCGGTAGCAATACGATGCTGTTCGGATTGAAACCATTCTCGATGAATGTGTTGATGGTGTCGATGACGGTCTTTGATTCAAGGTCGACGACCGTAATCGAGCCTTCTCTCATGCCCGGTAAATTGATGAACGAGTTCTGCACAAAAGCGTAGCGTCCATCCTTCGTATAACCGACATGGTGAGCACCTTCACCGGCTTTCAATGTCTTGACCAACCTGGCCTCGGCCGGATTTTCACCAAGTTCGAAGAAATGTATGCGGCCCGGCTTGGCCGTCGTTACATGCATCTCCCGACCGTCTTCCGTAAAATAAATCTCCAGCGGAATCCCGACTTCCTCAGGTGCAAAATCAAAAGCTTGTGCGAAGTCAAAGTCTTGCTTCCCCTCATTCCAGGTGGCCGTCCAAAGTGTCCCGCCGTACATGTTGGTAATGTACGCGACCGGCGGATTGGATCCCGGTACAAAGACAATCTCAACCGGCGCCTCACCGGATGGTGATTCTTTGTTCGACACTTTGTGCCGACCTAGGAATTCGCCGGTGCTTGCTCTGTGCACGCCGATTTCCTCACCCGGATCCGCGAGGTCCGACGCGCGCACGGTACCGCTCAAAAGCATGCGGTCGATACCCTCGTGAATTGCAATGCCGTGTGGATACGGTACGGGCGCCTCGATCGTGTGTGTATAGGTGTCATTCACCGCATCGCCGACGACGACGGTGCTCGACCCCATGCAGGACTCGTACCAGATTTTGTTGTCTTCGGAAAAGATGACGTCTTCGCCGACCACGCAATCCGGCACGTCGATAACCTTCATACGATATGGATTAGCCGTCATGTCAATCACGCGCAATTCCGGCTTGCCGAGCGCCGTCAAATAAATCTTGGTCGCGTCGCGGTTGTAGAACACATGATGCGCAATGAGATCCGGTGGCAGCGGTATGTCCATCAATATGTTGCCGTAGTTATCGGACTCCGGATCAACGTCGATAATCGCAATGCCTTCTTTGCGGCCTTGCGTACCAAACGGCATCTTAAGATCTTTGAGAGATTCGTTTGGCTTGGACTCGTAATTTAGCAGAGCGAGAATTTCCGCACTGCTGCTGAGCGGTGCGAGAAATGCGCAACTCAACAACAGAAAAATAATATTTTTCATTATCACATCCCCCAGGCATTGTCAGCATGCTATGCATGTCTTCGCGCTAGTTTATACTATGTTGGTTGCTTTTTTCAGGCCGCCGGAATGAACAAACGAACAGTCGTCATCGCCCGAACGTTAGCGATTGCAGCACTCATTTTTGGATCGAGTCTAAATCTTGCCACGGCTGAACAAGCCGTGAGCGGCGAGGATGACACGCAGAAGATCGAGATTCGGATCGAGAATCGTCAGGCCCTCGGTGACAAAGTCATTCGCGTTACTCAGGATCAACGGGTCGAACTGCTCTGGATAACGGATGAAGCGGCCGAACTGCACATACATGGATATGACATCCGCTTTGAGATTTCTCCGGACGCCCCGGCACAGGTTGCGTTTACGGCGCATGCAACGGGCCGGTATGCTGTAACCAGCCACGGCTTTGGCGGTGAGCATGACGACGGGCATGAAACTCTTATTTATATTGAGGTCTATCCGAACTAAGGATCGGGCAGACGCATGCCTCGCACGCTGATGTTGCAAGCTGCTCGCATTCTCCCAACCCTCGCGGTTTGCTTGTGGTCAGCTACCGCCCGGGCGCACGGTTTTGCCGAGCGCTACGACCTGCCGGTACCGCTGCATCTTTACGTCGCTGGAGCGGCTGCCGCGGTTGCGTTCTCGTTCGTAGTCGTTGCGTACTTCGTCAGAGGTGATCGCACCGTGCAGCGATACCCGACGTTCAACCTGCTCGGCACGTTCGTCGGCCGGGCGCTCGCAAGCCGGTTTGTGCAAGTCGTGCTACGGCTTTTCACAGTGTTCATGCTGGTGCTGGTGGTGGTCGCCGGACTCATCGGTGCTCCCGATCCGTTCAAAAATATTGCGCCGACTACGGTCTGGGTGATTTGGTGGGTCGGGCTCGCCTATGTCTCCGGCCTGCTCGGTGACCTCTGGGCATTCGTCAATCCCTGGCGTACGGTATTTGAAGCGGCGGAGTGGCTTCTAAAGCGCGTAGTGCCGACCGGCCGGCTCGGCCTGCGCCTGAAATATCCGCAACGTCTCGGTAGCTGGCCCGCGGTGATGCTGTTTGTCTGGTTCATCTGGGCTGAACTGATCTGGCCGGCTAGCGACACTCCGGCGAACCTGGCGCAAATGGTAATCACATACAGCGTCATCACCTGGATCGGCATGTTGATCTTCGGCAGTCAAACCTGGCTGCGCCATAGCGAAGTGTTCACGGTGCTGTTCGGTTTGCTGGCACGGTTCGCACCGACCGAGTACATCGCTGAACGACGGCAATGGAACCTGCGGCCTTGGGCGGTCGGGCTTCTGCCTAATCAGCCGATGTCCGTTTCACTGACGGTATTCGTCCTGCTGATGCTGTCCAGCGTGACATTCGATGGCCTGCTGGCGACGCCGTTATGGGGGGAAATCGCTCAATGGATGCTCATGTCCGAACTGGTCCGGCCTCTCGTGCTGTTGCTGCAGGATGTGACTGGCAACGCAATTGCCGCGATCAGCACGATAGCGTTAATAACTTTTCTGCTGATATTCCAATTGCTGTACCTGGCTTTTTGCGGACTCATGTATTTATCGACACCCGCGACGGCACGCAGAGACGCATCGATCACGGAACTGGCCCGACTGTTCGTACTGAGTCTTATCCCGATAGCACTGGCCTACCATCTCGCACATTACCTGTCGTTTCTGCTGATCGTCGGCCAATACATGATCCCGCTGGCGTCGGATCCGTTCGGCTTCGGCTGGGATCTGTTCGGCACGCGCCTCTACTTCATCAATATCGGCATTGTCGATGCGCGATTCGTATGGATTACGTCAGTCATCGCTATAGTGACCGGCCACATCGTGGCAGTCTGGCTCGCTCATGTGGTTGCGCTGCGAAAATTTCAGGACAGCCGTACGGCGCTGCGCAGCCAGATTCCGATGCTGTTCCTGATGGTGGCTTACACGATGCTAAGCCTTTGGATACTGGCACAGCCGGTTGTGGAAACGACTTGAAGGCAGAAGGTACCGCGGTGCCGGTTATTGGAATAAGCTAATAATGCAAGACCGGTACGTTTTTCATTCCATATACAAGGCAAGTGTTATGAAAACGCTGCAATGCTCGAATGGTGACCAAGTGCCAATTCTGGGTCTGGGCACCTGGAAATCCGAACCTGGCGAAGTCTATAAGGCTGTCCGGGAAGCCATTGGCATGGGTTATCGTCATATCGATTGTGCCGCAATCTACGGCAACCAAGAAGAGATTGGCGACGCTTTGTCGTATGCCGTCAATGAAGGTGTCGTGACCAGGGATGAACTCTGGGTAACTTCCAAGCTCTGGAATGATGCCCATAAAGAGCCTGACGTTCGTCCCGCGCTGGAAAAAACGCTGGCAGAATTGCAGCTTGGTTATCTCGATCTGTACCTGATTCATTGGCCGATTGCCTTTAAGCCAGGCGTAGGCTTTCCGCAATCGGGTGATGATTATTTGAGTCTTGAACAGGCTCCTCTGAGTGAGACATGGCGTGCACTGGAAGCATGTGTTGAACACGGCCTGGTGAAACATATTGGCCTATCAAATTTCAGTGCACAAAAACTGCAGTTATTGCTAGACGAAGCGAATATCAGGCCAGCCATGAACCAGGTGGAGATACATCCATTGCTTTGCCAGCGGGCGCTTAAGGACTTCTGTGATGAAAATGAGATTTTGCTGACTGCCTATTCACCGCTTGGCTCAAAAGACAGGCCTTCCGTATTCAAGGCTGAAGATGAACCGGACATGATGGAACTGGGAGTAATAAAGGAGATTGCCAAATCACATGACGCCACTCCGGCACAGATTTTATTAGCCTGGGCAGTTAACCGTGGTACTGCCGTGATTCCAAAATCTGTAAACCCGACACGGCTAAAACTGAACCTTTTAGCCGCTGAGATCTCACTCGAGCAAACAGAAATGACGCGTATCGATAATTTGGACAGGCATTTCCGGTACGTAACGGGTGCATTTTTTGCAAGCGAGGGTAGTCCGTACACCGTGGCAGGGCTTTGGGACGAATAAACCAGATAACAGGAGGCGAAACGCGGGAGTTACGCTACCAGGAATTCAGTTCGAACCTTAGCAAGACCACATAACGGACATAGCCGATCAGATTTTGTACGATGTCGAGGCCTACTCAAGTGAGATCGAAATGACTGACACTAGACAGATGACGGGCGGCTGCATGTGCGGTGCGGTTCGTTACGAGACTACTGGCGAGCCCTTCCTGGTCAATTATTGCCACTGTCACAGTTGCCGCAAGCACAACGGTGCGCCGGTAGTGACGCTGGCGGGCTTCAAGGCCGATCAAGTCGTATTCGGTGGTGCCGAGCGTAAGCTCTACGAGTCATCTCCGGGTGCAAACCGCGCATTCTGTCGCAACTGCGGCACGCCGATAACTTGGGAGGGAGACGGCGACGATCTTGGGCCGATCTGCGAAATCCACGTCAGTACTTTTGACAATCCGGATGCTTTAGAACCAACCGGCCATGCTTTCTATCACGAACGAATTTCCTGGTTCGACGTCGCTGATCGCCTGCCACGTTATGAGGGCTTCGTCGAATATGATCCGCCCTTGCGTCATGGCCCTGAACCGGGCTTCGAATAACGTCCGCTTCCCAGACAGACGCGAATATCTGTGGAGGCGCATAATGGGAATTGCAGAGAATAAACGAATTGTTAAGTCTTTCTATGAAGCCGGGAATCGCGGTGACTTTGATGCGTGCTTTGCTCTGATTTCCGACGATATTACCTGGACAAACATAGGCTCGACGAGCCTGTCAGGAACATATCGCGGCAAGACGGAATTGATGGAGAAACTTCTAGGACCGCTTTTCGACCAACTGAAAGAAGGAATCTCATCTTCAATAGATAAGCTCATTGGCGAGGCTGACTACATCGTTGCTCTAACTTCCGGCACAGCGGAAACAACTGATGGGCGTCCATACAATAACAATTACTGCCAGATCATAAGGATTCAGGACGGCAAGTTCGTAGAAGTAACAGAGTATTTCGACACAGAGTTGGCCAGTTCAATATTCGGCTCTGCTCCAGGTGCTGCCTGATAACGCGCGGTATGCCTGACGGTCGTCGCACGCAACTTGGTATGTCAGGTACTGGCCAACTCTCGCCCGCAATAGGGGCGATTTTCCGGTGATTAGACCGACTGGTAATCCCCACGAAAGCTGCCGATCAATCCAGCAAATCCAAAATCCTTTTCTGAGCGGCAGGAAACCCGCGCAGAGCAGCCGCTAGGCTATATGGGTGCTGGATTTCCGGGATCGACCCATTTCGGTCGTTCGTCGCGTAGATCCCTTATGCTCACGGTTGCCAACCCTTGAATTTCATATAGGCAGGCTTGCCCTCAATTTTTACCTCTATCAACTGTTCCGCGAGCCACTGATACCACTCGGCCCATGAGGGCTGAGATTGCTCCTCTCGAACTGTTTCGACCCAAACGGACAACTTACGCCAAGTGACGATAATAATTCCACCCGCCAACTCTTGAACCAGAGAGAACGGCGCGAGGCGCCGAAATGCAAGTAGTCCCATGGTTTCAAACGTAGTACTTATCAGAATGGCCGCCCTTTCGTACTCTGGTCCCTCGGCCTTCAAATCAGCCGCTGAGATGCCATCAGGTACCAAGCGTATGAATGAAACTGCGTGAGCCAGGTCTACGCTATAGAAAGTGCGCATTAAATCTGCAGCCACGGCATTCAGGCGGCGTTTTTTATACTCTCGAATCTGAAATATCCCAAAGATGAGGCCCGTGACAATAGTCCCCGCCCCAATGATTTCTGCCAGGTTCGCAATTGTCTGAAGGCTGCTATCGAACATTTGGGTGCCGCTCAATTGGTACTTAACGGCCCGAACTACTTACCCGGGTGTCTTCCATATATCCTTCCCGCCGCTTTTTTCTTCCACTGACGGATTTTTAGCTCCGTTTCGGTTTCGACTTCCAGTGAATATCAGTCGTGAAGCGTCGATACTAACAGATTGATTCCTCCGACCAGCGGCATACTGGTATTGTAAGTGGCCCGAAATAAATGAAGGCCCACTTCTGGCCGCGAGCTGCTGTTTATCTGCGCATAAATAGTTGGCTGCGGCAGTCTGCTTAACCCGCGATAGCCGCTGTTCAAACCAGAAAATCCAAACTCCTCGTCTGTGGGGCTGGTTTGGAGCGTAGAGCGGTCAGCCAGAGCCTTTACAGCTCACCGGCTGGGTTCGACCCGATATAGATACTCGGTCTCGTTTTCTTAGATAAAGTGATCTGACTGACAGGTATCTGACAGTGAAGGCGGGACATGCACCTGCGGATCACGAATAAATCGACCCAAGCATTCGATGCTTTCCGCTTTGTTTTCGGATCCGCAGGCGCGCTGAAGGCTGCTATCGAACATTTGGGTGCCGCTCAATTGGTACTTAACGGCCCGAACTACTTACCCGAGTATCTTCCATATATCCTTCCCGCCGC